>JABAOH010028075.1_pt1 | contig 16630 bp, 10 predicted proteins | sample 7062181 | NCBI WGS metagenome assembly JABAOH01 (sample SAMN14538630, study PRJNA623070) | marine sediment metagenome | biome: marine biome [ENVO:00000428]; feature: marine pelagic biome [ENVO:01000023]; material: deep marine sediment [ENVO:00002113]; isolation source: pool of 5 deep marine...
AGACTCCTGACCCCGCCCAGGACTGACCCCGTCCAGGACAGCAGTTTCGGCGGGGTCGGTGACCCGTGCCGAGTGCGCGGCAACGGGTTGAACCAAAGCAAAACGGGCCCATAAAAAAATTGCCGCGGCCCGCTGCAGACCGCGGCAATTGGTCATTTCTCAAGCATGGGCAGCAGCTTAGTTGCTGCTCACCGTAAAGGCCTTGTCAAAGGCCTTGTCGCTGAATACCAGGTCCAGCTGAGCGTCCCCTTCGGCGCCGTCGACCTTCTTCCGGCAGCCGTTGCAGCAGAAGGTGACGCTGACACCGCCCACATCCAGGGCCGTATTTTCCTTGACACCCTTGCCGCTGATCGGGCACTTGCCCTGCTGGGCCTGGCCGGTCGTGGCCAGCTGCAGGTTGGCCTGGGTGGCGTACTTCGCCTGGTTGCCGGCAAAGGCCTGGGGGCATTTGTTACAGCAGAAGAAGAGTTTGCCGCCACGGTAATCGACCGACGAGCCTTCCTGGGCCGGGCCATCGGAAACGGGGCACTTGGCACCGCTCACTTCCACAGCCCAGGCAACGCTTAACCCGAAGACCAAACCGAAGCCGGCCACCAGCAACGTGGATCCTGTTCGTTTTTTCATCATCGTGGTTCCTTTCTGCACATGAAGTGATTTTGGACGACCCGAATCGTAGCTTGTCAACGCTGAATTTTCAGGCAGCGAAACTCGCCAAGCGTTTCGGCCTTTTCTGTGCCGCTGAAAGTCTTGGCGACTTTCGCTACACGGGCAAGGGCGAAATCTTCGGTCTGACAAAACATGACCTGTGTACCATATCGCGCCGCCAGAGTGAAAGTCAAACGAAAAACGATCCGAATTTTTCCCTGCCAGCAGTGATCTGCTGGCGGCCGTCCGATGCTGCGCCAGCACCGCTCGCTCTCGATAAAACCGCCGCCGCGATCTGATCCCTTAGGCGGCCGGCACTTCGGTCTGCTGGTAGTCGTAACGCTGCAGGTACGCGGACCAGCGGCGGTCGATCTCGGCCTTCAGCTGGGGGGCCAGCTCGTGCCGGTTGGCCTGGTAATCGCGTTGCCCGACCAGAAAGTCCTCCACAGGGCCTCGGACGTAGTCGAAATCGCCCAGCTGCAGATGCTGGTATACATGTTCCAACTGGCTCAGCGGGTCCGCGACCAGATCTTCGTAGCGCACCTGGCAGATGTGAGCCGGATCGAGCTCGGCTTTTTGACGTTCAAACGCCTCGTACATCCTGTTCAGGCTGTTGAACACGTAGTCATCCAGGTGCTTGTGATGCGGTATTTGAAAGCCCTGCGCGGCATCCAGGGCCTGCCAGGTGCGGCGTGTGGAGGGGAAGAGCGCATAGGGGTGACGCACCATGTGCACGAAGCGGGCGCCGGGAAACATTTGCGCCAGCAGGCCGATCCGGCCGGTGTGGGGCGGCGACTTGAGGATGATGCGTTTGCCCCGCATCAGGGTCAATGCTTTGAGAAACGACTGCAACGCCTGGGAAAACTGCTGTCGCTGCCAGTCCGACATCGCGTCGGCATCGAGGCACTCGGAGTAGTCGTACGGGTCATTGGGAAACGCCATGCGGTTGTAGGGGGTGGGGGCCCCCATCGCGCAGAGGGCAAATTCATCCTCCTGCGGCCGTTCGAAACCGGCGGGCATGTTGTCCATCGGCCGCTTTCTGGGCATCAGAATCCACAGCAACCGCGGAAGGATCCACTCCGAAATCACAAAATGGTGGGGGGTAAAGCACTCGTAGGTGTTCGGATACGTGAAGCGGTCGTCACAGACCATCAGTTCGTGCATCAGCGTCGTGCCGCTGCGCCAATGCCCCACGATAAAGACCGGAGGCTGGTCGATTGTCACATCGTCAATCTGCTGTCCGTACCGCCAGCGCTGCAGGCGGTAGAGTGCCGAGTTGAACATGGTGCAGGGCAGCAGGATCGCCGCCATTGCCCAGCTCAAGGGGTGAATCCGAAAACGATGCCGCTGGAGGAGGTGGAAATAGTCACCCGTCCGCATCCCGTGCCAGAAACGCGGGCTGTACAGCGGATAGTTGTTGAACTTTTCTGGAGATTTCTTGGCCAAAGTCGACCCCATCTGGCAACGAGTACACAACCGCCGGCCGGGCGGGTGCCGGCGGGGCTTTGGTCATCCTAGAGCGCCGCGGAGGGTTGTGTCCAGCATGATTACGGGCTGTCGCGGGAAATCTGGTACTCGTCCAGCTTGCGATACAAGGTCGCTCGACCTATCCCCAGCATTTTGGCCGCCTCGACCATATTCCCCCCCGCGCGACGGACCGCTTCGGCAATCAGCCTCTTTTCCCAATCGCTGATTTTCAGGGTCTCCATCTGGTCACCGATCGCATCCCGCAACCCCAGCTCGTGCGGCTGGATCTCTTCTCCTTCGGCCAGCACGACCGCGCTGTCGATGACATTCCGCAGCTGGCGGACGTTGCCGGGCCAGGAGTAATCCAGCAGGCTTTGCCGGGCGGCGACGGAAAGGGTCAGCCCCGGCCGGCCGTGCTGCCGCCGGTAATGGTCCAGGAACGAATCGATCAGCAGAAGAATGTCATCGCCCCGCTGGCGCAGCGGCGGCAGGGTCAATTCGAAAACGCTGAGCCGGTAATAGAGGTCTTCGCGGAACTTTTTTTCGCGTACCGCCTGCTCCAGATCTTGGTTGGTGGCGGCGATGACACGGACGTCGACGGTGACTTCGCTGGAACTTCCCACCGGCAAAAACGGGTGGCCTTCCAGAATCCGCAACAGTTTCGCCTGACCCTCCAGGGGCAATTCGCCCACTTCGTCCAGCAACAGCGTCCCCAGGTCGGCTTGCTGGAAGTAACCCACGTGGTCGCGATCCGCGCCGGTAAAGGCACCCGCCTGGTGCCCAAACAACTGGCTTTCGATCAATTCGCGGGGAATCGCGGCACAATTGACCGACAACAAAGGCTGCTCGGCACGGGGACTGGCCCGCTGGATGGCCCGAGCCACAAGTTCTTTTCCCGTCCCGCTTTCCCCGCGAATCAACACACAGCCGGTGGCGCGGGCCAAGCGCTGGATCTTCGATTTCAATTGTTGCATCGCCGGACACGCGCCTACCATCTCGTCGTAACCGGGTGACTTGGCCGCCAGCTGCTGCAGGTCCGTTTCGAGACTGGTCTGTCGTCGAGCGCGAACCAGGGCCACGCTCATGATGTTGGCCACCGAGACGACAAAATCGAATTCGTTTTGCTGGAAGTGGCCCTGGTCGCGATAAACGTGGACCGCTCCGCGCAAAACACCCCCTTGCAGCAGCGGCACACAGATGGCATCGGCGTAGTGCTGCAGGCTGTCCGAAGAAGTCGCTTCGCGCTGGTTGGCAATCCAAACCGCATGGCCCTCTTGGCAAACGACTTTTGTCAACTGTTGGCTCAGCCGCACATGTTCCGTTGCCTGCTGGGGGATCACCAGCTTGGGCACCAGCTGGCCGGCGTCGTTCACCCACAAAAATCCAATCACCGAGGCGCCCACCTGTTCGCTGGCCAATTCCAGGGAAACGCGAATCACGCTTTCCGGATCCGTCAGACCCATCAGCTTGATGCTCAACTGGTACAGCACCAACAACTCTTTAGCCTGTTGAAGGTCGCGCAGAGCCTGGACGGCCAGCATTCCGTCGCTGTCTGGATTGACAAGGTGGTCCTTGACAATCGTTTGCGTCAGTTTCTGTTGTCTTTCATCGGTCAGCCCGGGCGGCTGGTCGGACATGCTGAAGGCGAATTCGGTCGAGCCAACTCGAATCCGGCAGCGGTCGCTGAGCGTCGCCTCGTCAACTTTCTGTTCGTTGACGTACGACCCGTTGCGGCTGCCAGCATCGCGGAGGGTCCAAAGGTCGTCGTCGCGACTGAGGATCGCGTGGACACGCGAGCAGAGGGGGTCGGTCAGAATGACGCTGCACTCCAAACCCCGACCTATGCGATTTTCACAGTCGGCGTTGAGGGGAAAGACCGAACCCGGCTGGCTGCCCACCGTCATGGTGAGATAAGTATGCACTTTTTCAATATAGCAGTTTTGGCGGCTCCTTTCGCATGGTCCGCCGACATCTGGCCATCCGCCCCGCGGGGTGCAGACCCGCCAGCTGTGGCTCGCCCCAGCGGACGTCGATCTTGTTCCAGAAGGGCTGGCTGTATATGATCCAACTGGCCGAATAACTCGTTTGGCTTCCCTCATTTAGCCCACCCCCGGCCGCTGCTCGGAACCCCACACCCCTACAGGAACGCTCCCATGAAATCGTTGGCCCCTTCCCGCCGCCGCAAGTCTCGCTCGCAGACCGTGATCGGCATCTGGGTCCTGGTTCTCTTGATGACCGGGATCGTCGTTCGTGCCGCGCTGGCCGAGCTGGAGGGCCCGTCCGCGCAGGATCGCCGGGTAACGCTGGCAGTCACTTCCTTTTTAAAACAAGACCATCTCTCGCAGCGCGACCTGGACGACGAGATTTCGCAACGCTGCCTGAACAGCTTCCTCAAGGCACTGGACCCCATGAAGCTGTACTTTACGCAGGCCGACATCGATCATTTTTCGCGGTGGAAGCATTCGCTGGACGATCTGGTCAAACAGGGCCATGTCCAGTTTGCCTATGACGTGTACAAGGTGTATCTGGAGCGGCTGGACCAGCGGATGAAAGGGGTCGAGCAGCTGCTGGAGATGGAGCACGATTTTACGGTCGACGAATCGCTGAGCACGGACTTTGATACGTTGAATTATCCCCGCGACGAGGCGGAAGCGAATGACCGCTGGCGGCGGCGCATCAAGTACGATTTGCTTGTGCAGAAGGCCGCCAAGACGGAAGCGGAGGAAGCCCGTAAAAAACTCGCTCGCCGTTACCGCACCTTTGCCCAGAACAAGCACCAGACCGACAACCACGAACTTTTGGAGATTTTTTTGTCGTCGCTGTCGACCAGCTACGACCCGCACACTTCCTACATGTCCCCCAACACGCTGGAAAATTTTAACATCAGCATGCGGTTGCAATTGGAGGGCATTGGCGCGGCACTGATGATGGAGGACGGGCACACGGTGGTCAGCAAGATCATTCCCGGCGGAGCGGCTTCGAAAGATGGCCGCTTGCAGCCGGAAGATCAGATCATCGGCGTGGGACAGGACGTCGAGGGCCCGCTGGTCGACGTGGTCGGCATGCGGCTGAACGACGTCGTGAAATTGATCCGCGGCAAACGGGGCACCGTCGTCCGCCTGCAGGTGATCCCCAAGGGGACGGGCGAGCCGAGCGTGTATGAGATCACGCGCGCAAAAATCGAACTGAAGGACAGCGAGGCGCGGGCGGAAATTATTGAACTGGGCAACAAGCCGGACGGATCGACCTACAAGATCGGCGTGATCGACCTGCCCAGCTTCTACATGGACATGGATGCCGCTCGGCTGGGCAAGCCGAATTTCAAAAGCACCACGCGCGACGTGCGGAAGATTCTGGTCGGGCAAAAGGATCCAAACGGCAATGTCACTCCCGGCTTTGTCCAGCAAGGCGTGGACGCCGTCGTACTGGACCTCCGCAAAAACGGCGGCGGCTCGCTGACCGAAGCCATCAATCTGACCGGCCTCTTCATCGATAAAGGTCCCATCGTGCAAGTCAAAGATGCCGACGGTCGCGTTCAGCATTACGACGACCTGGACGCCGGCACCGCCTGGAATGGACCCCTGGTCGTGCTGATCAGCAAGTTCAGCGCCAGCGCCAGCGAAATTTTCGCCGGCGCCATCAAGGACTATCAACGCGGGATCGTGGTCGGAGACCACCATACACACGGCAAGGGCACCGTGCAGACCTTGCTGAACCTAAGTCGCCAGCTGTTCCGCCACGACAAGGCGCCCCCGCTGGGTGCCCTGAAGATCACCATGCAGCAGTTTTATCGACCAAGCGGCTTCAGCACGCAAAATCGGGGGGTGTTGTCCGATATTGAGCTGCCTTCGATCACCAGCCATTTGGATGTTGGCGAAAGTGACCTGGATTACGCCATGAAGTTTGACCAGGTGCAAGCCGTGCCTTTCCAGAAAACACAACGCGTCAACCCCGTCATGGTCGCTCAACTACGCCAGCGGTCCGAACAGCGCCGTGCCGCTGCCGAAGACTTCCAGAAACTGGAAAAACGAATCGCCCGCTACAAGGCGCAGAAGGAACGGAAGAGCATTTCGCTGCATGAAGAAAAATTCTTTGCCGAACGCGAAGCCCTGGAAGACGAGGAAGAAAAGTTGCGCGAGGGCCTGGTCGACGAGGACGACGAGGATCAACCGATCTTCGAGCGAAACTACTACAACAACGAGGCGCTCGATATCACCTTGGATTACGTCCAGCTGCTGGCCGGCGGCCGCCTGGCCGCGCGAGATTAGGCAGCGGGGGGGAGTGAGGGGGTGATGGGGTGATGGAGTGTACCCCATCACTCCCCTACCCCATCACCCCCCTACCCCATCACCCCCCTACGCCCACCAGCGGGACCCGCAGGCCGTCATGGGCCAGCTGCACGCCGTGGGGCAATCGAGCGTTGATTGAGTCGTGATCCATTTCGTGGGAGAGGTGGGTCAATAGCGCGCGGCGCGGTTTCAAACGCTCAATGACCCCCAAGGCCTCGTCCAGGCTGAAATGGGTGGGGTGCGGCCGGTCGCGGAGGGCATCCAGGATCAGGAGATCCAGGTCCTCCAAAAGCGGCCAGCTTTGCGGAGGAATTTCGTTGGTATCGGTGCAATAGGCCACACCACCTACGCGAAAGCCCAGCACATCAAATGGGCCATGATGCAGCCTGAGCGGGGTTATGTTTGCGCCAAGCACCTGAAACGGATCGGTCGTAATCTGACGAAATTCCAGATCGGGTGTCGCACCGGCATGCGTCGGTTCTCCTTCGGCAAAGGCATAATCGAAACAGCGCCGAATCCGCTGTTCCACCGACAGCTCACAATACAAAGGAAATGCATGCCCCAAATAAAATGGAAACAGACGGACGTCATCCAGACCCATCAAGTGGTCGCTGTGATCGTGCGTAAATAGCGCGGCATGGATGATACCAATTCCTTCGCGCAACAGTTGCCATCGCATATCGGGCGACGTGTCAATCAACAGATTGCCTTCTGGCAACCCCAACACGATGCTGGCACGCGTGCGCTGGTTGCGTTGGTTGGCGCTGGTACACACCGGGCATCCACAGCCGATGGCGGGCACGCCTACCGAGGTGCCGGTACCCAGGAAGATCAATTCGCCCGGAAACTCAATCGTTCGAACTCGCCTGCTCACCACTGCACGCTCCGCCGTCATTCTACCGCCGGGCATCGCCAAGGCGACCGGCCCGTCTGGCCACATTGGCCGTTTTGCCGACCCGGTATCCGGCCGCACATGCCGGCGTGGAGGGGACATTTCCCGTGTGAATCCTAGTTGACCGCACCCGGCAATCGCTATAAACTTCTTTCATGGAACATGTTGCGCGGATTTTGGCCGAGCAAGTTAGCTTTGGCGCCCCATGCCCCCGCGCGGTCTGCACGTAATCTGGCGTGCATCACGCCCCGGGTGTGGGCAGTTGCCCCCAAGAGCGGCCCCCTGTAGTGAAGACGGCGTCCTGTCGGCGGCCGGCGAACACGATGGAAGTAATCGAACGCATCTGGGAATACCTGTCGCTGTTTTTCGGCGGATTGTTGAAAGGCTTTGAACGCGGCATCACGTCGGTGTTCGGATCTTCCAATGCGCGGCTGGTCAAAAAGTTCTACGGACGGGTCGACGCGATCAATGCTCTGGAGCCGAAATACCAGGGGATGGACGACGATCAGCTGAAGCAGCAGACGGTCGATTTTCGTCGGCGTCTGGACGCCGGCGAAACGGTGGAGGATGTGCTGGTCGAGGCCTTCGCCGTCTGCCGGGAAGCGGGGCGTCGTTTTCTGAATATGCGGCACTACGACGTGCAGTTGATTGGCGGCATGATCCTGCACAGTGGTTCGATTGCCGAAATGGTTACCGGCGAAGGAAAAACCCTGGTGGCCACCCTGCCGGCCTACCTCAATGCCCTGGGGGGTCACGTCCACGTTGTCACCGTCAACGACTATCTCGCTCGCCGCGACATGGAATGGATGGCACCCCTCTACATGGGCCTGGGCCTGACCGTGGGTGCCATCCAAAGCGATATGCAGGGCCAGGAGGGAACCCGGCGGCGCCAGGAGGCCTACGCCTGCGACATCACCTACGGGACGAACAACGAGTTCGGTTTCGATTACCTCCGCGACAATATGAAGCTGGCCGCCCACGGTGACGACCGGTTCCCCAAACAGAACCAACAGGTCCAGGGCCCGCTGAATTTTGCCATTATCGATGAAGTGGACAACATTCTCATCGACGAAGCCCGTACGCCGCTGATTATTTCCGGACCCGCCCACGACGACCCGCGCCGCTACAGCGAAGCAGACCGCATCGCGCGGCAGCTGAAAAAAGAGCTGCATTTTGTCGTCAACGAAAAAGAACATTCGTCGCACATGACCGACGAGGGGATCCGCCAGGCCGAGCGGCTGGCGGGCGTGGAGAGCTTTTATACGGCCGGCAACATGGACTGGCCTCACCTGATCGACAACAGCCTGAAAGCTCATTACCTCTACAAACGCGACGTGAACTACGTCGTCAAAGAGGGCCGCGTGGTGATCGTGGACGAATTCACCGGCCGGCTCATGGAGGGACGGCAGTGGAGCGACGGGTTGCACCAGGCGGTAGAGGCCAAAGAGGGGGTCAAGATCAAGGAGGAAACCCAGACGCTGGCCACGATTACGCTGCAAAACTATTTCAAGCTGTACAAAAAACTCTCCGGTATGACCGGTACCGCCATGACGGAAGCTGGTGAATTCTGGAAGATCTACCAATTGGATGTCGTCGCCGTACCCACGAACAAGGAACTGCAACGGATCGAATATCCCGACGTCATCTTCCGTTCGGAAACGGAAAAGTTCAGTGCGATTGCCGATGAAATTGAACAGCTGATCAAATACGACACGCTGTCCATGAAAGATGGCAGCCAGCTGATGGGCACCATCGATCGCGAAACCGACGACAGCGTGGTTTTCCGCTTGAAAGACAAAAAGAACAAAGAAACGATCTCTCGCGACAAGATCGCCGAGACCCAGCTGCACGGCCGGCCGATCCTGGTCGGAACGATTTCCATCGAAAAAAGCGAACGACTCGCTCGACTGCTGGACACACGAGGTGTCCCACACGAAGTGCTGAACGCCAAGCAACACAAACGCGAGGCAGAAATCGTGGCTCAGGCCGGTCGCCTGGCAGCGGTCACTATCGCCACCAACATGGCGGGCCGCGGCACCGATATCATCCTGGGCGGCAACCCGGAAACACTGGCCTGGGCACAACTGCAAGACAAATACGCCACCCGGCTGGACGTGCCGCACGACGAATGGGAAAGCCTGGTCACTCAGATTCGCAACGAAGAGAAGATGGCCAAGCAGGCTCAGCAAGTCAAGGCGTTGGGAGGCCTGCATATCATCGGCACCGAACGGCACGAAGCGCGGCGGATCGACCTGCAGCTCCGCGGGCGCAGCGGCCGCCAGGGGGATCCCGGCAGCAGCCGCTTCTATCTCTCCCTGGAAGATGACCTGATGCGGATCTTTGCCGGCGAGTGGGTCAAGAACATGCTGACGCGTCTGGGCATGCAGGAAGGCGAAGCCATCGAAAGCAAAATGGTCTCCCGCCGCATCGAAGGCGCTCAGAAAAAGGTCGAGGAACGTAACTTCGAAGTCCGCAAGAACCTGCTGGAATATGATGAGGTGATGGACGAACAGCGAAAGCGGGTCTACCGGTTTCGCCAGGAAATCCTGGACGGCACCAACGGCCGAACGCTGATCGAAGAAATGATCGAACGGCAGGTCGATCAACACCTGGACAAGTATTTGGATCCCTCCTTCGGCACCGACTCGTTCGCCATCTGGGTCGGCAGCCGGCTCGGCGTGGAATTCGACGGCCGTGACTTCAAAGACCTCGATTACGCCAGCGCGGAAACCTACGCCAAAGATCAGGCCGAACGGATGGCCGAAGCCCAGGTGCTGGACGCCATCGACGAAAACCTGCCGGAAGAAGAGGACGCGCAAGACTGGAACTGGGAGGCGCTGGCGAAATTCGCCAATTCGCGATGGCATCTCTCGCTGCGGGATCGCGACTTGAAAAAGATCGGCCGCCAGCGGCTGGACGAATCCCTGATCGAAATGGCTCAGCAGGCCCTGCAAAAAATCGACCTCACCGAAGGCGCCGGATACCTGGAAAAGGATTTCGGCCTGAAAACGGCCCTGGATTGGGTCCAGTACAAATTCTCGCTGGAATTACCCCTGGAGGAATTCCGTGATCTGGAGCTGCCGGAATTCAAACAGCAGGTTGTCGAGGCGGCTGTCGCAATGTACGACCGCCGCGAGATGGAATTTCCCGTGAGGGCCGGACTGGTCCACTTCACACGCCGTGACGTGGGGGGCAAACGCTACGACCGGGATAAACTGGTCGAATGGGCCCGCCAGCGGTTTGGCGTCGAACTGGACCTGGACGACCTCCGCAACAAGCAGCGGGGGGAGATCTATGATCTGCTGGTCCAGCACAGCCAACAGCACCACCAGCGCGGCCAGCAGCTGGGCGCGGAACTTGAGCGGCGGATCGAACACATTTTTTCCCCCGCCGCCACCTCGGAGACCGCCTCGCCGGAAGACTGCCAGCAACTGGTCGCCTGGGCCCAGGACAACCTGCANNAACCTGCAGGCCGATCTGGACGCCGAAAAACTGGCACGGCTGGACCGGGCCCAACTGGAACACCAGCTGTCGATGGCCCTGCAGGACCACTTCTGCCCCGAAATCCGCCGCATGGAACGCTCGCTGGTCCTCCAGATCCTCGATATGACCTGGAAAGACCACCTGCTGGCAATGGACCATCTCCGCAGCAGTGTCGGCCTGCGGGGCTATGCCCAGGTCGATCCCAAGGTGGAATACAAGCGCGAAGGCATGCGGATCTACGAGGCCATGTGGAACTCAGTCGACGAACGCGTGACCGATCTGGTCTTCCGCATGGAACAGCTGGACGAGGAATTTGTCAGTTCGACGTGGGTCGAGACGGCGGCCACGCACGAGGAGGCCAAGTCGGCCAGCGAGCTGGTGGCAGGCGAACAGGAAGTTTACGACGGATCGGAAGCCGAGCGGCTGGAACCGATCCGCAATCGCGAGCAGCGCGTGGGCCGCAACGCCCCCTGCCCNNNNGCCGCCTGACCCGGGCGCCGACCGCCAAGTTCTTTCCCGTTGGCCTGTGTGGGCAGTGACAAGGATGTCGTCATGACCGGTTATTTTTTGAACGCTGTTTACCTTCTCCTGCTGGTCCTGCTGTCTCCCAGTCTCCTGTGGACCGCGATTCGCAAAGGCAAGTATCGGGCCGGCGGAGCGGCCAAATTTCTGGGACGCGTCCCCTTGCGCGAGGGCCAGCAGCCGTGCGTGTGGCTACACGCGGTCAGCGTCGGCGAAGTGCAATTGCTGGGAACGCTTGTCCCGGCCCTCCAGCGCAAAAACCCCGCATGGCAATACGTGATCTCGACCACCACGCGAACCGGTTTTGCCCTGGCTCGTGAAAAATTTCCCAATCACCTGGTCTGCTACTGCCCCCTGGACTTTACCTGGTCCACCACGACGGCCATGCAGCGCCTGCGGCCGGACCTGTTGGTCCTGACCGAACTGGAACTGTGGCCCAACCTGATCCGAGCCGCCGTCCGCCGCGGCACCCGGGTGGCCGTCATCAACGGCCGGCTCAGCGAAAAAAGCTTTCGCGGCTACCGTCGCATCCGACCGTTTGTTGCCAGCATCTTACGCCAGATCGACGTGATCGCCGTGCAGAACAGGCAATACGCCGACCGTTTCTTGAAACTGGGCGCAACGCCCGCAGCCGTGCATCTCACCGGCTCGATCAAATTCGACGGCGCTCAAGTCGACCGTCGCAACCCGCGGACCGAAGGATTCCGTGCTCTGGCCGGAATCGCCGAGGACCAGGTCGTGTTTCTGGCCGGCAGCACCCAGCGGCCGGAAGAAGCGCTGGCCATGACCGTCTTCCAGCGGTTCCACCCGCAGTTCCCGCAACTGCGATTGATCCTGGTACCCCGGCATCCCGAGCGATTCGACGAGGTGGCCCGGATGCTGGAGGGCAGGGGGCTCCCCTGGCAGCGGCGTTCGAGGTTGGCCGAACAACCGCTGGATCCGCCCGACGCGCGGATCCTGCTGGTCGACACGGTGGGTGAACTGGGCGCCTGGTGGGGCACGGCCACGATCGGCTTCGTGGGGGGCAGCCTGGGCTCGCGGGGGGGCCAGAACATGATCGAACCGGCGGCCTACGGTGTGGCCCTCTGTTTCGGCCCCCACACGCAGAATTTCCGCGACGTCGTCCAGGCCCTGCGGGCCGTCGACGGAGCCCGGGTCGTTGGCGACCAGGAACAGCTGTTCCAGTTCGTCCAGTGGTGCCTGGAAGATCCTCAAGCGGCCGCCGAGCAGGGCTGCCGTGCGGCCCAACTGGTCGCCGCCAGTCGTGGAGCGACAGCCAAGACGACGGAATTGCTGGACCAGCTGATGCACGACGGCAAAGTGGCCAGCGGGGCGCGCCCCGCAGCCGCTTGATGGATCCTCCGGTCACCGCGAACCAGCCCGGTTGCCGGTCCGCAACCCAAAACGTACGGCAAAAACGGGCCGGGGAAATGTCAAGGGGTGCCACTCAGCAGCCTGCGGCTGATCACGTGCTTCCCTGGACTGACATGGGTCCTGTTTGTTGCCTTTGAGACCCTCTCTTATCGCCGTCGGGCAACTCTTGGAAGCCCTCCGCCGCTTGGTGTACAACAAGGCTTGGCCACCCTGGCGATCCCTGCCCGGTGGAAACGGATCCTTCTGCCGACGCCTGGCGAAACCGGCCAATCGGGCGGCAAGCTGATCCGCGTCTACCGAATCGCTTCCAGACGAATTCTACGAACCATGCCGGAACTACCGGAAGTCGAAACCATGCGTCGCGGAGTGGCCGCTTGTGTCGGCCGCCGCATCGCGGCCGTCGCCAAGCCACGTTGTCGGTTGAAACCCATCCGTTTGGCCCCATCCCTGGCGCAAATGCGACGCCGGGTAGTCGGCCAGCGAATCGGTGCCGTGGATCGAGCGGGCAAGCGGGTGCTGGTGCGGTTGGAAAACGACGACACGCTGGTCTTTGAACCGCGGATGACGGGGCTGGTGTTGCTGGCCGATCCGCCGAATCGCCAGCATCTGCGGCTGCAGCTGGTATTCGATGACCACCGGCTTCCCCCGCAGCTGATGTACTGGGACCGACGCGGCCTGGGCTCGGTCCGCCTCATGGACCCCAGGGCCATGGCGCTGGCGTTTGGCGCAGGCCAGCTTGGCACCGATGCCTTGAAAATCACCGCCCGCCAGTTGCAGTCGCGACTCGCGGTCAGCCGCCGCGAAATCAAGGTTGCCCTCCTGGACCAGCGGGCCGTGGCCGGCATCGGCAATTTGTATGCCGCCGAAATACTACACGTCGCCGGCCTGCACCCGCGACGGCACTGCGATCGGCTGACTGCCAGCCAATGGCAGCGATTGCATCGCGCCATGCGGAAAGTGCTCCAGGAAGCGATCCGCTACGAAGGCTCGACTTTGTCCGACGGCACCTATCGCAACGCGCTCAACCGCCCCGGTCGCTATCAGAACCGGCATCGCGTCTACCAACGAGCGGGGCAGATGTGCCTGGCGTGTGGGAGCAGAAAAGTCGAACGGATCGTCCAGGCTCAGCGGGCCACCTTTTTCTGCCCCGCTTGCCAGCCGCTGAAGGGGAAAGCCTGAGCAGCCCAGGACATGCTTGGGATAGCCCATCGCCGATAGCCGCGCGGAGCGGGACCTGTGTCCCCCCCGGGATGCTCACCGGGCCCCGACCAGTTGCCGGGCCTCTTTTTCCGCCTTTTTCTCGGCCTTGATCGCTTCCTGTACGTCGGCGGGTACGCGGCGGTAGCGAGCGAATTCCATGGAGAACGTCCCCTGCCCCTGGGTCATACTCCGCAGATCGGTGGAATAACCGAAGGTTTCGGCCAGCGGGACTTCCGCTTCGATCAACGCCGTCTCGCCTTGCATTTCCGTCCCCAGGATGATCCCGCGGCGGCTGGTCAGTTCCCCGGCCACCGGTCCCTGGTAAACGGTCGGCACTTCGACTTCCATCTTCATCACCGGTTCCAATAGAACGGGTCTGGTTTTAAGAAACGTTTGGCGAAAACAATTTTGGGCGCACAGCTGGAATGCCAGGTCGCTACTGTCCACTTCGTGGTAGGACCCATCAGTCAGCCCCGCCTTGATATTGACCACCGGAAACTCGGCGATGGGACCTTTGACCATGGCGGCCCGAAAGCCCTTGTTCACGCTGGGGATGTACTGTTTGGGAATCCGGCCACCCACGATTGTCTCTTCGAAGATGTAGTTTTCCTCTTCATCGTCGGGCAACGGTTCCAGGTAACCCACGATGTGGGCGAACTGTCCCGACCCACCGGTTTGTTTCTTGTGTCGGTAGTCAAAGTCGACGCGCTGGGTGGGCGCTTCACGATAGCTGACTTTCGGCGCCCCCACCGCGACCTGCACGCCGTATTCCCGGCGGATTCGTTCCAGGTAAATCTCCAAATGCAGTTCGCCCATGCCGGCAATCAGCGTCTCGCCCGTTTCTTCGTCGGTGCTGGCCGAAAAGGTGGGGTCCTCTTTACGAAAACGGCCCAGGGCCTTGCCCAGCTTGTCGCCCGCCTCGCTGCTGGAGGTTTGAATCGCCATCTTGATCACCGGCAGCGGCACATGAATGCTCTCCAGCGTGCAGTAATTCTGCCGCCCGGCATAGGTATCGCCGCTGGCCGCATCGACCCCCATGACGGCCACGATGTCCCCCGCCGCGGCGCCGTCGACTTCTTCCCGCTTGTCGGCGTGCATCCGCAAGATACGGCTGAAGCGCTGCTTGGCACCGGTCCGCTGGTTGTAGTACTGCTGTCCCTTCTGAATGCTGCCCTGGTAGAGCCGCATAAAGGTCAGCTGCCCGTACGGGTCATCGACCAGTTTGAAGGCCATCCCCACAAAGGTCGCCTGCGGGTCCACCTCCAGGCGGATGGTCTCTGGCGGATCGTCCAAGGTCATGGCCGTCTTTGCTCGATCGATCGGTGACGGCAGGTAACGGATCACCGCATCCAGCAACGGCTGGACGCCCTTGTTGCGAAAGGCGGACCCCAGGAAGACGGGAGTGCAATCCAGCGATTGCACGGCATCGCGTAGCACCTGGTGGACCAGCGCCTCCGGAACTTCTTCCTCGGCCAGCAGCAGTTCCATCAACTGGTCGCTGTACATGGAGAGGGCTTCCAGCATATGTTGTCTCGCGTCGGTGGCTTGCGGGATCAGGTCCGCCGGCACCGCTTCCCTCCGCACGGTCTCGCCATGGGCACCGTCGAAATAGAGGGCTTGCATCGAGACCAGGTCGACGACACCCTCAAACTGTTCCTCAGCCCCGATCGGCAGCTGCATCAGGATTGCATCGCAACTCAATTTTTCTCGGACCTGCCGGATCACACGTTCCGGATCAGCGCCGGTGCGGTCCATCTTGTTAATGAAAGCCACGCGGGGTACGTGGTAGCGTTTCATCTGGCGATCGACGGTCAGCGACTGAGCCTGCACGCCGCCGACGGCGCACAGCACCAACACCGCACCGTCCAGCACGCGCAGGCTACGTTCGACTTCGACCGTAAAGTCGACGTGGCCGGGCGTATCGATCAGGTTGATCGCGTGACCCTGCCATTCGACAGAAGTAGCGGCACTGGTGATGGTAATGCCCCGCTCGCGCTCCAGCTCCATGTGGTCCATGGTCGCCCCGCCACCGTCCCCGCGGACCTCCTGGATGCGGTGAATGCGTCCGGCGTAATAAAGGATCCGCTCGCTAAGGGTCGTTTTGCCCGAATCGATATGAGCGGAGATGCCCAGGTTTCGTACTTGGTCGACGTTCATGCTCTTTAGATTCTCTTCTCTGTTAACCAGGCGCACCTGTCCTCTGCCACGCGGCAGCGCGCAGACAGGGGGCGTCCAACACACTTTCCTTCGGAAAAACTACCCGCTCGGCATCCACGGCCGGCAGCGGGCCCAGCCCAGGTTGGGCGGGGGGCGGGACTGTATATACTATGTCTTTTTCGACAACAAGGCCAGCGGAAATGGAAGGTTTTGCCGGAAAGGGGTGCCGGCATGGGAGCAGGGCCCCCGGCCAGACAGCTCGGCCGGCGCCACGCCGGGCGGGCCGCATCGGCCCCCACCCACAGCTCGGCCGGCCCCTCGCCCGCCTCCCACTCAGCCGACCCCCTCGCCCGCCTCAAAACACCCCCACCACTTTGCCCTGCAACAGCTTGATCAAAAATACCCCCAGGTTGCTGGAAAAATGGGCGGCAAAACAGGGGATCAGCGACCGGTAGGGGTTCAGCGGAAAGAACCGCACCAGGTAAAACCACAGCGAATTGAGGAACACCAGCGCCGTGCTGAAAACCGCCTTGACCGACAGGTCCAGCGACCAGCACCGGTAAAACTCGGACCACGGTATCTCGTCCTGCGGCTCGAACTT
>JABAOH010001348.1_pt2 | contig 16621 bp, 21 predicted proteins | sample 7062181 | NCBI WGS metagenome assembly JABAOH01 (sample SAMN14538630, study PRJNA623070) | marine sediment metagenome | biome: marine biome [ENVO:00000428]; feature: marine pelagic biome [ENVO:01000023]; material: deep marine sediment [ENVO:00002113]; isolation source: pool of 5 deep marine...
ATACAGCCTACATTTTATGTGGAACGTCAGGAACCGCTTCGCCTGAAGTGCCATTACTGTGGCTATCTCATGGAAAAACAGGACGTGCTCAAACAGTTCTGACGCTGAATCAATTCCACACGCAGAAACGCCGTTGCAAGAATTCGCTTAGCTTCTTGCTTGAAGGAGAAGTATAGCTTTTGCAAGGTCTCCATCTGTCTCTTCAAGGGCTTGTCGCGCGTCTTCCATGCTTCTGCTTGTCTGGTCTGCAACGAGTTTAACGTCTTCATCTGGAATTTCTATCTTTTTTTCAATTTTTTTCTCGACAACTTGTCCTGTTACCTGAAAGATTTTCTGACCGTGAAGGTCAAGTACAGTGACCTCCGGATTTTCCACGATTATTTCTTTTCTGCTGCTTCGGATGATTACCTCTTCGACGTCAGATATTCCTTCCATGCTGAGTCCCATGCGTTGCATCATTCTTTTTGCTTCTCGAGGGCTCACTTTTCTTCTCAACGTGGTTCTCCTCGTCTACTATACTCTCGGTGTTTCCTTCTTAACTTCTTCTGCCGAACCGCGCCGCACTCGCACGGCCACGCCTCTTTTGAACGCCTTCATCTCTTTTCCAGTTAGCAATGCTCTTCCCACTGCTATGACTTTGTTGTCTTGGTTTGTAACGATCACTTCCTCCTGAGGGCGAATGTCTTTGTCAGCGTCCATCACGTGCTTTGCGAAGACGCTCTTGCCCCTTCTGACAAACGGTTCAGCTTCTGCTACAACCTTGACCCACAGCCTTGGAGCTTTTGCGCCTTCAAACATTCTTCTGGCTCCCGTAATAGTTAAAGAGAAAAGACCGTTGGTGGGTCGCAGTGTTGCGAGAATTTTTTTATCGAGAAAGACATGACGTATTTTACCTGTTCTCTTTGAGTGAATGATTTCAACCTCGTCTGGGAAGAGTTTCTCTCCTACTCCCTTTCCAAACTGGTAGTTTGCTATACTTCTGATCTTTTGGAGTGCCGCTAACTTTTCGCCCATTTTTTCACCATTTAGATTTGATGAAACTCATCCATTAACCAGTATAATTAGTTTCTTTCTCGACGAAATAATACGATGGCGCGCTTGCGTTGCCTAGGTAGCGGACTATTCGAGTAGACTTAAAATAATTCGATTGGTATAAAGGACTGATGACAACACAACCTTTTAGGTGAAGATTCTGTGCAGTGCGAGGTCTGCGGACGCCGAATAATAGGAAAATCCTACAGAGAGACGATTGAAGGAGCCAAAATGATTGTTTGCAGGAACTGCGCCAAGCTGGGCTCTGGCTCTTGGAAACTGCCTTTCCCACAACGTGTAAAAAGGCCAATCAGACCTTCTCCACCCAAGATTGCGGTCAAGAGGCAGCCCTCAGAACCTACCCAAGAGTTAGAACTCGTGAGCGATTTTAGTCTGCGCGTGAGACAGGGAAGAAAAAAGTCAGGGTTAAGTCAGGAAGATTTGGGTAGAAAAATAAGAGAAAAGGTTTCGCTTCTCCGAAAGATCGAGAGCGGAAAAATGACTCCGGATCACAAGCTTGCGAGCAGACTCGAACATACCCTTAGAGTGAAGCTGCTCGTTCCACTCTCAGAACCTAAGGTTCCTTCGACACGTCAATCTAGGCCTCGAGGAGCAACTCTCGGAGAAGTCGCTCGTGTCAAGAAGAAGAAAGCGGAGGTAACTTAAGAACGAGAGCAGTCGTAGTTCAGCGGCGACTACCATCTGAGCGCTCTAGCATAGATGAGCTTCAAAGCCTCGCCGAGTCAGCTGGATACACGGTAGTGGAACGCCTTGAACAGGTGAGAGAACCGGATCCGAGCTATCAGATCGGCAGCGGCAAAGCTAAGGAACTGGCGGAGTTAGTCGCCGAAAACGGGGTTGAGAAAACCATATTTGACAACGAACTGAAACCCGTTCAAGCGTACAACCTTACCAAAACAACCGGCGTTGAGGCCGTTGACCGTTTCCAACTTATTCTCGAAATTTTTGCACGGAGAGCCTCAACTTCTGAAGCTAAGCTTCAGATTGAGCTGGCCAAACTGAGATATGAGTTGCCTCGTGCGAGAGAAAGGGTGAGGTTGGCACGGGTAGGTGAGCAGCCAGGTTTCATGGGTCTGGGGAAGTATGAGGTGGACCTTTACTACGAGACAATAAGACGGCGAATCTATTCCATACGGGGCAAGCTGAAGAAAATAAGAAAGAAACGACGTCTACATCGAGCTCGCAGAGTCGAACTGGGCTTTTCCATGATTTCCATGGCTGGATACACCAACGCAGGAAAGAGCTCGTTATTCAACGCCCTCGCCGAAGAAGCTGTTCCCGTAGACCCCGGTTTATTCACCACTCTATCTACAACAACCAGGACAATAGGCCTATCAAACAGAAAGATTTTGCTAACCGACACGGTTGGGTTCATAGACCGCCTTCCGCTGACGCTGATAGAAGCATTTCATTCAACCCTTGAAGAAACAATTTTCTCAGATCTGATTCTTCTCGTTGTAGACATCAGCGAGCCCCACGACGAGATTAAGAGAAAACTCTCCTGTTGCCTCGACACGATTCAGACGATAGGCGCCTCAGGGATACCGATCGTAACAGTGCTGAACAAGATAGATCTGCTGTCAGATAGTGAGATGCAACGCGAAGTTGCTGCTCTAGGCAAAATAGTGCCGAACCCTGTGGCTGTCTCCGCTCTACACAAGATGAATATGGATTCGCTTAAGCAGGAAACAATCGCTCACCTAGAAGAGTACATCAAAACATCTTTCTCCGTCCAGACAACGAATGAATCTCTGTCTTTTATTTCGTGGCTTTTCAGCCACGCTGATGTGCGAGACTTGAACTATGAAGGTGATAGTGTAAACGTCGTCTTTGAATCACTTCCATGGTTTGCAGACAAGGTGAGAGGACGTGTGGAACAGCTTGGCGGGGCCTTTAACGCTTGATTCTCTCTCCATTGTTGTTTCCCTCATCTTGCGGTCTCGTTTGTTCCATCAAAAATGATTTTCTTTCCTTTTTCTTGCGGAACTACCTTCATTTTTGCTCCTTCGAAGTTCCTTGCGAGTTCGTTTCCTTGAAACAGTCTGTCTAGGAATAGAGCTAATGCCGCTATTTCAGAGTGGGGTTGATGGCCTATTGCAATGTTGAAATCTGCGAGTTGAAAGACATGTTTTGGAACTTTTTGCGAGCCGACTATGACTAGGATTTCCTTGTTTTGTGAAATCTTGTCTAAGCATTCGTCAACGTTGATTCCGTACATAGTTAAGTGGCATGTTACCCCTTTCCTCTTCCAGTTCTCAATCACCCTCCTCCAGTTTTTCTCGTACCTGACTTTGAAAGGTCGCCCCCACCTATCTGCAATGGCTACAATTCTTTTCTCCAAGTTCTGATCTCTTTGTCCAGAATAAATAACTCCTGAAGCAGAGAGTGCTCTTGCTGTCAGAAATATGTGCATGGTAACTCTTTTGTCACGTTCCACTCTATGACCGAGACGGAGCACATAGACTTTCTGTTTGATTGCTTTACTCATTCTGTTACTAGTGTAACGTTTTCGCGGTTAAAACTATTAATGAAGCAGGATATCAAAACGCAGTAACGATTTCCGCAATCGTTTTTGAAGATCGGTAACTATTTCATTGACGAGAAACTATGGTCTTTTCTTCTTCTGTTATGGTAACGCTTATGTGCATCTTCTTTTTTGGTTGATAGTCCTGATGGCTTCGACCATGCACTCTGCTGGGGGAAAACGGTAGAAACGTTGAAATCAAATGGATATCAATCTTAGATGGGATCGTTTATGGCAGAGAAGCAGAGCTCAAGTTGGTTGTGCAAACTTAGGTTACATAAGTGGAGAAACTATGGCGAATCGGTTACAATTACTTGGAAAGAACCCGGAGTAGTATTTCCAAAACCTTTTACGACCCAAAGCAGGGAAGTATTATCCAAGAGAAAATGTTTGAGGTGTGGGCTTAGGGTGAAGAGACGACTGGTCAATAATCCAGATGGAACCTTATCGTGTGTGGGTTGGGACGATCTGGAGTCTGAGGACGAAAAGGATTCATCCTGAGAATTTCCGCGTAAATCAAACGTAAATGTTATCGGGTAAAGAAATTTAAGTTTCCCAGTTCTATATATTTATAGATGGGGTATGCATTCACCGAGGTTTTCAGATGTTGTTTGTGGATGACGAAACGTTGACAAAGGTTGCTGAGGCGTTTGGCAACGAAGATGCTGTCAGAATCATCGCCACCCTTAAGGGAGCAAGTGAAATCACAGATGACCAAATCTCCTCTCAAACCGAAATACGCCTCAACTTAGTTCGCAAGATCCTCTACAAGCTTTACGATCACTCTCTCGTAGCCCTGAGGAGATCTCGAGATGAAAACACTGGATGGTTCATTTTCCATTGGAGACTTCAACCGGACCAACTCGAGGGTTTCATATTGAATCAAAAACGGCGAGTCCTTGAAAAGCTGGAAGCCAGGCTTGAATACGAGAAGAGCCACGACTTCTACTATTGCAACACACCCCAGTGTAGACGATTGCCTTTCGAAGAAGCGATGGACCACGTTTTTCGGTGCTCCACATGCAGCAAACCCATGATGCACTTTGATAACACTCAGCTCGTCGAGACTTTGAACAAGAAGATTGAAGAGTTAAGGAAGGAGCTGAGTGGGTGACCAGCTGCCTTCCAGGCAAAAAGCGCTGAACCTCCTTTTGAAATCTGGATGTTCTCCCAAGGTCATAAACCATTGTAAAGCTGTTGCGACAGTTGCCAAGCAGATTGCTGGAGCCTGCAAAAAGAAAGGGCGAAACATTGATGTTCGCCTCGTGGAAATCGGCGCGCTCTTACACGACATTGGACGTTCAAAAACACACAGTGTCAATCACGTGGTTGCAGGTGTGGAGATCGCTGAGTCGTTAGGTCTACCCGAACCCGTGGTATCGATTATTAGTCGTCATGTGGGTGGTGGCATAACTATTGACGAGGCAGAGAGGCTGGGGTGGCCGACGAAAGATTATATGCCACAGACTTTGGAAGAAAAGATTGTTGCCTATGCTGACAAGTTGATCGAGGGGCTAAGAAGAATTCCCATTGAACAAACCATTGAAAAACTTTCTTGGGATCTGGGTGAAACACATCCTGCAATTGACAGGGTAAAAAAGCTCCATGCTGAGATTTCGTCCATAATCGGGGATTTAAATGCCGACAGTCACACTGCTTGAAAAAGTTTACGGAGCTCACTCAGCGAGAACTTTTGAACCTTTTTTCTCTTCCCTGTGCAAAGGACTCAAGGTGAGGTTAAGAATTATTGGTGAAACAGAACGAGGATGGATGCAAGTAGAAGTGTCTGGAGAGGACGAAACCGTTGCGCTAAACTATTTAGATCAAGAAGTTGGATTGGCACCAGTTTCCACCGAAGGGCTGGAAAAGTTCTGCACGGTGCGGGGAAGGGTTCTTTCCTCTAGTGAGAGTGAGAAACAGGTTCTCGTGGACCTTGGAGTTTTTTCTCCCCAAATCTGGGACGCCGCAGTTCCATTGAAGCATCTTCAAGCTCAGCTTGTTGACGGAAGAGATTTTTCCCTTCAGCAAATAACCGAGCTCTTCTGTCTTCTTCCCAATCTGCCACTTACGGTTAAGATGACTAGCGGTGTAGAGAGTGAAAAGAAACGTGTTGAAGCTGAGCTTTCAGAGGTTCAACTCTCTCAAGTTAAGCGTTGGATTCGCTCTAATCTTGATCGACTGCTGGTTTTGGGGGCAACTCTTTCTGATGTCAAGCACACTGTGTATGCGTCAAGACATGGTCGTGATGTTGTGAAGGTGGAGTCTTTGGGGTTGCTTGAGCATGCGGTTGTGTGTAAGCTTGGAACCAATGCCGTGGGTCTCACACCGAGGTTTGGGCGTTTCCTACGTGACGCTGTCTTAGCGCCGTTTTGCCCAGGAAAAATTCAGCAGCTTGTTGGAAAAGAGGTTTTCTGGTAGTGGGCCGGGCAAGACTAATACCCGAAAGGGTTCAAGTCCAATCACAAATCGTGTGCTGTTCTACACAACTTTCCCTATCGAATGCAGCTTCGCGGGTTCAAATTCCGCCTCTCACATTCTCAGAGCAATCTTTGCTTCGTTTTCCGATACGTGCGCAAAGTCTTTATGATCATATGAAACAGCCAACAAAAGCCAAGCATAATCACGAATCGAGGGCGCGCGCGTCGTTACACGATGAAAGGAATTACAGCAATCATCAGTAGCACCAAAATCAAAGTCCCCGTCACTGCAAAGGTTATTCGAGAGACAGTCTTTTCGTCCAATCTTCGACCCAGAATGCTCTTCAACGTAATGTTGAACATTCGCCCTCCATCTAGAGGATAAATCGGCAAAGCATTGAATACCGCAACATTTACGTTGACAAACCACAACCAGAAGAGGACGTTCGCCAAAGCTTGCCAATGTATCCCCAGCTCATGTGTATAGAAATTAGCCAGGGAATCTGAAAACGGCACTAGACCCGGAGCCAAAGCCGGCGGAACCAAGTATGCCCACAATGTTTCAGGAGTCAACGTCTGATAAAATCTCAACCGCTCTTCGGTCATTAAATCGCCCAACCTTACGCCCATGAATGCCCGCCCTTCAAACTCGGTTAAATTCACAGATGTGGAAAACTGATTCGCCCACATATCTCCCCTAGCCACAGTCACCTGCAATATGTCACCTGGATTCTTATCCTCCAGTACTGTCCTGAATTCCTCATAATTACCAACCTCAATATTCTCCACTGAAACAAAAACGTCTCCAACCAGCAACCCTGCATCCTCGGCAGGCATGCCCTCCGTGACATCGAAGATATATACACCATCAATGACTGGGGTCAACCCGCTAACAATGACCAGAACACCAAGAAGGCACACTACGGCTACAATAATATTTCCGCCAACCCCCGCTGCCATAACTCTCAAGGAATCCTTGGCTTTTGCCTTGGCAAGCTGCTGTTCATCTACATCTACAAAGGCGCCAATGGGAATCACAAGGAAGAAAAGGAGACCACTGGACTTAACTTTGAATCCGCGGTTTCTTGCAATAATCCCATGTGCTCCCTCATGAACTGCAATTGCGCCGATTATTGCTATCCAACCATACAATATGGGAAGAAAGGGGTTGATGCCAGGTAATAACAGGTATGCTCCAGGACTCAGTTCACGAGTGATGTCTCTAGCAGCTGGAATCCATAACAGAGTGAATAGACTGCTGCCAATCAGGTAAAGTCCAATGCCGGCCACGATTGGCACAATACTGAGGGCAACCCAAGAAATCAATCGTGAAGCACGAAGGGACCCAAGCCTATCGAAAACTCCAGTGAATATTTGTGTCCCAACAGTCAGCATCGGAAAATTGAGTTTAATTCTACCCTGCTCAGTTACTTCCTCAGCTTCAACTTTTTGGTCAGTCAACGAATCTCCCAAATGTTCAACCCTTTAACTTACACTTGTTCTACATCATTAATGTTTAGCAAAAAATGTGAGCGTGAACAATGGCGCGCGCAAAAGATGATAAAGACTCAAAGAAACAGACGGACCGTATCCAGACGAAAAAAAGGACCAACAACTTGGACTTTTACGCCTTAGTCAGAAAAGACGAAGCTATGCATGCCTGAAGAGTTACAACGATTGGATGATATCGCAGAATTTGGAACTGAAATTGTGCCGGTTTATGGGGCTCTCAGGGCAAATCGGGCCAGGTTAGGTTGTTTTTAGGAGCTAGAAAATCGTATTATAAATTATTGCGCGCATACATGCATAGACAGAGTTGATAATATGTATGGATGGGAACGGCAGCTCGAAGAATACGATTCCTTGTTAGAACAGTTCATTCAAAGACTCAAAAAGGGAGAAGGAGAACTTAGGTTTGACAGACCTGCAATTAGAGCAAGTGACATAGCTGAACAGTATTTTTGTGAGAAAAAAGTTGAGATGGAACATCTCTATGGTCAGATAGAGACTGAAACAAAAAACGTTGGAACCGAAGCTCATGAACAACTACTTGAAGGTAGCGAAGAAGTTAGCAGACAAAATCTTTGGAAAAATATTTATCGAAAGAAGCCAATCTTCGCGTTAGAACTACTGCTTCTTGCTAAATACAAAGGCCTTATCTTGGCTGGCAGACCCGATTGTATTCTTTTTAAAAATGGGGTTCCATTGATTGTCTTCGAGTATAAATTCAGCAGAAGTCAGAGAGATTATCTAAGCTACCATATACAAGCAAGAACTTACGGAATACTGTTGAAAAATATGGGTTTCGACATCAGTAAACTATTTTATGCTATCGTTGTTGTGGACCGTAGAGCGAAAGACGACGATCAATTGAAGGAAAGAGTGATTGATTCAATACTGAAGAGCGGATTAAAGGAAACCGTTTTGACAACTGAAAACGCTGTAGTATACCTCAAAAAATTTGATCCAGAAGAAGCTGAGCTAGCCCTAGACTGGGCTATTGAATTCTGGAAAAACCAAAGAGAAGCTATTCCGACAACGAATCAAAACAAATGTAGAACTTGCGAGTACAACGAAAAGTGTAAACCGTCAATACTCGATGAACTCCTCTGATTTCTATTTGCGCGCGCGTCAGCATTTAGCACCGGCTATTACTAGTGTTTAAAGACACACAAATCAGAGAACTCATCCGGTTTCAGTTGCCTAAAGCCTCGATGCGGAACCTTGAGGTAATGCCACGGTGTTTGGGTTAAACTGGTTGCATACTCGCACCATAGCTTGGCTGCTCGATCCTTATGTGGCACGTCAGGGTCCTCCCGACCTTTTGTTTCTATAAGGTAGTGCTCTCCATTTTCCAGCACCACGACGATGCATGCATGCGCGGGTAGAGGGTTGCCGTTGAAAAACAGTTGGCGTGCACATAGAAGTATTTTCTATAAGATATTTACCCAATTGTTTTAAGTGGTCCTCGCCTCTTCTCTTAGGGCTTGGAGGCTTGCTGAAAAGAGAAAGGAGTTTTCTGTTTCTATATTATTCCAATCTTTGATTGCATTTCCGCTACTACTGACTTTGTGACGGCTTGTGCCCCTGAACCAATTAGTTCTTCTAATCCTTCGATGAAAGATCTAGGATCTCGGATAAGCTTGTCTGGATTAATTGAACGGTGCTCATCGAGTGTTCTCAGAATTGTTTCCTTACCTGCCTCCCCGAACAAGGTTTCAAGCATTTCATCCATGACTCTGGGAAAGAAGTTTTCGAACTCAACCTGCTGCGTAAAGTTAGGGGTGACAACTGGACCATGGGCCGTGATCAAGGTGAGAAAGAGTTTTTCTTCAAGGGATTTGGCGTGGTTCACGTCGTAGGCACATAGCACGGTTACGGGAAGGTCAATTTTTCTGCCTATCATGAGCTCAAACTCTACCAACTCTCTCTCTTTCTTGTGTTCAAAGAAACACGCGGCTTCACCACACGTGCGCAATCCCTTAAGCCCCATCTCCATTGCTTCATCGAACACTCGCTGCCCCAACATCATTGTGCGTGATCCATCCACTTTGCCATCAATTATGTACCAACCATCATAGTCAAAGACCCTCAAGACACCCATATCCTTTTCAAGGGCCTTAACGTTCAGTCCGAAATCTTCCATGCGTTTACGGATTTGCTTGGAAGTTTCTTGCGATGCAACGTAAATCGCCCCTATGTCCTTCTCAAGCCCGGCTTCTAGATAGGTGAACAGCACTTCATGCTTTTCCAGTAAGTTCCTGTAAAAGAAGATACCATGATTGCCAACTCCCAAATTTCGAACATAGTCGAGAGTCACATTGAAGTTTGAAGGGTGACGCATATTATTCTACCTACACTGCCTCAATCCTAATCAATCTACTAACGATAGAGTCCAGCAGTGGAAGAGAACTATATAAAAAGATTATAAATTCAGAATATTGATTAGAAATCAACGGCGCGCGCTTGACCAATCAAGCAACTCGGAGATTCAACGTTGATAAAAGCGGTCATCTTTGATTTGGGAAACACTCTGATTCTGGAAGGAAAGAAGCAGGGAATTATTGAGAAAGTACCTTATGCGTCAGAAGTCCTCACCCAGCTGAAAAACAAATACAAATTAGCTGTTATTACGAATGTGATGCCTTCAACAACTGTTGAGACAATAAACGAAATCTTGAAAGAAGCGAAGATTTATGATTTCTTTGATGCGGTTGTTGTTTCCAGTGAAGTTGGATGTGGTAAACCAGCTGAAGGAATCTTTAGAACTACGTTGGAGAAATTGAACGTTGAACCAGAAGAAGCAATCGTGATAGGAAATACCATCTCTACCGACATTTTCGGAGGGAACAGAATGGGTATGAGAACTGTCTTGCTACAACTGGGTCAAGAATATCAAAACAGTGATTGGGAGAAACCTGATCATGTTATTCATTCATTGAAGGAATTGCTGAATCTTCTGGAATGAAGGGAAGAAAACCACGGGCACGTACAAGCATTTGAGGCATTTGGGTATGGGAGACAAGCTGATCTCTGGGGTTGAATGGTGGAAGAAAGAAGGAAGGTGGACATGTAGCCTTATCTGTCTTGATGAAGTCTTCAGCCAAGTATGGCTTGAATCAGCTGTGCATGCGCGCGCTTGGTCTCACATTGAGATTGACCAGAATCTCACCTAAGCTGATGTTAGGGATCAAATTCTCTGGTTGGACTATTCTCCTACCTTTCGCGGTTCTTTTTGCATCGCTTTGAGGCGCACGCGCGTGTTTGTCTATCCCAAAGAACAACCATACAATGCCCCTCTTTTTTTATGTTATGCGCGCGCGCAAAATTGTGGTTTTGGGGCATATACAAGTGGAGGTTCTAAACCCAAAAGATGGTGGGCCGGGCAGGACTTGAACCTGCGACCTTTGCCTCGTAAGGGCAATGTCCTAACCAAGCTAGACGACCGGCCCTTTTTCTACTTATTGATTGTTTCAAGTGAATTAATTTTATGTTTCTTTTGGTTCCCTCTGCCCACGCATTTTGTCTGCAATAATTGGCTGATTTTTGTTTTCAATTTTCATTTCCGGTTACGTGTGGCTTCTCTTTATGCTTTTTGACTGCATGAGTCCTCACGTCTTTTTCCCTCTTTTCCTGCATGTTTGTAAAATACGTTTATATCCCTTTCATTCACAGAATATTTTGGATTTTAGGGCGGGGTTGCCCTAGCCTGGTAGGGGGCAGTTCAGTACGAGTCTAGGCCTGCTAAGCCTGTGGTCCTTTGGGCCGCGCGGGTTCAAATCCCGCACCCCGCGCCAATAATACGTTGTCGGAACACTGCGCGCGTGCGTATTAAACCCAAACAGACCGCACAAAAGTCGCTGTCACAAGCACAAAACCGCAACACGCCGAAACAATCGCCACTTCAATCCCAACCATCAGCTTTTTCAATCCACCCAACCAGCTACTCTGAAAACTCTACTAGCACCATGTATCACATTTTGCATTATGGCCTCGACATAAATCACTCTGGATGCTTGCCTGCGACCATTTCAACCAAAAACCCGATAAGACAATCTCGAGAACAAACTCTATCACTCAATTGAGGTGAAATTTTGAAGGCCGCGGTGTATAGAGGTCCCCACAGAATACAGATTGAAGACGTACCCAGGCCTAAACTTTCAAAAGAAGAGGCACTAGTCGAGTTTAAAGCTGGAAGCATCTGCGGCACCGATCTGCACTTCTACCGAGGAGAATGGACCCGAATCAGAAAAGGACAAATAATCGGCCACGACGCCTGCGGCAAAAGAACTGACACGGGCGAAAGAGTCGCAATGACCCCAACCATCACCTGCGGCTCATGCTACTACTGCCTTCACGGAAAGCCACGCCTATGCGAAAACAGCAAGTTCATGGGCATGGAAAAAGACGGATTCTTCGCGGAATTCATCGCAATGCCCGTGAAAAATCTGGTTCCAATTCCAGAAAACGTTACCGACGAAGAGGCAGCAATCCTGGAGCCTGCTGCCCTCGCCATCGACACACTGAACTTCCTCAACCCAACTCTTAGAGATTGGGTAACCATCATAGGTCAAGGGCCCATAGGACTCTTGATGACCCAAATAGCCAAACTCAAAGGATGCCAAGTCATCGCCATAGACCTGCACGACTACAGACTCAAACTCTCCGACAAATACGGCGCAGACATCTGCATAAACGCAAAACAGGAAGCCCCAGCCAAAACAGTGAAGAAAATCACCAAAATAGGATCAAACGTAGTGATCGAAACCGCTGGAACAAAGCAAACAGTAGAACAAACCCCGTTCCTGGTGAGAAGCGCCGGGAAGGTTGTCCTCGTAGGCGAATCAGAAGGCTATCTGAACCTAGGAAACGCGGTCGAAGCATTGTTCTCCGCCATCTACGTCACCTCAACCCATTATCCTTTAGCCCTAAACCTCATATCAGAGAACATCATAGACGTCAAGACCCTCATAACCCACAGATTCAAGCTCGTCGACTTCGAACATGCCATACAAACAGCAGGTGACTTTGCCGAAAAACCAGTAAAGATTGTAATCACAACCTAGAGCAATAGGTCGAAAGGTAGAAATTCAAGCACACACATGAACGTTAGAAACTCTTGCTTGATCCTTCGATGGTTGGAACGTGACGAAATGCCGCGATCATTAATCGTGAACTGTTACCTTCAACCCACCAAAATAGAGCGTCTACAGGGAGCGATTCAGAAATTTAGCGAATACACCACTATCCAATTCACCGATGTTTCCGTTGGTTGTGAAGTAGGAAAAGACATAGACGCTGTTATCATCAGCGGATCTGAAGCTAGAATAGTGAAGCCTTCCGATCGAGCAATCTTTGAAGGAACCGTTGACTTGATCAAACACTTGACCATTCCAACATTTAGTATCTGCTATGGTCACCAACTGCTTTGCTGGTCGCTGGGAGCTAGCGTGGCATCCTTTCCTGAGCCAATAAAGGACAGATTTGAACAAGTTCGCATACTTGAAGTTGATGAAATATTCGAAGGCTTCGGAAAACACCAAACGATACCTTTAGCCCAATGGCATTACGATTACGTATCGAGTAAACGCCTTGATCGAGTTGGCCTTGTTTTACTAGCAGACTCTCAATCATGTGAGGTAGAAGCCGTCAAGCATAAACAGAATCCATTTTACGGTGTTCAGTTCCATCCAGAGCGAACAGAAATCCAAAGCGAATCGCATCTAGAAGGGCACAAAGTCATCGAGAATTTCTACAGAAATGTGGTCAGACGCTAGTTTGGTCCACGTTACTCGTTAGTACGCGCACCTCCAATTATTCCAGGTCTTCAAATTATTCTGAACTCCTTCTCGCATTGTATACTTGCCTAATACTTGACTTACAACGGATCCTGTTTGTCCAAGAGTTGATGTACAAAGGCGATGAGGGTTTTGCGCGCACATGGTATTCTACAGGACAAGCATAGGTTAAAGAGTCCATTCGTCAATCGTTGTTATGTTGGGGTTGCATATCCTTGGTAAAAAGAGGTTAACGAAAAAATGAAACTACATGTTGGATGCGGCAAATTCTACAAACCAGACTATGTAAACGTCGACTTCTATGACAGATCGGTGTCAGACACTGTGATGTTGGCTGATGAATTGGGCTTTCCTTCAAGCAGCGCTGATGTAATTGAAGCTTATCAAACTATAGAACATTTTGATTGGGTTAGGGTTCCATATGTCTTTTCCGAGTGGTTTAGGGTTTTGAAACCAAGGGGAACTTTGATAGTAGAAACTCCTGATTTAGAGATGACTTTTAGGGAATATCTCGATGCGAAGACTACACAAAGAAAAACAATGATCAATTGGATCTTTGGAACAGATTCACCGGGAATGAGACATAAATGCTGTTTTTCATTTGACGTCCTTAACGAAATGCTCACGAGAGTGGGCTTTGTCAAGGTGAGAAGAGAACAGCAGAAGACACACACTTACGCTTGTGGGATGCGAATTGTTTGCACAAAACCCTGGCGCAAATTTGAAAAGTACCAAATCTTGGCTCTGCTAAGAAACACATTAAGAAAAGAAATTGAAGGATTTATAGATACCACAGAACTGCTTTTGGACTTCGAGAAGAATTGCGCTGAAAAACTCGCCTCTTTCCTTTTGGGATTTTTGGAAAAGAGAAAAAAGAAAACTTTGGATCAAATGCTGATAGAAGTCTCACCGCACTGTCCCACTGCGGTCAAAGCCTTCTTTGAAATTGTGAACGACTCGAAAACTATTGATTGTATTGATACATACGTAGAGACTGCAGGATACTTAGAGAGAATTAGATTTCCTGGAAAGCTGTTCTCCATCTGGCAAAAAATGCGAAAACCGGTTGGGCAAGAAATTCAAATGTTCACAAGGCTACTAGTTCTTGCTGGTCTTTCTGTGAAAAAGCTTCTAACGTCACCTTCATCGAATGAAATAAGGGAAAAACTCGAGAAGATCAAGGGAAAAGACATGAAATACTTTTCTTTGCATGTTATTAGGTCAGAATCCGACAAACTTTTCCGAGTAGCAGTCAAAAATTTTGCCAATAACCAACTGCAAGATGCAAAGAAATTGTTACACAAATCCGTTAAACTGACTCCTGACAACTTTCTATTGCATTGGAATCTTGCAAGAATTCTGGCCGTAGAAGAAAAGGATGGTGAAGCCGAAGAGGCTTATACACGCGTTTTCCATCTGATAAGAGGAAGCCGATTCCAAAAAGTTCTACTGAGGGAAATGCAAAGTTTGAAGCGAAAAAGGCTCTACGAAAAACTGCCAATCGATGAACAAGCTTTAGGCATATGATATCTTAAGATAAACTTTGAATAATGCAACTTGACATGGAATAATGATTAATTGTTCTAAACCATAGTATTATAAGCCCTTTATCATTGCAGTAGATATTGGTTCCTATGGGAAACAATACGGAAATTGAGGAGTTGTTCCTTGCGGCTAAACAGCTTGGTATTGAGCCAAAAGAAGCAAGGAAACTCATGAGAGCAAATGCAATACTGTCAAACCCAATTGTTTCCACAATCCTCGGATTAATCGTGGGCATCGCATTAGGCGCACTCTTTCCCAGAGTCACAACGATATGGACATACCCATACGTCCATAGTCAAGTAATTGTAGGAATTGGAGCAACGCGAGGGCAAAAACAATCTTCGACAATGCTTGCCCTAGTTTTAGGCGTAGTAGGTTTAATAGTCGGTTTTGCCGTGTCATCTCAACTAATCTTTGCTCGCACTTATTATGCGCGCGCGCCCATCAAGTACGGAGTTTATTCGCGAAAAAACCGCTGAAAACCTCACATGCTGGCGATACCCATGATAAGTCATAGATTGTCCACTGCTATCTGGGAAATTACCCTAAAATGTAATTTGAAATGTCTGCATTGCGGCTCGTCTGCTGGAGAAGCAAGAAATGCGGAATTGACCACAAAAGAGGCTATCACGTTATGCAAAGACCTTGCTGAATTAGACTGTGAGAATGTATGTTTAATGGGCGGTGAACCTTTCCTAAGGAAAGATTGGTTCGAAATATCAAAAGAGATTAAGGATTTGAATATGGAAGTTAGTTTCGTCTCCAACGGAACAACCATTAACACAGAAACTGTTCGAAAATTGGCCAAGACGGAGCCTATAGTAGTTGGGATAAGCATTGATGGCACAGAACAGATTCACGATTCTATTCGAGGATTAGCGGGTTCATACAAGAAAGCGATCGATTCTTTGAACCTGCTGAAGAGCATGGGCATCCAAGCTACGGTAATAACTACTGTTGGCAAGACGAATTTTAGGGAATTGCCAAAAATTCGAGAATTGCTTTTGGGCATGGATGCAGGATGGCAAATACAGGTTGGAGTACCGATGGGAAGATTTAGACAAGAGCATTTGATATCTGAAAAAGAGTTCTATGCTCTTGGTTTGTTTGTAACAAATTGCAGAGCGACATCTACATTTGATAGTATACCAGTAGTAGGAGCACATTGCCTCGGCTACTATTCACGGTTTTTGACAAGCGGATCTTGGGACGGTTGTACTGCTGGAATAACAAGTTTGGGTATTGCAAGCAATGGAGATGTCATGGGGTGTCTCTCATTAAGAGATAAACAGTTCGTTGAAGGAAATGTTAAAGAAATCGATGTGAAAGAAATTTGGAATGACAAGAATCGTTTCTGCTATACAAGAAGATTTGAAGCAAAACAATTGGGAACAAATTGCGAACGCTGCAAGTTTGGCAGAGCCTGCAAAGGAGGTTGCGGTTCCATGTCATATTACCTTTCTGGAAGTCTTCATAACGATCCCTACTGTTTCAGAAGAATCGAGAATGCGTCAAATTTATGAAGCACACTAAGATGGAGGGTTCCATCACTAAGAACTATGGAAGTTTCAGAAAACAAGTTTCATTTTGTTGTTTGACAAGCATGCAGCATTATTTTCTTATTTTCCACGTGCGTAGCGCATGTTTCTAGAGTTGTGGACCAACTATTTTAGCCCAATCAGAATTTCAACTGCTTTTTCAATGAAGTGCACGCATTTTTCCCTAAAAGCATTTGAGTTTCGCGCTTCTTGCAGATCTTTGGGATCTGTTAAGTCATATCCAAT
>JABAOH010000422.1_pt4 | contig 16611 bp, 10 predicted proteins | sample 7062181 | NCBI WGS metagenome assembly JABAOH01 (sample SAMN14538630, study PRJNA623070) | marine sediment metagenome | biome: marine biome [ENVO:00000428]; feature: marine pelagic biome [ENVO:01000023]; material: deep marine sediment [ENVO:00002113]; isolation source: pool of 5 deep marine...
AACACAAATGGGTTCATGAGATCAAAGATGATCGTTCCAGCTTCTCTCTGAACAATTTCTTGATAAGCAGCAAGCAATGCGATGACTGTAAGTCCAGCTGCGCCAATAGCAAATCCCTTTGTTATAGCCTTTGCTGTGTTGCCCGCAGCATCAAGGCGATCTGCGATGTCAATTATGTCTTCTTCCATTCCAGCCTGTTCGGCGATTCCCTTAGAGTTATCGACTATAGGGCCGTACGCGTCTCCAGCTACTATCATGCCTACGATTGACAGCATTCCAACAGCGCTCATTCCAACTCCGTAAACGCCAAATCCAGCACCCACGCCAACTTCGCAGATGAAGTATGCTACTGCGCTTGCAATCCCTATGCCGATGAGCGGTGGAAACATGCTGATTAAACCATAGGAAAAACCTGTGATAATGTTAATAGCTGCGCCTGTTTGAGAAGCTTCAGCAGTTCTCTTCGCAGGAGCGCGATCTATGGACGTGAAGTAGTCAGTGGTGATGCCAATTATAATGCCAGCAATCAACCCCACTGAAAGAGCGCCCCAAATCTCGATAGGATACCTCAGGTAGTAGGTTACAAGAAATGTAAGGCCGATTAGAACGGCACATGTAAAATATGTTCCCCAGTTAAGAGCTTTTCCAGGATTACCTTTTTTTCCAACTCGCACTACAGCCACGCCAATCATGGACGCGATGATTCCTAAACCTGCAAATATGAGCGGTAGGTTCACAAAAGGATTTTCCAACGGAGTGACTTGACGAAGACCCTCGCCCAAGATCATAACCGCAACGATGCTGGCAACATAAGAGTCGAAGAGGTCAGCGCCCATGCCGGCGACATCGCCAACATTGTCGCCGACGTTGTCCGCAATCACTGCAGGATTTCGTGGATCATCCTCGGGAATGTTCATTTCAACTTTCCCAACTAAATCGGCACCCACATCTGCGGTTTTCGTGTAGATGCCCCCACCCGCTTTGGCGAATAGCGCCATAGCGCTTGCCCCAAAGCTGAACCCTAGAACAAGTTCAGGTCGACCCGTGAGAAAATAGACAGTTGATATTCCAAGTAGTGCTAGGCCAACAGTTGAAAGACCCATGACAGCGCCGCCTCGAAATGCTATTGGAAAAGCCTTATTCAATCCCTCTTGGGCTGCGTGGGCTGTTCGTACATTGGCTCGAACGGCAACCTCCATGCCTAGAAAACCTGCAACAGCAGAGCAGATTGAGCCGAAAATATAAGCTGGCCCTATCTCAACTCCCATGTTAACGTAGATGCCGAGAGCGACTGTTAAGATGATTGCCATGGCAACAACGAAGACAGCAAGGGCGATGTACTCAGTTTTCAGAAAAGCTCTCGCTCCTTCTTTTATGGCATCAGCGATTTCTCTCATTCTGGATGTTCCGCTGCTCTTGCTGTTTACGTAAAAGTAGAGATATGTCGAAAAAATGATGGCAGCAAAAGCTGCTGCGGGCGCGATCAAAATCCAGTCCATTGCCATGTTCTCCCAAGATTATGGTTTCATGACTTAACATTAACACACTTTTAACAGTTTCGAAAACCTTTATATCCAACAATTTAACACCTAACGCCCTCTAGCGCTGGAGTTCTAAACATGCATCATAAGCTAGCAAATCCGGCGCCTCTTGGGCTAATGGGCTTCGGAATGACAACGGTGCTGTTGAATATTCACAATGCAGGATTTTATCCACTCGACAGCATGATTTTAGCTATGGGTCTCGCCTATGGAGGATTAGCTCAGGTAATCGCAGGCATTATAGAGTACTACAACGGCAACACGTTTGGAGCAACGGCTTTCTGTTCATATGGACTGTTTTGGTGGTCACTGGTGATGTTGGTTATCGCACCGAGCGTCTCGCTCCTCAACGTTGCAGAGCCTACGAAAACAGCCATGGCTGCCTACTTCTTCATGTGGGGAGTCTTCACAGCAGCAATGTTCTTTGGAACGCTAAAAGCCAGCCGAGCTCTTCAATTCGTGTTCTTCAGTTTGGCTGCCCTGTTTTTTTTGTTAACTGCCAAAGAGTTCACAAGCAGCTTGGAAATAGCCACTATCGCAGGTTATGAAGGCATCCTTTGTGGTCTTAGTGCCATCTACCTCGCTTTGGCGGAGGTATTAAACGAAACTCATGGAAAAACTGTTCTCCCAGTTGGCGCCACTCACCGCTGAAGAAAGATATAATTTAAGAGCTTTTACATTCATATGATCGATGTGTGGAGCTGAAAGAACTTTGCAGAAAGAAACGAGATGGGTAGAGGAAGATCCAGACACCAAGTTAGTATTTTGGCCCACCGAGGAAATGAAGGAGAAAGCTTGGGTTAGCGACCCATCAATCTACAAAGAAGCAGCGAAAGATCCGGTGGCTTTTTGGGCAGCCAAAGCAAGAGAAGGGTTGGAATGGGCTCAACCGTGGACTGAGACATATGTATGGACTCCTCCCTATTACAAGTGGTTCCTTAATGGCAGAATTAACGCATCCCAAAACTCTCTGGACCGTCACAAAGAAACTTGGCGCAAAAGAAAAGCAGCAATCATTTGGGAGCCGGAACCAGTTGGCGAAGCGACACGAGTGCTCACATATAGCGATCTCCATCGAGAAGTTAGCAAATTCTCGAATGTACTAAAGGGCTTGGGCGTGAAGAAAGGTGACCGCGTCGGCATCTATCTTCCCATGATTCCCGAGGTCATGATTGCAATGCTCGCCTGTGCTCGCATAGGAGCAATCCACAGTGTGGTCTTTTCAGCGTTCAGCGGCGAATCGTTACGGAGCCGAATGCAAGACGCGGAAGCCAAGATTTTAGTGACATCCGACGGCTACTACAGACGAGGAAAAACCATAGACCTAAAGAGTAGCGCAGACAAAGGCGTCGAAGACACTAACATCGAACACGTAGTTGTAGTTAAACGAACTGGAAAGGAGGTCAACATGACTGCAGGTAGAGACCTGTGGTGGCATGAACTTATGGCTGAAGCGCCGCTCTTCTGTGAACCTGAACCGATGGACAGTGAAGCCCCGCTTTTCATACTCTACACGAGCGGCACTACCGGCAAACCCAAAGGCATCGTACATGATACTGGCGGCTACTTGACTGTTGCCTATTGGACAGCAAAGTGGGATTTTGACCTCCACGACGATGACATCTTCTGGTGTACCGCTGACATCGGCTGGATTACTGGGCACACTTACGCCTGTTACGGACCACTGCTTAACGGTGCCACCACCTTGATCTACGAAGGTGCTCTAAACTTTCCCGAGGTTGATAGGTGGTGGCAAATTGTAGAAAAATATGGCGTCACGATTTTCTATACTGCACCAACAGCCATACGGATGATTCTAAGATGGGGTGAGGAGTGGCCTAAGAAACATGACCTCAGCAGCCTACGCCTCCTCGGCACCGTCGGCGAACCCATCAATCAGGAGGCGTGGATGTGGTATTTCAGAGTCATAGGTGGTGAAAGATGTCCCATCATCGACACGTGGTGGCAAACGGAGACAGGAGCAACCCTCATCAACGCGTTGCCAGGGATTGGCCCCTTTATTCCAACGGTTGCGGGAAGGAGTTTTCCCGGGACAACCCATGATATTCTAGATGAAACTGGACAACCTGTGGAAATCGGAGAAGGCGGCTATCTCGTCCAAAAAAGCCCCTTCGCGCCCGGAATGTTGAGAGATGTTTACAAAGATCCTGAGAGATACAAGGCACAATATTGGAGTGTCTACGGCAAAGACATTTACTACACAAGCGACGGCGCAATTTGGTGGGACAAACTCGGCAATATACGTTTGACTGGTCGAGTAGACGACGTGATGAAGGTCGCTGGCCATAGGCTTTCGACTGCCGAGGTGGAAAACGCGTTGACACAACATGCGTCTGTGGCAGAATGTGCAGTTGTTGCAGCCCCCCATGACGTTAAAGGCGAAGTCCCTGTTGCTTTCGTCGTCCTCAAACAAGGAACAGCGACAACATCGACGCTTGAAAACGAACTCTTGCAGCAAGTGGTTAGAATGATAGGACCAACTGCAAAACCAGGAAGAATCGTGTTAACAGACGCCCTTCCCAAGACTAGAAGCGGAAAAATTATGCGAAGAATTCTGAAAGCTTTAGTAAAAGGCGAAGCCATTGGAGATGTAACAACTCTGATGAACCCTGAGACTGTTGAAGATTTAAAGGAAAAGGTTGGATCAACAGCCTAGCTTGCGATGAACAATCCAATATAACACTGTTTTCTCGCCCTTTCGCAGTGCCTGAGGCATTATCAATGTTTTTTCATGTCCTACTCACAACGGAATGCGACTTGCAGTGCAAATACTGCTACGGCAAGTCATGCGACGACATCGACTCAGATTTCCAATTCGATATCGACTATTCGTTGCCCCAAACCCTGAATTATGACATAGCGGAGTTAGCAACATTTTGCGAGAAAGACCCAGACTGTGTCTTGAGCTTTTATGGTGGAGAACCGACACTGTGCCTTGGGAAGATGAAACAAATCCTGGACAATGTGAAAGCTAAGCATTTCTTGCTTCAAACAAATGGGCTGCATCTCGACAAACTTGAACCAGAATATGTTGATCGGCTCCACACGATTTTGGTTTCCATCGATGGAAACCAAAAGTTGACGGATTATTATCGAGGAGCGGGGGTCTACCAGCGGATAATCCACAACCTCAGAATTATTCGTCGAAACGGCTTCGTGGGCGAAATTGTCGCTCGCATGACGGTTACGGAGAGAACAGACATAGTAAAAGCAGTGATGTGGCTGCTACGCAACCAGGATTTCAGCTTCTCCTCCATTCATTGGCAGTTGGACGCTGGGTTTTGGGAAACTGACTACGTAAACAGAAACTTTGGAGAGTGGGCCACAAAGAGTTATGATCCGGGAATTCGACGCCTCGTAAAATTCTGGGTCAATGAGATGGAAAAGGGAAATCTGGTTCGGCTTTACCCCTTTCTAGGGCTTATGCGCTCAATGCTACATAATGAAGAGAGCCTGCTGCGGTGCGGTTCAGGGTGGATCAACTACAGCATCTTAACCAACGGCACAATTGTTCCATGCCCCATCATGAGCGGAATGAAAGACTTTTCCTTAGGACACGTTTCAACTTCAAACCCACTCAAGCTACACAAATTCGTCGTTTCAGAACCGTGCAGTCGTTGCGAGATCTTAGGTTTGTGCGGCGGCCGATGTTTGTACGCAAACATCACGAAGCGTTGGAGCGACGAAGCCTACAGCAGAGTTTGTGCAACTGTCAAGAACCTCGTCTCTACTCTCAGCAAAGCAAAGCCGACGGTCGACCAACTGATCACAAGCAAAAAGATACAGTTAGCCAAGTTTGACTACATGAAGTATAGCGGATGTGAGATTATTCCATGATCCTAGAAAAAATGGTGGCTGTGGCCGGCTATATCCGAAAACTAGTTTCGAAAGGAGAAAGGAGATTACTTACTGCCTTCCACAACCCCCAATGTGGAGATAAGTTCTATAATTAAGTTCTATATAAGGTTTTCATCAATGACACGCTCCGAATGACCACAGTCGTTGGAAAATTGTCTTTTTGCCGAATTCCTTAATTGTTTCACACCAAAATTCCAGTCACATCTTTTCAGGAGCCACAATTCCTATTAATTCCAACGAGTTTCTAAGAACTACCGTAATCGCCTTAACCATCGCTAGTCGAGCTTTGCTCAGCGGTTCTGGTTGTGCTTTTATGACAGGAAAAAGGCTGTAAAACCGGTTGAATTTGTCGGCTAGCCCATTTGCGAAGTCGGCGACTATGCTGGGCTTCAAATTTTCTGCCACGTCTACAAAAACCTCGGGAAATCGCGACAAAGCGAAAACCAAGTCGTGTTCCAAAGGTTCAACAAGCAAGGAATAATCGGCTTCATTCAGTTTTTTCGTTCCTTTTCGAAGTATAGAGCACGCCCTCGCATATGAATATTGAATGTATGGTGCGCTGTTTCTCTCAAAATTTATCACTCTGTCCCACGTAAAAACAACAGGCTTGATGGGATCAACCTCAATAAGAGCATATTTTAACGCTCCAATACCCACTATCCTCGAAATTTTATGCTTCTGATCTTCAGACATGGTGGGGGATCGATGCTCAACTTCGTCACGGGCTCTCCGTATTGCCTCCGCCACTACTTCATCAAGAGTTATGTAGCGGCCCCTGCGACTCGACATTTTGTAACCTGGCAGCGTTACTAGGTTGTGGCCAAAGTGAATGAGCCCTTTTGCTTGGTTAACATGGCCTAACGCCCACAACGCCAATTTGAGTTGCAGTTGTGGAAGCCTTTGCTCCATTCCAATGACATTGATCACCTTCTCAGCCTTCTCAAACTTCCACAGGGAGTAGGGTATGTCTCGCGTAGTGTAGAGGGTTGTGCTGTCAGCCCTTAGCAAGGTTAATGAAGGAATTTCATAGTCTTCTTTCAGACCAAATGCCTGTTTCAGCTTGAACTCTGCTGCGACCTTCTCTGCATCAAACTCCAGCACGGGGCCTTTCTCAAAAACGTACCCCGTCGCTTTTAAGCGCTCCAGAATTTTGGAGACACTACTATTCCATGTGAAAGTGCTTTCCCAATCCCAAGAATCGAAGACGACTTCTATGTTAGCGAGTGTCTCCTTAATCCCATCTAAAGAAAGTTTGCAGACATCGCGAACTAATTTCTTCACCGCACTGTCAGCGCCCGTTTCATAGTTCAGGTTTAAGCTACTCACTAGTCCTTCGATGTCATCGTCCTCAGCAATTTTCTTGAGAAGTTGACCAAAAAGCTTTGGATGCTTCTTTTCTAACTCCGCGGCAATAGAAGTCCATTCATCTAAGCGTCTTCGTAGTTGCTCAAGAGTATCGGAAGTGGAGTTTTTTTCCTGTTCGATTCTGTGCTTCAGCCGGTTGATTTCGATGACGCAGCTAGTTAGAGTGTAAATCAGTCCAATATAATGGTCAGGCTTTCCTTTGAGAGGTGGTTCGCCCAGCTTCTTGTATCCATAAGCAACCACAGCTGTTTGGCGCCCCACGTCATCAACATAGAAGTGTCGGAAAACCGTGTGTCCACGTGCTGCCAAAATGCGAGCGAGAGCGTCGCCCAAAATGGGATTCCGTGCTTGGCCGATGTTAATAGGTGAAATAGGATTCGCACTGGTGTGTTCCACAATAACCGTCTCCGGCTTCTCGGTTTTCACATAGCCGTAAGCAGCATCTAATGTTAAAGCTGAGTTAACAGTGACCTTGGAAAGGTCAGCAAAGTTTGCATGAAAATTTATGTATCCTCCACCCGCAACCTCCACATCTCGTATGAGAGAATAATTCTCTGTCTCGATGCCGCCACAAATCTGCGCTGCCAGCTTCTGCGGACTCGCCTTTAATTTCCTTCCAAGGTCAAAACTAACTGTCGAAGCCAGTTGGCCAAATCTCATATTAGCGGGAATCTCCATTGACAAGTATTCAGCAGAAAGCGAAGGATAAAGAGCTTCGATGACGTCGCTCAAAGCTGCCTGGCAGGCTTGCCGAAACTCACCAAAAGGATTGCTGGAAACCATTTTAACGCCACATAAGAGAAGTTGAACAAATTCATAAAACTTTGCAGACCTTGAGCGGATTAAAAGCTGTCTGACACGCCAACAAACCGTGTCCAATCAAGCGTGCATTAGCTATATTCTTAGAAGCTCTGGACAAACATTGTCCAAGTCCAGACTCGCCTGCTTCCCTGCCATTTTCTGCACGGCCCAATGCAACACTTCGTGACCCAAAACGTCCTCAATCTTCTCGTCATGCTCACCAAAAACGTAGATCGTCCCATCACCCAAATCATATATGCCGTAGATTGGTGGAAAGTAGAAACGAAATTCTGGCCTTCGCATCTTCAGCCCTTCAATACTGCTATCGCAGGTTGAAGATATATTCATGATTGCAGATTCCAAAATATTTCCACTGACGACACAGCTCTGAATGCAGTCGCTCAGCCCGGCAAACGTTGGAATGCTAGTTGGCTCCAAACCTGCGTGTACGGACGGCAGATATATCGCGAGCGTGAACATCAAAATATAGTTCAAGGCTCAAAATAAACTACAAAACGTGCTCGCACGAGCACCGTGATGAAATACTTCCATCTCCTGAAACTGGAGTGACCGATCACACGGTTAGAGCGTGCCAAGAATCTACCCAGCTAGGTTTCATGCATACGCCCCAGAAGTGAGTCAACAAGGTTTTCTCTCGACCATTCAAATTCACTCAGCTCTTCCATCGAAAGGACTTTTTGGCTAACATCTGACAATAATTCTTCCACAATCTGCGCAGAACTGAGCCCCCGTTGATGGAGGACTTCTACCTCTCTCTTTAACTTTAAGATATTGCTGAGAGTTTCGGTGATTGAGCTTCTGCTCCAGATTCCATGTCCGCCACATGCAGTTGTGAAGGTCAACTTCAGAACTGCTCTGAGTGAATCGATAAGGTCGGTATAGTCTTCCTGTTTCATTATTATGACAGGTGTTGGGGTTGCCACTAGGTCACCTATGAATAGTTTATCGCCTGCTAGGAAAGAAACATGGTCAAAACTATGGCCTGGAGTGTCGATGACCGAGATTTCCGTGCGTTTGAACTTCATTCTTTCCCGAAGAGGGCTAACGGTGACAGATTTGGGCTGACCCCAGACCGTCTGTCGGTACAACGGAATCTGAGGCGCCATCTCCAAAATTTCAATAGCTTTCTTCGGCGCAAAAATCTCTACTTTAAGCCTGTCTTGGAAGAGGGAAGCACCTCCACTGTGGTCCTCATGGAAATGTGTTAATAAAACAGCGTGAATTTCGAGGTTCACTCTCTTCAGGAAGCTGAGAGATTCTTCGGCGGTGTGAGGACAACCGGTATCCACGATTATGCCCTTATAGTAATAAAAAGTTGTCCAATAGAAGGGCTTCTCATTGTATGCTTTTCCAACATCTACAGCCATGAAGTCTTCATCGATCTGTCGCCATCTCAGCATATGGAGCTCTAGCTCATGGAAGAAATAAAAGCATTCTTATACGGTCTGACTGATCAGACGCAAAGTTGGTATTCGCGAATATTCTGTGCGCACGCTATAATCATTGAGGTATCGGAACCTCCATGATGTTTTTGGTTGGCCTTGACTGGGAGGTATGCATATGAACTGGATAAATAATTATTCTTACACTATTCGATACGCCAGTCTCTATTTCTATCTTTTTAGAAATTCGTGCGGATAACCGCTCCACATGGTCCTGAGTCTCGAAAGCATAAAGTCTAACGTAGATATCTGCTTGCACATAGCCATGCAGGACGATCCCAATTACTATTTTGTCTGCATTAACGAGCGTGTTTATGGTTCTTTCTGTTATTTTTCTCAACTTCCTTTCTAGTTGCAGAGGATTAAGTTCGACGCCCCACAGCGATAGAACAATAATGCTGCCTATGTTTAATCCCCACACATTAACTAATAATAGACAAACAGAATGGAGAAGTATGTCGAATCTGCCAAAGGCCAGTCCAATCCCCACCGTTGATGCTGGGGGAATCAGAGAAATTGCAATCTCAACTCCAACCGTCGCATCAAACAGCCGAGGATAATGAATTGTACGCACACGTGGCCGCTCTTGATATGGCTCTGAGATCAGTTTAAGACTTCCAACCAGGGCAAAAGAACCAATGAAGCCAGATAAGAGTGCAATAAACATTGCAAGATGAACATCCGTGAGGGTGGGCAATGTTCTTGCCATTATCTCTGGTGTTACGATAATATCGGGTAGGAACTGTGTGAAAGCAAGAGTGACTAAAAACGCTAATGGAGATCCTATTGCTAACAGACCAAGTATCTGTTTAAGCAACCCTTTGCCAACAGTATTCCACTTTTTGTATACAGCACCAATGCTTACAGCCCTTGAAGCGCCAAGAAACGGTGCGATACACATTGAACCGAGGATTACTGCAACGTTGTTCGCGAGCAAACCTCCAGTTGCCAGAAGAGCTGATGTTGCAACGAGAGCGAAATAGCCCACTGAAAATTCGCTTCCTTCATCGCTAACACGCTCCAAGTGAGAATAGAAGTTTCTCACGCCCCAGACTTTCAATAGGATGCCCTCCTACGTTTTTTTGAAGCGGGGGAACCTAAGGATTATGAAGGCTGAATATTAAGCATCAAGCTTCATAATTACGAGGCGTTGAGACTAGTGCGTGGAACACAACTCTCATTAGCAATATTGAGAGTAGTTTCAGGAGATGGCGATGGATATTCGCATTCAGGGTGCACGTGAGCACAATCTCAAGAATGTTAATGTGCGATTCAGTGATGGACTAACAGTTGTGACTGGCGTGTCTGGTTCGGGGAAAACTTCGTTGGTTTTTGATACGATGCATCATGAAGCCCATCGACGATTATTGGATGCCATCTTGCAGGGACGATCTGGACGCGCACGCTTAGCCCCAGCGAAGGTAGAAACAATCACCGGATTGGGACCATCGATTTCTGTAGGCCAGAATCTTCTAAACCGCAATCCACATTCAACGTTAGCATCAGCCTCTGGGATGCATCCATTTCTCCGGCTACTCTACGCAAACTACGGAGTGCGCCACTGCCTCCATTGTGGAAGCCGCTTGAGTGTGTTGACAGAGGACGAGATTGTTGACCAGCTCATTTCCTTGTCAAAGCAGGAGCCCCTCAGCCTGATCGCGCCCTTGTTGCATCAAGTGAAGGGAAGCCATACAACACTCTTAGAGGTGGTAACCTCAGAATTTGGGATGGAGCGACTCAATGTTGATGGAAAGAAATGGAATGGCGAGCCGCTTGATTCTATGAAAGCACATGACATTGAGCTTGAATTTGGCCCTATCCATAAGTCGACACCAGTCTGGCAGATTCGAGAAATCGCTAGAAAGATCACGATCCTGAGCGCAGGCGCAATAAAGGTGAGGGGCAAAATTTACAGTGAAACATGGGTCATCGCCTCCATTTGCCGTGATTGTGGAGCAGCGTTCAGAGAGTTGCAGCCGCTCCATTTTAACCAGCATTGCCCCTACTGCAAAGGGAAGGGCTGTAAACGATGCGATCAAACTGGATCGCATCCGAGTGCAGTGGCTGTGCGCTGGCAAGGCCGACGGCTGTCCGAACTATTGACACTCTCTGTAGATGAAGCGCAACAGTTGTTCTTAGAGGTGAATCTACCCTCGACTGCTGACCGGTTGGTGTCTGAAATACAGCGACGCCTTGATGCATTAAAGCGGGTTGGACTAGGCTACATCTCGTTGAATCGGTCATCCCCCAGTCTGTCCCGAGGCGAATCACAGCGAGTCCGCCTTGCCATCTCGCTATCTAGCCGCTTGGAAGACATGCTCCATGTTCTCGATGAACCCACAATTGGTCAACATCCCGCGGATGTGGCTCAGCTTCTTCCCGCATTTCGAGAACTACCGGGATCTGTTGTCTATGTTGAGCATGACCGAATGGCAGCTGTAAAAGCAGACCACGCCATCGACTTGGGTCCTGGAGCAGGAGAAGCGGGAGGACAGATTGTCTTTGCCGGCTCCCCTACAGAATTATGGAGAGCGAATACGCCGACTGGACGCTATTTCAGCCTTCGAGAAAGGGTTATCCCGCCAGAACCACGCCCTCCTGCTGATAAGCTCCTCCACCTGCGACGCGCACAACAACACAACTTGCAGCAGATTGATGTGGCAATACCGATAGGGCGACTCACAGTAATCACAGGCGTGTCGGGATCAGGAAAAAGCACGCTTGTTGAGCACGTCCTCGTGCCCACGCTTAAAACGAAGAAGCCAATCGGCTGCGAAGGAATCGATGGCCCCACACTCCAGCCCATACTAGTCGACCAGAGTCCAATTGGAAGAAATCCCCGATCAAACCCTGCCACCTACACGAAGCTCTCCGACGTGATTCGAGACCTCTTTGCCGACACAACAGGCTTGTCCAAGTCGCATTTTTCTTTTAATCGCCCCGAAGGAGCCTGTCCAGCCTGTAAGGGAATTGGCGCAACAGAGGTAAAGATGCGGTATTTGCCATCCATTTGGATTCCCTGCACAGACTGCAATGGTCAACGATTCGATAAGGACGTTCTAGCTGCAACCATTAGATTTGGGGACCAAGAGTTGTCGATCGCAGATTTTTACGCCCTCTCAATTCAGGAGGTTAAAGATCTCGTCCTGCAATCGCCATGGACGTCCGCTTCTCAACGTAGAACAGCTAAAAGAATTCTCCAAGCATTCATCGACATTGGACTGGGGTATTTAGAGTTAGGACAGCCGTCCCCCACACTCTCGGGGGGTGAAGCGCAGCGCGTCAAGCTAACTAAATATCTCGGACGAAACAACCTGACCCGCCAATTAATCGTTCTCGATGAACCTTCAACCGGGCTACATCCTCAGGATCTCAAGGGGCTGCTGAAAGTGTTGGACCGCTTAGTGCGAAGCGGGGCCACTCTCGTCATCGTTGAACACAACACAGACATAATGAGAGCAGCTGATTGGATCATCGATCTCGGGCCTGGAGCCGGCCCTTGGGGAGGTAAAATCCTATATGCGGGTCCGCTGGAGGGACTCCACAATGTCGAGGAGTCAATCACCAGAAACGCCCTTAGAAACGAAGTGGCCGTTCAACCGCAAAAACCCAGTGGAAAACCTGAAAGCCACAGGCCATCAGTTATCTCAATCCGGAATGCCAGAGCAAATAACCTGAAGAATATCAATGTGGACATCCCGAAAAAAACTATAACCGTGTTTACAGGTGTTTCAGGATCAGGAAAAACAAGTCTAATTCGTGATGTGCTTCACACCGAAGCACGGCGACGCTACCTCGAAACACTCTCCATGTTTGAACGCCAAGGCCTTCGGGAGAGTGCAGAAGCCCCAGTTGATAGCATAGCAGGACTAGGGATGACCTTAACAGTAGCTCCTCATCGCGCCCATTTGTGGAGCCATATCCCTCAATTCACTCGACGGAACAGCGTCGGATCGACATCAGAGCTGAGCTTCCACGTTGCCCATTTGCTTGCTACACTTGGCGAACGCAAATGCTTGGAATGTGGAGCTCAGATGAGGCGACGAAAAACATGGGTTTGCCCAAAATGTAGCGCCACAGCACCGATAGCCAAGACTCGACATTTCTCGGGAGCACACTTTGCAAGTGCATGCAGCAAGTGCAGTGGACTTGGCTCCATCCAAACGCCACAACCCGATAAACTCATCGTCCACCCTGAACGGCCCTTGTGCGCAGGAGCCCTGTGGTCGCCCGGCTACTGGCCCAGAACATATTTGTGTCGAGATCAACCCGTCATTCCAGCTCTCGGCGAACGATATGGATTTGACCCTTTTCAGACCCCGTGGAACGAAATGTCCAAAAAGGCTCAAAAGGCCTTCCTTTTTGGCGACGGTGAAACCTACGTTATTACTTATGAGAGCAAGTCAACTGGTCCCATGAAAGGACAGTCACGGACCCACAAATGGAAATGGCAGGGATTCTTTAGCAAAACGAGTTGGCTGTGGGACTGGGATGTTCATGGAACATATACTAGGACGGTGGTTTGCCCTGAATGCAGTGGATCAGGGCTGACTCCCGAATATCTGGCAGTCACCCTCCTAGGACGCAACATGTATGAATTAAGCGAAATGCCTCTCCTTGACCTAGGGAACCTCTTGAAGGCGGTTCCCACGCCCTCCTCCGAAATCCCTCTAGCTAAAATCAGCCTCAGTCTTGCCCAAAAGCGACTGAGGTTCTTGCGTCAGGTTGGACTGGACTATTTAAACTTGAATCGTCCGACGGGCACTTTGTCTGCTGGAGAAGCTCAACGAATTCAACTCGCCAGCTTGTTGGGCAGCGGATTGACATCCCTCACAGTCTTGATTGATGAGCCTTCACGAGGCATGCATCCCTCGGAGTTGGAAGCCCTTTGTGAAGCCCTAGCCGAACTTCGAGATGAAGGTAACACAGTTATCACGGTCGAACACGACTTACTGCTCATCCGCGCGGCTGATCACGTGGTGGATCTAGGTCCTGGAGCAGGCGTCTTAGGCGGGGAGATTGTTGCGCAGGGAAAACCAGAGGCGATAATAGAGGCAAACACCGTCACTGGCAAGTGGCTGAAAGATGATCAGTTGAAGTGCGCTCCCAAACGAAGAAGCCTACAAGATTGGTGTTACCCACCGAGAAAATCGCGAAGACCCCTAGGCTGGATGATAATTAAGGGTGCACGGGCACACAACCTCTGCGGGGAGGACGTTAAACTGCCGCTAGGAAACCTCATTGGGGTTTGTGGCGTATCAGGATCAGGCAAAAGCACGTTGCTGATCGACACTCTGGGCCGAGCCTTGGTTAAACAGTCCTACTCCTCCTCGTTCGCTCGTGAACCTGTCGAGCCGGGGGCACACGACGCCATCGAAAACGCCCCATCACGCGCTTTCATCGTTGACCAATCCCGAAAGGGAATTCGCAGCCCAGCCATCTTCCTCGGCTTAGTAAAACCGCTGCAGAAGATCTATGCCGACAGTGATGACGCTCAAGCCCTTGACTTAGATGAGCAGGCGCTAAGCAACCGGTGCTCAGCCTGCAAGGGGCGTGGTCGGATACGCATTGACATGGGCTTTCTGCCTGATGAGTACGTGGAGTGCGAAACCTGTAGAGGCACCGGCTACCCCCCGGAGGTTTGGGAGGTTCGCTACAGCGGAGTAGCTTTGCCCGCGATAAATGCAATGACCTTGGATGAGGTCTACATGCTTTTTAAAGGCGAAGAGCGCATCGCGAAAACTCTTAAAATCGTCCAGCAAGTGGGTCTAGGCTACCTAGTGTGGAATCAACAAGCCTACGCGCTGTCAGGAGGGGAAGTGCAACGGCTAAAGATTGCGAAAGAGCTGATGAAAAAGACCCAAAGCCAGACTCTTTACATCTTAGACGAACCCACCGTTGGTCTTCACATGGAAGACGCGGCGCGATTAGTCAACGTCTTGAACCAACTAGTCGATGCAGGACACACGGTCGTAGTTGTAGAACATCACCCACACTTATTAGCAAACTGTGATTGGCTTATTGAACTCGGACCTGGTGGCGGACCTAAGGGTGGGAGGGTCATTGCTGAAGGCCCACCTGAGAAAGTGGCAGCAATGACGACACCGACTGCGCCATATCTCCAACACGTGCTGGAGGGGACACCATGACCTGGGCGCCATTGCTATTANNCCCTGAAAACGACGAGGAAGTTCACGAACTAAAGAACCTTCAACAAGAAGATCCACTAATAATGAAGGTGCTAGCCTTGCAGAACGAGGATGGATCGTGGAGGGCAGGAGAGCAAGGCGGGGCGATTCTTGGGAAAATTCGATTATCCGCACAGGTCTTGATGAGACTCGGTTATCTGGGTCTGGGGCCGGAACACATGGCTGTCAAGCAGGGTGCGGAGTTCATCTTCTCACAACAACAAGATGATGGGTCTTGGCCACTAATTACACAGGGGTCACTATTAGACGGTGGTATGCTGTCGGACATCAAATATCACATGATTCCCCTCCAAACCGCTTTGCCACTGCTTGGGTTAGCCTGGGCAGGATATGCCACAGACCCTCGCGCCGAACAGGCTTATGACTGGCTTGTTAAAGAACAACTTCCTCAGGGCGGGTGGCCGTCGGGAAGGCACCGAGAAAAATACATATTCGCTGCAGGATACCGCCGTCTAGCCCATTCAAAATTTGGGTGCCGAACAAACACGACTGCAGCAGTGAGCGCATTCGCGTTGCATCCTCAACGACGAACAAGCAAGGCAGCACAACGTGGGCTGGACCTACTGCTGGCCCATGAACATCGACAGGCTCATACCCTCGGATTCGAAGTTGCTCGAATCATCGGAGTTGAGCGTCCGCGCGGAGGCTTCACCTATTTCCGTCGGTATGATGTGGCGCAAATATTAGACCTGTCCTGGAGAATAGGTGCAGGTCTGGAGGATGGACGAGTCGCAGACAATGTCCAGTTCGTGAAGGAGCTTCAAGGCCCTTATGGCCTTTGGGAGTACCAGCACTATCCAGAAGTTTCTCGATGGGTGACCTTCGACCTACTGCGTTCATTATCCCGGCTAGACAAGGAAACTAGCTGGATAAGCACCGAACCGCGAACGCCATTTCAACCCTACCCCAAGAAACCACGCCGTTTCTAACTGTACACAACCCTATTCGCTACAGTTCAACTCAATCTAATCACACATACTGAGAAATAGCAACTCCTCAGCTGCTCGTGCATGCACGTATTTGAGGCAACCTTTTTCTATGGTCGCTTATGAAAATTCTTTTCTCTAGCTTCATATACCAATTGAAGTGAGTACAAATGCACAAACCGAAATTAATGAAGCAGCAACTCGAAGGAAATTTGCTGAGTCCACTCCCAATAATTTTGGTTGGAGCGAAAGTCAAGGATCGTCCAAACTACCTTGTGATCGGATATAGTTCACCTTTTGATTTCGGAAGATACATTTTCTTCAGCTTGTATAAGAAACGCCACACCAGAATCGGGATCCACGAGAACAGAACATTCAGTGTGAACATCCCTTCAGAGAACCTCTTGCGCGAAACGAAAATCTGTGG
>JABAOH010057879.1_pt5 | contig 16604 bp, 18 predicted proteins | sample 7062181 | NCBI WGS metagenome assembly JABAOH01 (sample SAMN14538630, study PRJNA623070) | marine sediment metagenome | biome: marine biome [ENVO:00000428]; feature: marine pelagic biome [ENVO:01000023]; material: deep marine sediment [ENVO:00002113]; isolation source: pool of 5 deep marine...
GAGCTCCAGGAGGTCCTGACCCTCGCCCGCCAGAGGGGGGCAGCAGTTCAACTCGCCCTCAACACCATCCCCCGAGGGCAAGAGATCGACTATCTCCTTGGCTATCTCGCAGAACTTAAGGAGTGGGGGGTCGCGGGGATCATCCTGAACGACCCTGGCATCCTTGCGCACATTCACCGGTCGTATCCCGACCTACCACTGACCGCCGGTATCGGGTGTGGTGCCCTCAATGTGCAGGATGTGACCCTGCTCGAAGAGATTGGGGCGAGCTGCATTGTCCTCCCGGGGACATTAGATCCTGCAGAGGTGGCCGAAATACGGCCCTGCGTGAAGATCCAGATCGAGGTCATGATCCACATGGTGGATGAATTTCACCAGCTGGGGAAGTGCTGGATGCCCAGCTATTATCGGACGAATCCCTCACCTATGCCGGAGATGCCGGCCGACGGTGAGCGTCTCACCGGGTCGATCAAACGGGGGGGAGCGGGAGTCTGCTTCAAGGTCTGCCAGCATCCCTGGGGTCTCTACCTCAATGGACCGAAGATGGACGAGTGCATACTTCCGGCCCGGCAGGTGAGTCGGCTCGCAGAGATTGGTCCCTACCTCGAGGCGGGGGTGGACGTGATCAAACTCCAAGGAAGGAGCCTCCCCTCGGAGCAGGTCTTTTCCTTGGTCCAACGGTTTCGCATCGCCCTCGATCGAGCCCAAGATCGACGACCGGCGGGTGAGGTGCCGCCGGTTGCGCTACCCAGGCGGTGGGTAGTGGTCGGGCGCTAACCGGTGACTCCGGGAATTTCCAATTTCGAATTTCCAAATTCGAATTTCTGGGAGCGGCGAACGGTGAGTCATGAACCGTGAACTATTCGAGCTGAATACCTCGATTTCCAATTTAAAAGATCTGATCGCATCGGACCTGAGTCCGTACGATGCGATCTATTTGGGAAATCCCTTCTGCCGGGATTATGAGGCTAACTTTTTAGAGAAGCTCGAGGATCTTCGGGCCGGGATACGCCACTGCCGGGAGGCGGGGTGCAAGGTGTATCTCACCACCTACGCGGCCCCACGGAACTACTTCCTCCCGCAAATCCGCCAGGCGGTTGCCGTGGCAGCCGAGGAGGGGGTGGATGCCGTGGAAGCACACAACCTGGGTGTGGTTCGAATCCTCCACAAGGAGTTTCCCCGTCTCGCGATCCACATCGGCGGCTTTGCCAATGTCTATACCGATACCGGGGCCGCCGTCCTTCAAGACTACGGGGCGGCTCGGGTGACGCCAAACTACGAACTCTCCCTGGAGGAAATTGAGGGGATGGCAAAGAGCACGGGTCTGCACCTGGAGATTCTCATCCACGGAAAGTTAGCGTTGGGGATCTCCGATTACTGCTTCCTGTTGGAATACGAAAAGACCTGGGGGGTGAAATGTCCGGACCTCTGCCAGCAGGACCTGTTCCTTCGTCAAGGCGAGTGGGCGATGAAGTCGGTCGGGAAGGGGGTCTTGAGCGGGCGGGACGTTTGCATGCTCGAACATCTCCCCCGCTTGGTGACCGCCGGATTTCGCATCTTCCGGGTTGAGGCGATCTCGGAAGACCCAGTCTACCGGTATGACGTCGGAGCAGTCTACCGGGAGGCCCTCGGAGAAGCATTAAACGGGGGGACCGAGATCCGGGAGGCATGGTGGGAAAAAATCCAAGCCCATGCAAAGCTCGGGCTGTGTAATGGCTTTTATTTCGGTCAGTCGGGACAACTGTATACCGGCCATCACCAGTCAGCGGGCTTCGGCGAGACTTCGGCGACCTCCCTTCGGGTCTGAGCCTCCCCTCGATCTTACTCGGGGTGGTGAGCTTGTCGAACCACAGGGTCGAAGACAGTCGAGCCGCTCAGCCGAGCCGTCAGCAGTCCGCGAAAGGTCATTCCTGATTGCTGATTGGTGACAGCTAACTTACCGACAGCTTTGGAGTAAAGGAGGAAACAATGGTCGAACTACTCGCGCCGGCCGGCAGCGTCCAGATGGTGGAAGCGGCCGCGGAAAACGGGGCGAATGCCATCTATGTGGGGCCCAAGGGTTGGAGCCGGAGACGGGATGCCTACGAACTCTCTGACGAGGCCATTCGGGAATCGGTCCAGATCGCCCACGGCCAAGGGGTGAAGGTCCGGGCGGCGGTGAATACCCATCCGACGTCCCCGGAGCTTCCCGCGCTTTTGCGCCAGATGGAGGTCTGGGTGGGGTGCGGCATTGATGGGGTCATCCTGAGCGATGTGGGGGTCATGGCGGCAGTGCGCCGTGCATTTCCCAGCCTGAGCATCCACGCGAGCATCGGGGCCAATATTCTGAACGACGAAGATATCCTCTTTTACCGGGAGATTGGGGTAGACCAGGTGGTGGCCGATACCAAACTCTCCCTGAAAGAGCTCAGCGCCCGTCGGGAGATCGAGGTTGGGGTCGAGGTCCTGATCCACGCCAACAAATGCTATACCTATCTGGGGAAGTGCTGGATGTCCCCGTACCACCGCCTCGAACGAACCCAGGACGAAAACGGCAAGGACCTCTTCAAGGGAAGTCCCAACCGTGGTGGCCTCGACTACCGGGTCTGCCTTGAAGCCTGGAGCCTCTTACAGGGCAATCAAGAGCGCTGGGCTGATCGGGTGGCTCTCAAAAATGATGCGTTCTTCATCCTCGACGACATTCCGCAACTCATCGACATGGGGGTCCACACCCTCAAGATCCAGGGACGGGAGTACGCCGTGCATCTGATCGGCCGGATGGTCAAATTTTACCGGGACCTCATCGACACGTATACGACGAGTCCGCAGGCGTTTGATCTGCGTCCCTGGCAGGCGCGGGTCGCTGAGATTCAGGCAGAACGGGATCTGGAACGGGCCAAGGGGACCTTGCATCTTTTCGAAGAGGTCAGGCAACCGGTCCACGGGTGCCTCCGATAAGCGTGGCACCCTGGTACAGGAAGTACGGGAAGTGCAGAATGTGCAGGGAGTGCAGAGGGTGCAGCGGTCACTATTACGTCGAGGCAGTCACCATCAAGCGCCGTGCCGGATGTGAACATTGGCAGGAGTCGATTGCGAAGCGTTCGCCCTCTGAGACGCTGCGCGGAGCTCAGAAGGAGCTGGAGAGCACGGTCATCGGCAAGGGGTAACCGGAGGCGTCAGTCTGGGGGGAGTTTATCCTCGCCATCGGGTCAAGCGGCGGGCTGTGAGCTCTCCCCAGAGCAGTGAAAAGAGAGCGTGGCGGGCGGTCTTTCGAATTCGGTCGTAGTGCCGGCAGACCCCTTCCGCAAAATGGACACGGGTCCCGTCCTCGCGGCAGAGGAGGACTCGGCCTGAGACGGCGTTGTGTCGAAGGCCCAGTGGAGCGACGTTCAGCACGGTGACATCCACCGGTAAGCGTAACGCCTGGCTCAGATCTTTGGCCAGGGTGACCTGGTACTGGAGAGAGGCCCGCCGCGTCAGCCGGCCGTGGTTCACGTAGACTGCGACGTCGATGTCCCGGAATTTACTCCCGTTGATGAAGGACCCGTGGAGATAGGCGAAGAGGACCTCCTCGCGAAATGCGAGAAGACCCCGCAGGGCTGAGGTGACATGAGCCTTCTCCCGAGAAGTCAATCGGTATCTAGAGTGCATGGTCTACCGGCTCAAAGCCTGTGACCAACCCGTCACTCTCGGATGCCCGGCATCGCGGCAGTTCGAAGTGCCCACCAATCTCTCCCACTCCAGGTTGGTCTTGCCCGTTCCCTCCGCATCTGCACAGGATCTTCTTCGCGAAACTACCATACGACAAAACGGAATGAGAATCAAGGATTCTCACCCTGCCGAGGGATTGTGGCCAGCAGACGCTCCGCTTTTTGAAGATCAAAACGCCATTCGGACATGCTCTGCCTCTACCCTATTTCGCTTCGCGAATGCAGGGGGAGGAGCAGTAGGTATCTACCACGTCTATGTCAAGGTCACCTTGGCCGCAGGCGAGTGACCAGAGATTGGAGACCGAGGTCTGAGGTCTCAAGTCTCCCGTCTTAGGCCTTTACTTGATTGAGCCATGCCGTTGCGCGCTCTATGACCTCTGGGTTGAACTTCAGGTCTGCATGGTTGAACCAGCGGTGGAGATACGGAAGAATAGTTGTCGTCAGGGAGGCCTCGGGGTGTTGGAATGTGGTCACAGGAGCCAGCGTACCCTGCTGAAGCTCTCCCGCGACGCGATGAATCCCTTCAATGAGGGTGATAATATCCTGCTCGCCGTGGAGGAGTAGAACCGGGCGGGAGGGCTCTTTCATGTCTTCCATCCGCCGAAGGAGTTCGAGGATGTAGGCTGGACTCGGGCTCCGCACGGTGGTCGAGCCAAAGGCGAGGAGCATCTGTCGCCCCTCGTCAGAGGGCCGACTGGTAACGGAAGGCGAAATGGCGATGACGAGGTCAGCGCTCGAGATGAGGGCAAGTCGACCACCCAGGCTATGCCCAACGGCGACCACCCTGCCGTGGCGGCGGAGCCACGTGATGGCTGCCTCCAGGTCCTGCAGCACTTCGTCATCCAGGGGAGCGGGGTGCTCTCCGTGTCCTCGGATGTCGAGGGCGAGCGTTGCCCATCCCTCCTCGCCAAGGCGGGCCGAGATCCCCAGCATCTGTTCCTTGCACCCCCCATACCCGTGAACGACCGCCGCCCCGCCGCGAGGGTTTTGGGGGAGGAACAGGTAGGCGGGGATGTCGTAGTTCTCCGCCGATCGGAGATCGGTGACTCGAAGGAATTGCATGATCGGCACCTCCATATTGTTCACAGTCTAAGGCTCAGGGTTCATGGTCCAAAGTCCAACGTCCTATGTCGGCGAAACCCAACACACCCAATATACCCAAAAAGCCCCAACACCTACTACCCAACGCCCGACACCCATATGATATCAGACGCCCAGTAGGCTCCGCCCCAAGAGGCGAGAGGACAAGAGGGCCCGACCTCCCGCCTCCGCAATGATCTTGCCCTCCTCCAATAAATAGGCGCGGTCCGATAGGTGAAGAATGGTCCGGACGGATTGCCCTGCCAGGAGGATCGCTGTCCCTTTCGAAGCGATTTCTCGGAGGGTCCGGCAGAGGGATTCCACCGCGGGTCGCTCGAGACCGCGGAACGGGTCATCGAGGAGCAGGAGGGAAGGGCAGGTCATGAGGCCTCGAGCGATAGCCAGCATCTGCTGTTCCCCTCCGCTCAGCGTCTGCGCCTGCAGTGTCCGCTTCTCTTTTAGGACCGGGAAGAGGGCGAAGACCCGGCCGAGGGATGCCTGGAGGGAGGCCCGGGCCCTCGGCAGAGAGGCGCCCGTCTTTAACGTATCCAGCACGGACATCTCCGGAAAGAGGAGCAGGGTTTCCGGGACGTACGTCACCCCTCGCTCCACGATCCGGTGGATCGGAAGACCGTCGATCCGGGCCTCGGAATATTTGATTGTTCCCCTGACCGGGCGGAGCAAGCCCTGGATGGTTTTGAGCAGGGTTGATTTTCCGGCTCCATTCGGCCCCACGATCCCGACAATCTCTCCCTGCCGGGCGTGGATGGTGGTGCCGAAGAGGATTCGTATGCCATCGCACCAGACCTCCAGTTCCTCTACAAGGAGGAGGGATGGTTCAGAGTTCAGAATTCTGGGTTCATGGTCTGGCATGACCTTGTTCCCTCTTTGCCCAATGCCGAGCCGGGGATATGACCGGCAAACACGGGACTACTCCTCCCCGAGGTAGGCGGTTTCGATCTCCGGATGGTGACGCAGGATATCCGGGGAACCCTCCGCGATGATCCTCCCGCGGTCTAATGCGATAAGCCGATCCACGATCCCTCGGATCAGCCCGAGGTGATGATCGATCAGGAAGGTGGTGATGCCCCTGGCTTTCAAGAGGCCGATAATCTCGCCAAAGCGGGATGCCTTTCCGGGGGAGAGGCCGGCTATGGGTTCGTCCAGGAGGAGAAGACGGGGCGTGGGACTCAGTGACATGGCCGCCTCGAGGAGCTTCATTTCCCCCATCGAGAGGCCTCCAGCGTGTTGGTGTATCTTGTCTGATAGACCCACCACGGCCAGTGCTTCTCGGGCCATCCCTTCGGCTTCATCCGTCGAGACCTTTCGCCCTCCGAAATGGGAGCCGATCAGCACATGCTGAAGGAGGGAGAGCTCGGGGAAGAGAGTGGGGAGTTGAAAGGTCCGAGCGAGCCCGCGGCGACGAAGCGCGTGCGGCTTCATCCCTGTAATTGCTTCGCCCGCAAAGATGATATGTCCTGACGTCGGGGCGAGCTCTCCCCCGATCACCCGGAAGAGTGTTGTTTTCCCTGAGCCGTTGGGGCCGATAAGACCGACGGTCTCCCCCTCCTCAAGAGAGAGAGAGACATCCCGAAGGGCATGGATCCCCCCAAACTTCATGGTGATGCTGTTCACCTCAAGGAGCGCCATGGGTGTTTCCCTGTAAGGATTCGGCCCGCGACCCCCTCGGGGAGCCAGAGGACGACTAGGATAATGAGTAGCGCGTAGAGGAACTGGTGGGCCTCTGGCACAAGGGCACTCACAAGCCCGATGTCAATCAGCGAGAGGAACACCGCCCCAAGCAGAGGACCCGAAAGGGTTCCGATCCCCCCGAACATAACCATCACCAGGGGGAGAATGGAATAGGAGATGCTGTACGCCGAATTGGGCTCAATCGTACCGACCAGCGAGGCGTAGAGGGCACCGCCGAGTCCGGCAAAGGCTCCACTCAGGCCCATCAATCCCATTTTCACGAGCCACGTGTTGATGCCGAGGGCCTCCGCTTTTCCCTCCTCTTGGCGGATGGCAGCGATGGCCAATCCAAAGGGGGAGCGAGCGAGGAGGCCCTGGATCAGGAGGAGGAGACCTGAGGCAGTCCACAGGACGTAATAGGGAATCGGGGGAGACAGGCCGGGAATCCCCAGGAGCCCCCAGCTGCCTTCGGTGAGACCCCGCCAGTTCAGTGTGACTGCCCGAAGGACCTCGGCAGCAGCAAAGGTCGCGAGGGCGAAGCTCGGTCCGGATAAATGGAGGGAAAGAGCGCCGACGAGCAAAGCACTTCCACCCCCGACTAAGGCTCCTGCAGGAAGAGCGAGCCACATGGACAACTTTGCCTTCAGCATGAGAAGGCTGGCCGCGTATGCGCCAACCCCGAAAAAGGCCGCGTGACCAAAAGAGATCCTCCCACAGGTCGCCAGAAGGTTCCAGCTCTGCGCACTGACGGTGTACACGAGGCCCGTTGTGATGAGGATGAGTGGATATCCCCATGGAATGAAACCGGGAAGGAGGAGGAGCAAAACCAGGAGCATGACAGCGCCGTATACATCTCCTGGCGTGGGATGCGGATGCCTGCCATCGCTCATTCTGTCACTCCGAGTGGCCACAGTCTCCGCTTCAGATTCAACAGGGCGAGGAGGAGAGCGAAAATCCATGCCTCACGCCAGGAGGGCCCGATCAAACTCACGATCCAGCCCTCCGCGATGCCGAACAGAACCCCGGCCCAGAGGAGGCCGTGCAACCTTCCCGCCCCTCCGAGCATAGTCAGGGTAAGACTGACAATCGTCTGGGAGATGCCGGCGCTCGGGGTCAGATATTGGAGACTCCCGAGTATGGGCCCGGCTAACCCGATGAGGATGGCCCCGAGTGTAAAGCTCAAACGTTCCACACGCCGCACGTGGATCCCAAGGAGGGCTGCCCCGGTCGGCTCCTGCGCCACGGCCCGGAGGGCTCGCCCGGTGTCGGTAAAGGTGAGCAGTCCATGGAGGACGGCGAGGCTGGTGAGCGCAACGAGGCCGGCGAGGAGCCTTCCCCACTCCACGACTACCGGCCCAAGCGGAATGCCATGTTGTAGGGGAGTCCAGGTGATCAGGCGATAGTTACTGGTAAAGGCGAGGAGCATGAGGTTCTGGAGGAGGAGGGAGAGGCCAAAGGCCAGTGTGAGGGCCCGCAGTTCGAATCCCGGCCCGCGGGGACCCACACGGGCAAAGAGTCCTGCGAGGGGAGGACCTGCGAGGGCCAGGAGGGGGATGCTGACCCCGAGGGCCAGGAGGGGCGAAACACCCAAGGCCTTCCAGAGGTAGTAACCGAGATAGGCGGCTAGGAGGAGTAATTCGCCGTGGGCAAAATTGAGGACTCCGGTCACACCGAAGATGAGGGAAAACCCGGAGGCCAAGAGGGCATAGTATAAGCCCAACAGGGCGCCTGAAACCGTTGCCTCGAGCAGCAGGGCTCCCACTATGGCCGACCTTCTACGGGAAGCATCGGGTACCGTAAACGTCCTGTGGCTCGCCCGGGAGGATAAACGACCCGATGGCGACCCTGCTGGATCTGGATGATGACACGGTGGTAATCACGAGGGTCTCCGGTAGGAGTGAATCGAAGGCGCTCTAAGGGCAAGGTGAGATCGATCGATGTCAACGCCTCGCGGATCCGCTCGCCGGTGAGGGTGTCTGATGTCGCAAGGGCTTGCCTCATGGCTTCCAAGACGGCGACGGCTGCCGTATACCCGTGCATGGCGAGCGGAACCGGCTCGTGGCCGAAGCGTTTCGAGAACCCCTCCACAAAATCGGATGAGGCCGCTTCTGTCCCAGGCAGGGTGATCCCCGGCTCCCATCCGGTGGTCCCTAGCAGATGCTCACTCATGGGCCCCAGATCTCGGATCACGTCGGGGAACTCCATGCCGAAGGTCCCCAGGAATCCGCGGATCGGGCTCTGCCGGGCGCGTAGCTGCCGAACCATCAGAAGTTGATCAGCAAAAAAGGTGTTGGAGATGACGAGCTCGGTTTGAGATTGCTCCAGGCGTGCCAGGAAAGGGGAAAAGTCGGCGAGGCCCGACGTGAATCCTTCGAAGAGGACCACATCCACCCCTGCGGCTTCCAGCGCGGTGCGCTGAAGCTCGGCAAGCTGCGAAGCGCCAGGAGTGGTGGAGAAGAGAATGGCGACGCGGCGTGCCTTGGCGGCCTGCAGAACAAAGCCAACAGTCGACTCCACGTATCCTTTCAGATGGCTTACCCGAAAAAAGTAGCGGTGGCCCTGCTGGGTCAGGCGCCGGTCCAAGGAGGCGGCAGCCACAAAGGGGATCCGGTACCGCTCTGCCACGGTGCTCAGCGGCCCGACCAAACTGTCGGCATATCCCCCTACCAGGGCCACGACTCCCTGGCGACCGATGAGCTCTTCGGCAAAGGTGATCGCGCGCTCTGGCCGTCCCTCATCATCGCGGCTAAGGAGGAGGACCCGGCGTCTTTGAACGCCGCCACGCCCGTTCACCTCCTCCACGGCGTAGTGGATCCCCTCGTGGACAGCCCTTCCGTGTGCCGCGAGCGGTCCGGTGAGCGGGACGACCTCGCCGATTCGGATCGGCTCCGCAGCCGGTGCAGGCCGTCCCGTGAAAAGGCAGGCGCTGAGGAAGATGATCGTCGGAAGCCTTTGCGGTCTTCGGGCATTCATCGTGTCGCCTGCGACGTCTCAGCTTCGTATCCTTCTTGCGTGTCCATCGTAACCTATCTCGTCGTCTCCCCTGAACGCATCTAGCGCATCCCGGATTCGAGGACTGCAGACGCGCGATGCGGACTCAGGTCGGGGTGTTGGGGAGGGGAGGGGACTCTGGCGGGCAAAGCTCAGGGGGGAAGGGGGACAAAAATTCCACCTCGACCGGAATCTCGTGATACTGGAGGTCACGGGAGATGACCTGGAGCTTTTCGCACATCTCGGCAATGATGGCGGTCCGTAACGTTGTCTCATCCGCCTCGTCACCCTGGCTGGGAAGAATCGTGAGGGCAAGGTCGCTGAAAAGCTGTGGGGTGGGGTGCAGAATGTCTAACCGACACGCCAAGGCACCCGATTTATTGCCGACAAGGGACAGCAGGAAATCGCCGGGGAAGGTCGCAATGGTCTGCTCATCCGTTTCACTCCACTCCAGCTCCAAATCGGCGTGGCTGTGCCACCAGAGGCAGAGCGAGGCGGGATTTCGCCCCTCGGAAACGCAGCGCTGAAGCATGTCGAGCATGGCGGTCGGATCAAGCTCCGTCTCTGAGGGGGAAATCTTTTGAGGGAGAATGAAGAGGTCGGTAATCAACAACGTCGAGTCGTCACACTCCACTTCGCCGAGCCCTCCGATTTCCATGGGACAAAGTTCGATGTAGAGGCGTAGCTTCTGGAAGGCCCACGGTGTCATCAAGACCTCGGGAGGGGTGTTGCCAGTCCAGTTCACCCGCGAAGCTCCTCCCAGTGGTCGATAGGGGTATACCACTCTTTCGGGTTCACCGTCTTCAGATACTCCAGAAGCAGTCCGGCGGCCGCAACCCACTGAAACTCACTGACCAGTTTTAGGACACTCTGGGCGATATTCCCCAGGCATGGCTTGGCATTCCACACGTGCGGATGGTCATAGTAGCCGTATGGGTGGGTTACGTTCTTGATGGCGACATCCCCGTTGAAGCGGATATCGAGGCGGAAGCGTCCCAGCCGGTACCGCTTGCCAGCGACGACGGTGTCGACGGTATCCGTGAAGACGCACAGGCGGTCCGCGAGGACCTCAACATTTCGCACTTCCGGGATGTCAAGCAAGCCATCAAATTCCCGCAGCAACAGCTCTTCCGACTGCTCGCTCTTCTTCAAGATGCGGAGCCGCTCTTGGCAGTTCCTGAGTAGACGTGATTGCGACGTCATCTGCCGGGAGAGCTCTTTCAGGTTCTCTTCCATCCCCGCTATCTGCTCCTGGATGATCTCCCTTTCCTCGGCTGGCCAAGCCCCTGGGTCTTGCGAATCCTGATTCCCGGGGTTACCCCGCAAGACGGTTGGGTGGTCCAGGGTGGCCAGGGTTGTTGCATGTCTCAAGCGGTGCAGGGTAATCTGCACTTGATGAGGGAGCCTCCCGGTCCCAACGGATAGCCATTCCAACATCCCTCCGAGGCAGAGGTCGAGGGTCCTCCCCAGAATCAGCGGGACCAATGCCTCGGGTTGCCTCAGGAGATCGAAGAGGATATAGATATTCTCCCCCAGAATCCCAGTGATCGCGTGACCTTTTTGATCGTATTTGAGGACCCCTTGGGAGAAGAGATTCCCCGGAGCCAAGGCTTTCTCCGTTCCTGTCGCCAGCACCCAGGAAAAGACTGCAGGGATTTCAATGCTTGGGGTGACCGGCAAGAGGCTGATCCAGTGCGGGCGGGTGGGCAGTGCAAAGAGGTGCAGATGCAAACCGCCGCCCCATCGGGGCGGAGAGAGATGGCTAGGCGGTGTGTACGCGTGAAAGGGAATTCCCAAGGCCCTGGCATACTCCCGGAGGACCTGATCCAGCGGTCCCGAACCCGGTGTATGGGCCCGTTCGCCCAGTTGGTTGCAGACCATTGGGCGTCTGTGCCTCAGTCGTGTGGTCTCCAATACCTTCTGGATGATTTCTCGCATGGTACGGTCACAGCGAAAAGGACAGGGGTTGGTTTCCTGGCCGCCAAGGTCTTAGTCGTTGCGGGGAGCCGGAAAAAGGGGCTTAAGATCCCGGGGCCAGCGCTGTATCTGGACCCGGGAGCCATCAAGGTTTTTCAGCAACCGTCGCCCGCCAGGACTGATCCAGCGAACCCGGCAGAGATCCAAGACGAGCTGCGTCTGGGAGTCAGCAAGGTGCTCCCGGCAGACCCGCTCGAGCCTTCGGGTCCAGGGAAAGAGGATCCAGCCCTCGATCCGCAGCCATATGCGGCCTGGCTCGGCCGCCCACAGCCGGATGACGAGCACCTTGGCTACCGCCTCGGCTACGGCATCTGCCATCCGGTGGGGCTCGGCCTCCCAGATAATGAGCCGGAAGTCCTCCTCTGAACAGCGATCGAGCCAGGCCGTCCCCCGGACCATACCGTAAGCAAAGAGCAGAACGAGGACGGTCACCAGCAGTACAGACCACATAATGATAGCCAAAACCAGCCCAGAGCTGTCAGCAAGCCCTTTGCCGCGTCACGAGAGCCGAAGCCATGTTGCTGGCAGCTGATAGCAGAATGCTGGTCTTGCGGTAATATTAGCCTCGCAGGCAGATCGCCTCTGGGGAGAGGGATGCTCCGTGAACGAAAACCATCCAGGTGCCTACAAGCACCCATGCCAAGAGCACTACGAAGAGGCCGATCCCGATCAATTTGGGCAGTGGAGAAACCACTCCGGGGGTCGCCGTATCCTGTGCAGGGGATCTCACAGTATCGATTCCTTCATTGCCGACTGTTGCTGTTTCGATCCCTGACGCTGTGAGCCCACTCTAGTCGGAACAGTCCAACCCACACCTTTAGGGTACGTCTGAAGGACCAGGCGTGTCAAGGTATGGAACGGCAGGGGGTTTTCCCGTCTGCCGGGCAAAATCCGATTATGGAGCCCATTGTGGATTGGACACCGCCGCTGCTATTTTTTGCGGAATATTTACGAGGAGCTGCCCGTCTTATTTGGAGGGGGATCATACTGATGTCTAGACTCTGGCAACTGATCTGCCAACGTCCAATTCTCACGTGATGCCTGATCTTCTCCGCGGGGGCGGAGACCGTCCAGGAGACCGTTCAGGCCGATTTGGATGGCTACCAGGCCATCGGGCGCTGCCTCGACGCCGGCTCAGAGTTGGCTCCGGTGGCTGAGCAAAAATCGAATCTCTCCGGACATGACTCTGGCCCGGAAATTGCATTTTCACCAATTGTCTAAAATCCGCATGCCAAGAGGGATATCATGATCTCAATGGATGCAACAACGATGGTCCTGCTGTATATAGTCGAGATCCTAGCCTATGGTGCGATCCTGCTTCAACTCCATAACTTGGATCGCCGCCGCCTTCGCGAAGCCATGTGTAAACTGCACCAGTGGGAGGCAGTCTCACGCGGCGGCATGGTGTGTGCCCTCTGCCACAAGAGTGTGGCGCAATCCCTGATAGGTTTCCCGAAGATCAAGATCTTTGATTGGGACTGGCCCCTCTTTTAATATGTACAGCAGTCAGCAGCTCGAACGCGAGAACGCCTGAGGCATTCTCGCTTCCGAGCCTCCAAGCATCCCAGCATGTCAGCTCACCTGTCCCCCGCCCGGGGGAGTGGAAGTCATCAGATCGACCCCACGTAATGTCCCTCGCCCACCTCGATCACACTCGCGTCTAGGACCCGCAAGATCCATATCCAGATCCGCGTCCAGCAGGTCATGGAGTGCGTTTCGACCAGTGCTCTCACAGAATCCCTCCTGCGTAGTCTCCTATCCCTTGGAAGAGCTCTTCTGCTGCGGTCCCGGATGGCGTGGCTCCCGGCGTCGGGGGAGTGGATGGTTTGGAAGAGGGGATCTCGTAAAGATAGATGTTGCGAGTAATGATGCCGTGCTCCAGCGTGACCACCGTCGGTGTAAGCCAGCGCTCGATGGTATACGTGTTGCTGATCACGATGGTTCCGGGTCTGAGTTCACGGTTGAATTTGTCCCGGAGCTGCTGGATCGCTCCGGAGGCTTGATAGCAATAGATGATGTCCGCGTCCGACAGGTCCGCGTGCATGAAATTCTGGAACCGGACCTCGGCACCACTCCTGTACCACCAGATGTTCAGGCGCGCGTATAGATACGCGCAAATGTTCACCTCGTAGCCTATGGCGTGGACGCCATATTTTTTTCCGGCGGCGATCAACATGCGGCCTTCCCCGCACCCCAGATCGTAGAATCGCTGGCCTGGTTGCATCGGCACAAGCGCGAGGATCTCGTCCACCAGCGCCCGATCAGTAAACCGAAAGATCGATTCTCCAGTCAGCGGGAGGACGAGCAGCGTGGCCCCGACGTAAAATACGACGGCCACCAGGGGCGTCGCCAGTACGGCTAACAATATGATTTCAAGGATCGGATCCATTGGCTCTCTTCGGGAATGGCCCTGCGGGATTCATGACCTCGCCTGCAGCAGTGGGCCGACTCACCGTGGCCTAAAGCAGGAACCGTCTGAGGATGGCGAATACTGTGGCCCCAATCACGAGGCCGAGCAGGATTTCGAAATCCTGCAATTCAGGGATCCGCTCTGCGATCTTATACACGGCCAGGCCGATCAGGACGGCCAATCCAAACACGATGGAGCGGGTCCCCTTGCGTAGTTGCTTTTCGCGTTCGTATCTGGCTTGCCTCATCGCTTTCTTCACTATAGCCGGGGGGGCCTCGGACGTCAACGACTGAACGTTATCGATAGACGCCGAAATCCCCATGTTAGTCCCGCTTGCCGGCCACGAAACCGCACCGGGAGCAGCGGAGCCGCCCGTCAGGACCCGTCTCCCACGCATGGGGCGCACACGTACCCTGAGCCCGACGCCGGAAGAACCAGATAATGCCCATGGCCGTAATCAAGAAGCCGATGGCGAACCCGGCAAACAACCAGAGGTAAAGGGAAACATCCTCCATCACCCACCCCGGCTGCCGTTGGGAGAAGCCAGCCGTTGTGCTTCCCGGACGATTTCCGCTACCCGCTCTTCCATGTAGATTCGGTAGCCGTCAATGTAGGTCCGACCCACGACCGCCCGCTGTAACAGATCGAGGAGGCCTTCCCCTGCAAGCTTGTCATGGGTGCTCAGGATGAGGGTGTAATGCAAGCGAGATCCACTTCTCTCTTTGGCAAGCTCAAAGCTCCCGCGAAACACCGCCTCACTGCTTAGGCCGTTCACCTTGTCAAAAGTCAGCCGATAAATCCCCTCTGCCGATCGAGAGGTGTCGGCTTCGAAGCGCCGCACCGCCCAGAGGAAGAAGAGATTGACATGGTAATGCTCTTCGTACAGGAGGGGGGTGTCGAGAGGGAGGTTGAGCAGGCGGGAAACGTCCGGCTTGCGCGGAAGGGGGAGGTTCTTCAGTCGCGCTGCCGCCTCGCGCTTGGCCGCCTCGGAGTCGAGAACGCGTGCATACTCGATCCCCCGGGGGCGCACCCCCTTTTCGGCCAGCCGTGGAAAATCCCGCAGGGCCTTCCAGAGCGTCTGGGCTGGCATGGGGAGCGCGCAGTCCAGCATGAAGGCGGTGGTCTCGGGGCCTGAGAAGGGCGACGTGGTTTCGCGGGTAAAGCGGCATTCCACGGCCCAGGCCGGTACCGGAGCCGACAACCAGAGGGCGAGCGTTGCCGCCACGATGCTCCCGCCCAAGTGAAATGACCCTGGTCTACGCATCATGCAAAAAAGAGAGGCTGTCGGGGGATTCGACAGCCTCTCTCTTCAGATCGTGTCTACGTCGTGCAGGTTAAGAGCCGGTGGCGGTCACAGGTGCGATCTCCTTCGGCGGCCTGGTGATGATAGCCATGACGACCGCCAACAGGCCCAGACCGGTCCCCGCCATGAAGGAGGCCGTGTAGGCGCTCAGTTGCGCTTGCCGTAAGGCCTCTCCCTCCAGCCCTGCCGTCTTGGTTGCGATCAGATACGCTTTGACCCGCGGGCCGATCACCCCGGCCACTCCCCACGCGGTGAAGACAGCCGCGTAGTTCACCCCCAGGTTCTTGGTGCCGAAGTACTCGGCCGTCGCGGCGGGGAACAGCGCGAAGTTGGCCCCGTAGGATGCCCCACAGACCATGAGCCCGATCGCGAATCCAAGGGTCGTCCCTGCGATGGTGGGTAGCAAGAACACGTTGACCGTGGTGACCGCGAAGATCAAGATCATCGCCCGGGTGCGGCCCATAGCGTCGGAGAGCCAGCCTGCGATGATGCGGCCAAACCCGTTCGCGATCGACAGGAAGCCGATCATGAACGCGGCGGTCTCCGCGCTCATGCCTAACGTCTTGGCGTAGGGGGCGATGAGGCTGATCACCATCAAGCCCACGCCTGCGTTGCCGATGAAGGCGAGCCAGAGGGTCCAGAAGGTCGGGGTCTTGATGGCCTCAGTGGCAACCCAGTCCCTGGCCGCCTTCACGGCTCCCGGCTTGGGGGCTGGAGGCGTCCAGCCCTCGGGCTTATACCCCGCAGGGGGGTTCGTGAGGATCTGGGCCAGGAGCCCCACGGCAACCAAGAAGATGAGCCCCAGGTACAGAAACGCCTGGCTGACCCCCACGGCCTTGATGAGCTGCACGGCAATCGGGGTGAAGACGAAGGCGCCGAATCCGAATCCGGACACGGTGATTCCCGCTGTCAGGCCCTTCTTGTCTGGGAACCACTTGATCGTGGTGACGACGGGGGTCACATACCCGAAGGCGACGCCGGCTCCGCCGATGACCCCGTACGTCAAAATGATCAACGGCACCGAGTTGGCAAATGCGGTGAGAATAAACCCGGCCCCCATGATCACCGCACCGATCGTGCAAACGGGCCGGGGCCCAATCCTATCCTGTAATCGCCCCGCATAGACCATCACCAAGGCGAAGGTGAAGATTGAGGCGGTAAACGGCCACGTCAGTGACGCCCTCGAGAAGCCGGCCTCCGCCCCATACTTATCAATCAGAGGTACGACGAAGATACTCCACGAGTAGAGGACACCGAGACAGATATTAATCGCCGTCCCGGCCAAGCAGATAACCCATCGATTCGCCATGTCTGCGCCTCCCCGCTACAGATTGCTCTCAGGGATCTTGAGATCCGATTTCCCTCTGTTCGGGACCAGCGGTATTGCCTAAGGAGAGGCCGGAAAACCCTATCTCTTCCCTGAACCGTTCCCTAAGCAAGCTGACATGTATCACCCCCTCCA
>JABAOH010143058.1_pt1 | contig 16602 bp, 14 predicted proteins | sample 7062181 | NCBI WGS metagenome assembly JABAOH01 (sample SAMN14538630, study PRJNA623070) | marine sediment metagenome | biome: marine biome [ENVO:00000428]; feature: marine pelagic biome [ENVO:01000023]; material: deep marine sediment [ENVO:00002113]; isolation source: pool of 5 deep marine...
GGGAGTCAATCTCCTCCGGAGTCCGAAAGAGCCGGGGGAAGGGCAGCCCCGCCTTCTCTAGGATCCAATAGTACCCCTTCTCCTCCGTCCGCTCCTCAGTTCTGAGGAGGTTTCGGCTGCCCACCATGGGGACGAGGAACTCATCCTCCACCTCCTGCATGCCGCAGTAGGAGAAGAAGGACCTGTTGGGAACGAAGATGACGTTTTCCCGGCGAAGCCTCTCCTGTATCTCCTCGGAGACGGCCTCCTTGAAGGACTTGAGGACAATGGCCTCGTCCACAACGCCCCGGAGGAGACTGCCGTCTCCGTCCCGGATCGACCTGAAGTACCTAGCGTAAGGCTCGTGCCTGCCCTCCTGACAGAGAGTTACTGTCCGGAAGCCCTCTTCAACGGCGCCATCACATACGTCCAGGGCAGAGTGGGAGGCCAGGACACCGACCTTAGCCCGCTCGAGGTCGTACCTCTCCAGCACATCGAGAACCTCACCTCTCTCAATCATAAGCCCTCCCGCGCTCCATCTCATCGCCGCTATTAAACTTCCCGCGGAGGGGAGGAAACCTATTCAAGTCTACGCACGATGACCGCTCGACATGAGGCGGGAGGCAAGGTGGTGGGGATGGGGCTCCCCCACGCAGCAATACCCATCCGAACGTCTTCATCTCGCCCTCACCTTCCTCGAGTCAAGGGGCATTCGGCTCGGAGATCCCGAGGGACCGCCTGACATCCCCAGTGTCCCACAAAGCCGGTTAAAGTCAAGGACGCTCAGAGAACTGCAGGCTGTGGCGGAGGTGACACAGGACGACCGTGACCGCCTCATTCACTCCATCGGCAAGGGCTATCTGGACCTGCTGGGAGCGAGATTGGGCCAGGTGGGTGACGTCACTGATGCAGTGGCCTACCCGAGAAGGCCTGAGGAGGTGATACGCCTCTTGGAGCTGGCTGCATTCCACGGGATTGCTGTCGTGCCCTATGGCGGTGGCACCTCTGTACTCGGAGGATTGAGGCCACTCATAGGTCGCCAGAAGGCCGTGATCAGCGTCGACCTACGCCATCTGAACAGGGTCCTCGAAATCGATGATATCTCGTTGCTCGTGAGGGCGGAGACCGGCATCACTGGCCCTGACCTTGAGGAAGCCCTTAACGCAAAGGGTCTTACCTTGGGCCACTTTCCACAGTCCTTCCAATACTCGACTCTAGGGGGCTGGATATCGACCCGGGCTACAGGACACCTCTCCGGGGAGTACGGTCGCATGGAGGACATGGTTCAGGCCCTACGGATACTCACACCGGAAGGGGAGATGGAAACGAGGAGCGTCCCCGCTCGCTCCGCAGGACCGGGGGTGATAGACCTCATCCTGGGCTCCGAGGGCACCCTGGGGGTTGTGGTCGATGCGGTGATCCGGGTGCGGAGAAAGCCAGAGTCACACGCCAGGAGGGCTTTGCTCTATCATGGCTTCATGTCTGCCATCGATAGAGCGCGGGAGATGGCGCAGGGTGGGATCATACCCTCCCTCTTCCGGGTCTCAGATGAGGCCGAGAGCAGCATGATTGCCTATCTGGCAGGGCTAGAGGCCGAAGACGTACCTTGCTTCGTCCTCCTGGGCTACGAGGGCACCGAAGAGCGTGCCAGAACTAAGATGGAGGCTACTACACAACTCTGGACAGAAACCGGAGCCCTCGACATCGGGGAGGACCCCGCCGGACTCTGGGAAGAGGAATACTACATGACTCCATACCTCGGGGACGACCTCCTAGCTCGTGGTCTCCTCGTGGACACGCTCGAAACAGCGGCATCGTGGTCCAAACTGCACGGCGTTCACCAGGCAGTAAGTCAGTCGATAGAGAAGGTCTTCAAGAGCCAAGGGATCGAGGGGCTCGTGCTCTGTCACCTCTCCCATCTATACCGCGACGGGGCCTCGCTGTACTACACCGTGTTCGCACCCCGTGTTCGCGGCAATGAGGTGGAACAGTGGTGGGAGATAAAGGGCGCGGCGACCGAGGCCCTCCTAGGGGAGGGGGCTACCATCAGCCACCACCACGGCGTCGGTGTCGATCATATGCGTTGGATGGAGAAAGAGCATGGAGTAGCAGGTCTCAGGACCCTGAGGGCGCTCAAGGACGCCCTAGATCCTAAGGGCATCATGAACCCAGGCAAGGTGGTGCGGGAGGAGTGACGGAGGCTGGGTTCAACTGGAGACGCAGAGAGGAAACGTTGCAGGCCCTCGATGAGGTTTACGACGTCGTCATAGTGGGCGGTGGCATCAACGGATGCGGTGTCGCCCTTGAAGCCGCAAGGCGAGGCATATCCGTCCTCCTACTGGAGAAGGGTGACATCGGCAGCGGAACGAGCAGTAGATCCTCCAGACTGATCCACGGCGGACTCAGGTATCTGAAACAGGGGCATTTGAAGGTGGTTTGGGAGGGGAGTAGAGAGCGTCACTGGCTGAGGGCCCACTACCCGTACCTGGTCCGCCCCATACCCTTCATCATCCCCTTCTACGAGGGCGAGGGGGAAGGTCCCGTCATGACCTTTCTCGGCTTGTGGCTATACGACCTGCTATCCGGCTTCACCAACGTGAGGAGACATCAGAGGCTAAGCCGGGACAAGGTGCTATCCCTGGAGCCGATGATTCGGGAGAGGGGGCTCCAGGGTGGAGCCACCTACTACGACTGCCTGACAGACGACTTCAGGCTCGTTCTCCTCAACGCCTCCTTGGCTGCCGATGCCGGGGCTCAGTTACTGACCTACTGTAGGGTGGAGGCACCCCTGTTGGAGGGGGGAAGGGTCGTGGGAGTCCGTTTTGTAGACCTGATGGAGGGTGGGACTTACAGAGCGCGGGGTCGCGTAGTCGTCAACACAACAGGTCCGTGGAGCGATCAGGTCAGGTCAATGGTGTCTCCTCGAGAGCGGATGCTCAGGCCGACCAAGGGCATTCACTTAGTCATCCCGCGCGAGAAGGTGGGGAATCGCAACGCCGTCGTGGTCAGATCCCCTCGAGACGAACGTGTTCTGTTCGTCTTGCCCTGGGATGGTTACACAATCGTGGGGACCACAGACACAGACTACGCGGGAGACCCCGATGACGTGCGGACAGAGAGGGAGGATGCGGACTACCTCATAGAGGCCGTGAACAGCACCTTCCCCGAGGCAGAGGTCCGAATGAGTGACGTCGTGAGCGCGTATGCTGCACTCAGGCCCCTCATACGTGAAGGAGGAAGAACTGAGTCGGAGATCAGCAGGGACTACAGGATTCTGGAGGAGGCTCCGGGAATGTTCTCCCTCCTCGGCGGGAAGCTTACCACGTACCGACCCTCGACGAGGAAACTCGCGGATATCGTGCTTCGTACCCTAGATGGTAGAGCTCGAAGTGGCCCGCGCCGATCACATGGATTTCGAGAGCTATGTGAGGAGCATCTCGTTCGCCTCAGAAATGAGGCCGTCCGACAGGCCAGGGAGTCAGGCCTTGATGACGAGGTTGCGTACCACTTGCTAAGGTCCTACGGACCCTCCTACACCGGGGTCGTCGAATTGGCAAGGGACCGTTCCTTGAAGAGCAGGATCGTCCCGGGAGCTCCCTACATCATGGCTGAGGTTGTCAACTCCGTCGAGAATGAGATGGCGTTAAGGCTGGAGGATGTTCTTGTTCGCCGGACCAAGGTGTTCTACGAGGATCCAAGTCACGGCATGGATGTCGCGGACGCTATTGCGGATGTGATGGCAGAGCTGATAGGTTGGAGCGAGGAGAGACGCGGCCGCGAGTTGAGCGATTACCGGAGCATGGTTCGTTCAATGGAGGCCGTCATGGAGGGCTCGTAAGGTGCTACTCGTTTTCAACCCGAGGGCGGCAGGCGGCAAGGTCGGTCGTCGCTGGCCACAGATCGAACCGCGACTAAGGCGACTGGTGGATGAGATGAAGGTTGTGCAGACTACCGGACCACTCTCTGCGACCATGCTGATACGCGAGGCGTTGGAGAGCGGGGAACAAGCCGTCTGTGTAGTCGGCGGGGACGGGACCGTCAACGAGGCCGTCAACGCCTTCGTCAGAGACGATGAACCGTTGAGTCCCCAGGCTGCGCTGACTGTCATTCCAGTGGGAAGCGGCACCGATTACGCAAAGACGGTGGAGCTACCAACCGGACTCGATCATGCCGAGCGCGTCCTCCAGGCCCGCAATTCTAGACTGGTCGATGTGGGGAGAGCCACCTTCCTCAATCGGAGCGGTGACACCGAAACCCGCTATTTCGCGAACATTCTGGAGGCAGGTGTAGGCGGGTCCGTGGTCGACAAGGTCAACAGAAGCTCTAAGCTCCTAGGGGGACGCATGGCCTTCCTATGGGCCATCATTACGACTCTCCCCGGGTACGAGAACCAGTTCGTTGAGGTGGAGGTCGATGGAGAAGTAGCGGCCAGCGGACCAATGAACAGTGTGATCATCGCGAATGGTAGGTACTACGGAAGCGGGCTGAAACCTGCGCCCATGGCCGAACTGGACGATGGATTGTTTGACGTCGTCCTCATCGGAGATGTCACCCTGGGCGAAAGCCTCAGCAGCCTGGGAAGGCTGCGGAAGGGCGAGCACCTTGAGCTCCCCAAGGTGAGCCATCTTAGAGGCAGGCGGGTCAAGGCCAGTTCCCCCGGCGAGGTCCTCGCGGAAATGGATGGCGAACTTGTGGGTAAGCTCCCGATGGAGGTCGAGATACTGCCTCGACTCCTCAGAATACGGGTCCTCCGCTGAAGGCCTTATTAATCTTGGGCCTTTGTCATGCTGTGCCCCTCCCAGCAATCTACAAAGAGTCTCTACCCGTCCTTGTACTAGCCGGCTTGGGTTTAGTGGGGGCAGGCCTCGTATTGGGGGAGATGAGTGAAGTCTTGGAACGAACTCCAGGCCTGCTCGTGATGGTTCCGGCCTTCATCGCTCTCCGGGGAGGAATCAGCGGCGCCCTCGGTGCCAGAATGGGATCTGCGATCCACATGGGTCTCATCGAGAGGGGGAACCTCTGGAACGATGAGTCCCAACAGAACGTCATTGCCGCCATACTCCTAAGCGCTGCACTCTCCCTCCTGGCCGGCGTTCTGAGCTACGCCACGTCGGTTCTCCTCGGCTTCCAGACGGTAAGCCTCGTGGCGCTGATGTTCATCGCAACCATCGCTGGAACGCTAGCCGGAATCGCCCAGGTGGGCGTCACCTTCGGAATCATCCTTCTCGCCTTTCACTGGGGGTTGGACCCAGACAACGTCACAACCCCCTCCTTGGCGACAGTCGGTGACGTCATAGCCCTCCTACTCCTCTTCGTCATTGCAATGTCCTGGGGGGGTGGGTTGTGACATTCTACTCCTACAGAACCATCATAGGCGAGAGCTTCCTGCCCCTCTCCTTCCTACTGGTGGTTACGATAGTCGCTGGACACGTCCTGAATGGAGCGGGGGCGACCTTCCTCACAGCGCCCTTCCTCCTGATCCTAGTTCCCGTGGTAAACGGAATTGGTGGCAACGTCGGGACCGTCCTGGGGTCCCGTATCACATCCGGCCTCTATACTGGAACCATCTCCCCCAGTCTTAGGGATGCGGAGCTCCTCAGGAACGTCAGGGACGGCGTATTCCTCTATGCCCTCACGTCGGTCATCCTGGGAACGTTCATATACGGATTGGCTCCATTAACGGGAGTTGTACCGCCTTTCGGGGTGGAGGTGCTCCTCTACATCATGCTGTCCACCGGCCTGATGCTTGCGGGGGTCCTCATCCTGGTGACCCTCGCAGTCGCTTTCCTGGCGTTCTCAAGGGGCTTGGATCCCGACAACTTCGTGACTCCCGTCGTCACCGCGGCTGGGGACTTCTTGGGAATCGCATTCTTGGTGGTCATCATAGGGGTGGTGCTGTGAGAGAGGAGTTCGAAGAGGTGGAATACGAGCCCACCAGCGTCAAGGACCTCCTTGTGGAGATGAAGGACACGTCCGAACTCATGGTGGACCTCGCTTACGCGGCCATCATGTTCGACAGCGATGAGCTGGGGGAGGAGGTCCGTCACATGGAAAGCCGGATGGACTTCCTTCGCTATCAGATGAGAATGATCGCCCTGATGGCGAGCAGAACGAGGGAGGACTCCGAGAGGTTGGCCGGCATCCTGCAGGTCGCTTCGGCAGCGGAGACCATATCGAATGCAGCGGGAGATATCGTGGACCTGCTGGAGCAGCGAATCGAGGCTCGACCCTTCCTCCCCTTCGTCCTCCAAGAGGCGGAGGAGAGGATCCGCCTTCTCCGGATGGGCAGGCAGTCGTCGATGCTCGACAGAAGCATCGCGGACCTAAAGGTGGAATCGGAGACTGGAATGAGGATCATAGCCGTTCGCCGCGGGCGACGGTGGACCTACAACCCCGATGCGAACACCGTCCTGATGGGTCACGACCTGCTCATCGTGCGCGGGACCGAGGACGGATATAGGCGATTGACTGACTATGCCACAGGCAAGGAGGCATGGCCGAGGTGATAGGGTGAAGATAGAAGAGATCCTGCTCGAGATGAAGGACACGTCCGAACTCATGGTGGACCTCGCCTACTCCGCCCTTCTCTACGACAACGAGGAGATAGCCCGCCAGGTGGTGGCGCTGGAGCAGAAGGTCGACGAGTGGGACGAGGAGGTCCAGAAGAGGGCGGTAGAACGAGCGATAGAAGACAAGGACGTTGAGAAGGCCCTCGTCTTCATCAGGCTGGCAGACTCCATCGAGACTGTTGCCGACGGAGCGGTCGAGATCGCTGATGTCGTCCTCAGAGACATCGAGCCCCATCCCGTCGTCGCCAAGGCGTTGAAGGAGTCCGACACGGCCATCGCCACCGTGAGGGTCCCGGCCACCTCCACCGCCGTTGGCAAGACTTTAGGCGAGATGAAGGTTGCCTCGGAGACCGGAATGTGGGTGATCGCAATCCGCAGGGGAGATCGCTGGATCTACGGACCCGACGAGAACACCACAGTTGAGAAGAGGGACCTCCTCATCGCTAGAGGACCCCTGGAAGGGGAGAGGGAACTTCGACACTACATAGGGGCATAGCCCCGGGCAGATTCGAACTGCCGTCACGAGGTCCAGAACCTCGTATGATTGGCCGCTACACCACGGGGCTGCCGCAACGAGATAGTATGAGCAGCCTTCCGTGATAAGTTATTCCTCGGCCTCAAGCCGCTTCTGAATCTTTGCCCAAGGATCCCGGAGGGTGGCCGTCCGGTTCAGAACCAGGTGGTCGCCGGTGGAATCGAGGTCCACACAAAAGTACCCGACCCGCTCGAACTGGAACCGATCCAGCGGCTTCAGACTGCACACCGCCGGCTCGACCTTGCACTGGTCAATGACCTCGAGAGAGTCGGGATTTAGGTAGTCTTTGAAGTTGGCGCTTCCCCGACTGAGCGGGTCTGGTACCGTGAACAGCTTCTCGTACAACCGGACCTCTGCGTCCCCGGCGTGGGCGGCCGAGACCCAGTGCAATGTGGATTTGACCTTGCGGCCGTCGGGCGCATCTCCTCCCCGGGTCTTGGGGTCTATCGTGCATCTGAGCTCTCTCACCCTCCCATCCTCCTTGACCACTTCCTTGCAGGTGACGAAGTAGGCATAACGCAGCCGGACCTCGCGGTCGGGAGCCAAACGATAGTACCCCTTAGGTGGCTCCTCCATGAAGTCGTCGCTCTCGATGTACAGCACCCGGGAGAAGGGTAGCTGGCGGGTTCCCGCTCGCGGATTCTCGGGATTGTTGACCGCCTCCAGGGTCTCCACCTTGCCCTTTGGGTAGTTCTCAATCACCACCTTGAGCGGACGCAGAACCCCCAGGAACCGCGGGGAGGTCTTGTTGAGGTCCTCGCGGACGCAGTGCTCCAGGAACTCCAGGTCCACCGTGCTGTGGACCTTGGCGACGCCTATCCGATTGCAAAAGGTCCGTATGGAAGCGGGGGAGTAGCCACGCCTACGCATCCCGCTGATAGTCGGAAGGCGGGGGTCGTCCCATCCTGTGACCGCATTTTCCTCTACTAGTTCATGCAGCAGCCGCTTGCTCATCACCGTGTACGTGAGGTTGAGCCGCGCGAACTCGATCTGCTGGGGGTGGTAGACCCCAAGCGCGTCCAGGAACCAGTCGTAGAGCGGTCGGTGGTCCTCAAACTCCAGGGTGCAGAGGGAGTGGGTAATGCCCTCGATGGAGTCCTCCAGGCCGTGGGCCCAGTCATAGGTCGGGTAGATGCACCACTTGTCCCCGGTGTTGTGGTGACTTGCGTGGAGGATCCTGTACATGACAGGGTCACGCATGTTCATGTTCGGATGGGCCATGTCGATCTTGGCGCGTAGGACTTTCTCGCCCTCTGCGAACTCGCCGGCCCGCATCTGTTCAAGCAAATCGAGGTTCTCCTCTACCGAGCGGTTTCGATGTGGGCCCTCCGTCCCTGCAGTGGTCAGGGTTCCCCGCTGCGCGCTAATCTCCTCCGCCGATTGATCATCCACGTACGCCTGGCCCTGCCGGACTAGCTGAAGCGCGTACTCATACATCCGGTCAAAGTAGTCGGAAGCGAAGAATAGACGGTCGCCCCAGTCGAACCCGAGCCACCGGACGTCCTCGACAATCGACTGGACGTAGGTCTCCTCCTCCTTCAGCGGGTTGGTGTCATCGAAGCGTAAGTTGCACAGGCCCCCGTACTCTTCCGCGACGCCGAAGTTGAGACAAATGGACTTGGCGTGACCGATGTGGAGGTACCCGTTGGGCTCGGGCGGGAATCGGGTGTGCACTCGTCTCTCGTACTTGCCGGTCCGCACGTCCTCCTCGACAATCCTGCGGATGAAGTCCCTCGGGGGCTCCTCGGCACCCATGGCGGCGCTCCTATACCCAGCGTGGNNCGGATTTGAACCGGCGCCTGGGGATCCAGAGTCCCATATGCTGCCACTACACCACGGGGCTGTCCAGAACATCTCAGCCGTGGGCGCGTCTAAAAACCTTTCCTCGCGAACCGGCCGACACCTATGCCCTCTACGTGGGGAGGCAGGCTTAGGAACTGCTTGCCTTCAAGCGTTCCAGCACGAAGTTCTTGTCAAGAACGACCAGCAGTGGCGCTGCCCTTGGCCCTGAGGGCTTCCCGAGAAACACCGTGTAGAGAGCGGCGAAGAACTTCTTCGTAGACAATGGCAGATCGCCACTCCCCGTAAGCTCCACCATGGCGTCCTTAACAGTCTCCTCCCTCCAGGGAAGGCTTTCAAGCTGAGACCGCAAGATGGACAAGGCCTCTCTGGCCTCCGCGGTCAGCGCTTCCCGTATCTCCCTGGGCAGCGTTTCTAGGAGCTGAACTCTGTCATCCTCCGGCCCGTAGTTTTTCACCCACTTTAGGGCCTGTCGCAGTCGCCTTGCCGCCTGATCCGTCTCGAAAGGGGTGAGGGGTCTCTGCAGAAGGCCAGTGTCCTCCAGCCTGCGCACTGCCCAGTCGAGAGAGTTTTCCTGCGGCGCTACCTGCGCCAGGAGAGCTGCATGCTTGTATGCCAGGCGATAGGGTCTCTCTGTAAGGGGCGGAGTGAGCAGCGACAGCGAGTAGGATCGGGCATCGGGCGTCTCCTGTCCGTCGTAGTAGGCGGCCTCTGCTTGATCGTAGGCCTGGTGGTAAGTGTCCATCTTCCCCAGGTCCAAGACGATCCTGCGCCTCACAGGAACGTTCGCGACTTGGAAGCGGAGGACCTCTGGCTCAGCCAGGTCCAACCAATCCTTGGGCCCGAACCCGAGGAAATCTGAGCTGCCCATGTCACCACGGTCCACCCCTCCCTCGGAGTAGCCGACGAACTCGTAGGGGATGCCAAAGGGAGCTTGACGCCTCAGGAGCTCCTCTGAGATGACCTTACAGCTCTCCCTAGAGCCGCCGGGGGCGGCGTGGTCTTTCCCGAAGGGCTCGATATCGACCTGGAGGACAGCCCATAAGGCAGGCCACTCCAGGCGCCAGTTGAGCTTACCCTCCTCCATGTGGGAAACCCCCCTGTCTCCACAATCGCACTCGTACTCCACCTCCTCCCCCTGTATATTCAGGGTGCGGCCTTGACCAATCCTGTGACACTGCTTACACATGGGCTCGAAGGGGAGCCAGCCCTTAGGATGTGGATTGCGGGGCCTGTAACGGTTCACCACTCTGCGTACCTCCTCGGCCACAGATACGAGCTTGTGGACGATTTCCTTCATCTCAGGCCTCTTGTAGATCTCTGTGGTTCTGGTTGTCACCACTCCGTCAGCGAAGGACTCCAAGGATTCCCCAAAGCCCTCCCAGAAATGGTCCACCCAGTTTTCATGGCACCCCTCCGGGTCAGGGACGTCGATGAGCCTCCAGCCGACGTAGGCCTTCCCCTGCTCTCCTGTGAACTGTGCCAGCTGTCCCGGGCTACCCTTCCAAGGGTCTTGCGTGTACAACACGAGATGCTGCAGGACCTCGAGGCCGTTCTCCCGGAGGTGTGAGGCGATGAAGTGATTGAGGATGATCTCCCCTCGAAGCCTGCCGACGTGCTGCAGGCCCGATACTGAAAGGCCCGCGTTGCAGACTGCCCTCGCCTTGGATCGGAGGAAGGAATCTATCGATTGGCCAAGCTCATCGAACCAGTGCATCCGGTCTCACGCGATTCCCCTGGCCCTGACCAGGGCCCTCAAAGGTACACCGTCCACGTCATCCCGGTCCGTCTTGTTGACCACGGCAACGGCCAGGACCGCCTGCCCCCCCGCTTCTTGTATCTCCTTGATGGCGCCTCGGATCGTCTCTCCAGTGCCCATGACGTCGTCGACGATGATGACGCTCTTGCCGTCGACACCTGCATAGTTGGAGCTGAAGGCCCCACCCTTCTGCCGTTCTGAGGCCGGCCTGTACACGACCAGCTCCTTGCCCAGGTCCTCGGAGATCAGCGTCGCGAAGGGCACACCGTTGATCGCAATCCCAAGGATGGAATCGGCGTCCATGTCTCTCTTTTCCATCTCCTCCAGGATGACGTCTGTGAGGGCCGCTGCGACGAAGCCGATACGGTTGCCGTANNTGGAGCTCGTCGCCTATCTCCTTCTCGCTGAGCCCTTTTTCTTTATATTCCATAGCTTTGCGAACGAGCGCATCGATGCTCTTCATCTCTACCCCGTGGTGTGCAACCTATACATTGATATTAAAGTTGGGTCCTGGTCGTGGAGACTGACTCAGACGTCTCCGGAGGTTTGCACTGCGGGCCAGCGTCGTGGTGGAAGACTATAATCCTCGGTGGCAAACGATGTATCAGGAAGAGAGAGAACTGATTCTCCGAGCAGTCGGCTCTAGGTTCATTGCCATCGAGCATGTGGGGAGCACATCCGTCTCCGGCCTTTCCGCCAAGCCTGTCATCGATATCTTGGCTGGGGTGACTGAGCTTGAGGACGCCGAAGCCTGCATCGGTGCTCTTGAGGGGATCGGCTACGAGTACGTCCCCGAGTACGAGGTGGAGATTCCAGAACGACGCTACTTCCGGAAGGGACCCTCGGAAAGGCGGACCCATCACCTCCACGTCGTCGAGATGGCTGGCGGCTTCTGGGAGGAAACGCTTCTCTTCCGTGACTACCTTCGGGAGCATTCCCAGACCGCGAAGGAATATGCGGCGCTGAAACGGCGCTTGGCTGACACCCACGCCCACGACAGGGCGGCTTATACTGAAGCGAAGGCCCCGTTCATCCAGGCTGTCCTAGGGCAGGCCATGGCGTCGGGTTTGGCCAGTCCCGAAGTTTGAGAGTCTATCACTCAAGGTCTTGGACGTCCTCGTCTAGCTTGGCGAGCTTGTCCTCAACCGCCTTCTTGAGAAGGAAAAACGGGATGGAGCCAGCATAGAGTATGGTGTCGTGGAAGAACCCCAAGGAGAAGTTGTCTCCCATCCTCTCCTTTACCTCTTCCCGAAGGTCCTGAATGAGGTGCTTTCCAAGGAGATAGCTGAGCTGATATCCAGGGTTCAGAGTGTACCGTTTCACCTCGGCAAGGGCCGCAGGCTTCTCTATCCCCGCCTCACGGGCCAGCATATCCACGGCTTGGTCGAAGTTCATCCTCCCACAGTGCAGGTCCACGTCGATTATAATCCGACAGGCCCTCCATATGATGTCCTGTAGCTGCACGAATCTCACTTCAGGTGAGGTGTTGAACCCAGTCTCCTGCATCATGTCTTCACAGTAGTGGGCCCAGCCCTCCACCGTCTCGGTGGCCCCGAAACTCCCGAAGATTCTGATTGTGGAGGGATTCAGGTTTGCTGCAGAGAGCTGGAGCTGATGACCTGGGTATCCCTCATGGACGGCGGTGTTCCTGATGGACGCGTAGCTGTGCTTCCTCAGATCGCCGACGGCGTCGGAGGGAGGCGTGACGATGTACACCCCCTCCTGCACCTCGTCGAACTTGGCGGGGCCAAAGAGTGCGGCGAAGGGGATGATAGGCCTGATGAAGGCGGGGGTCTCCATCACGTGCAGTTTCTCGGCGGGGGGCAGCGTGGCGAGCCCTTTCGCCGCAATGAACCTACGCGCCTCCTTGATGGTCTGCCTGACATTGTCGAGGACGGCCTCAAAGTCCTCCGGGTGCCTCCCTTTGATTCGGTCGTTTACCTCCTCGACACTGGCCTTGGGGTCAATGGCCTCGGCTACGCGGGCAAGCTCCTCCTTCGATTCCTCGAGGTATCGGACGCCCATCTCCCTTATCTCATCCGTCGTGAACCCAAGCTGTCGCAGCTCTATGAGCTCCCTGAATTTTCCCTCGCCCACGATGTGCGGGGCCGAGGCTTGTGGGAGCACGTCATCCTGCAGCCATGTCTGATACTCTGAGAGGGCCACCGCAGCCTCTTCCTTTGCTTTCTTGAGTTCCTGGAAAGCAGCGGCAGGGACCTTGCCATCCACTGACTGCACAATGAGTTCCAGGAAGGCTGGTGTCATTCCGGCGGACTCGATCGCCATCTCAGTCCATAGCTTCACAGGACGCGTGAGCCGAGTCTTCACTTCATTCAGGAACCTTGGGGCACCCTCAAGCCGCCCAGTCATGCTCTGTACCCTCGTGGCCATCGGGGCAAAGTCTCGTGCGAAGAGCGGAAACAGGCCCTCCCCGATTCCCTCGGCCCCGCCAGGGTCTGACTCCCAGAACCTTAGCTCCTCCATGTGGAACAGCCATAGGTCAGCAATGTGGATAGCCAGCTCACGATCAAGGGGCCGGCTTCCACTGAGCTCGTCGGGCTCAAAGGCCTCGAACTTGCCCCTGAAGTCCCTAACAAACTTGGCCTCGTCCTCGAAGAACTTCCTCGAGTTTTCGCCCATCAAATGATCGTAGTCGTGGATACCAAGAAAGGTGGCGACCGTGGGGTGACGTCGCACGAAGGTGTTGAAGACCTCCCTGACCGTTCTGTCGAAGCCCTCGTCGGACATGTTGAGCGTCACAGGAGAGGCCAGTATAAGGTTAACGGCTACTGCTCGTGGGCGATGCCCACCATATCCTCGATGCGGGCGTATCCGTTCTCATCCATGAAGGCCTCAACCTCCTGGCACACACCCTGGAAGACGTCCAACCCTCGATAGTGCACTCCACTCCCTATCTGGACCGCTCGAGCGCCGGCCATGATGTACTCCACGGCGTCTAGCCCGGTGAGGACGCCACCGACGCCTATGATAGGTATCTCCACTGCTTCGTAGATCTGGAAGACGCTACGCACACCCAGGGGTTTTATCGCAGGGCCACTCAGGCCGCCAAACTTCCTTCCCAATACGGGTCGCGCAACATCGGGCGCGATGCTCATGGCCCTCACCGTGCTGATGGCCGTGATGCCGTCGCCGCCAGCCGCCTCCACCGCTCGGGCTACGGCAACAAGCTCTCTTACGTTGGGGGAGAGCTTGGCGAAGACCGGTACTTTGACCGCACTCTTCACCTCAGCCGCGACCTTGCCTACGAGATCTGCGTCTCCAGCGATCTCCTCCAGTCCCTCCGCGTGGGGATAGCTCAGGTTGAGCTCCAGAGCATGCGCTCCATGCAACTCCATGGTTCGCGCTAAAGGACCGTAGAACTCTACATCCTCCGCGAAGACGGAGCCGATCACCGGTATCTCGCCCCCCAGCGCCACCCTGATCTCCGCCGCGTATTCATCAATCCCTGGGTTGGCGAACCCGTCAACGTTGAGGAGGCCGTGCTCAAGCTGGACCAGCGACGGTCCTGAACTGCCGTCTCGAGGCTCACGGCCGATGGATTTTGTGACGACAGCCCCAGCTCCGCTAGCGGCCACTCTCAGCAGCGACTCCCCGCTATCTCCGAGGACTCCAGAGGCTAGCATGGTGGGATTCTTGAGCTTCAGCTTTCCCACTGAGGTAGAGAGGTCCGCCATCCTCCCAAAGCAACGAGAGCCTCGCTTAAAGGCTTTGTCAGGCGATTCTCAGGCCAAGAAAGCTTATGGAGTTCTGGGGGTTTCCTCAAAGGGATGCTCCTTCGGGAACTGGACATCGAACAGCGAGTCGTCGAGATCATCGAAGCCACTGGGATCGTGAAGCTCTATCCTCCCCAAGAGCAGTCCGTCCCCTACGCTCTCGCCGGCGAGAACCTGGTCCTGGCTATACCGACAGCCAGCGGCAAGAGCCTGGTGGCCTACCTGGGAATCTTGAAGTCTGTCCTCAATGGCGGCAAGGCCCTCTACATCGTCCCATTGCGTGCATTAGCCGCTGAGAAGTACGAGGACCTGAGGGCCTTCGAGAAACTGGGCGTAAGAGTGGCCCTCTCAATGGGCGATTACGACTCAGCGGAGCCGACATTGCAGAGTTACGACATCATCATAGCCACGTCCGAGAAGGCGGACTCCCTCCTACGACACCGGTCCCACTGGCTGAAGCAGCTATCTGTGGTGGTCGCCGACGAGGTGCATCTGATCCACGACCCGGATCGAGGTCCCACCTTGGAGGTCACCCTGGCCAAGCTCAGGCAGGTGAACCCGCGGGCTCAAGTAATCGCTCTCTCAGCCACCATTGAGAACTCTGAGGAACTCGCCGACTGGCTCGAGGCGAAACATGTTAAGAGCGACTGGCGACCAGTCCCACTGAGAGAGGGAGTATACTTCAATGGTGCCATCACCTTCGCGGACCTCTCCCACCGAGTCATCCCTCAGGAGAATGACGACATTGCCTCCCTCGTTCGTGACGCCGTTCGCGAGGGGGGTCAATGTCTGGTGTTTGTAAACACGCGACGGTCCACAGAGACACTGAGCCGAAAGCTGCTGTCCACCGTTAAGCCCTACCTGACAGGGGAAGAGGTGAAGCTCCTTGACAAGGCGTCGAAGGCCATGGGAAGCCGGCAGGAGGAGTCTACATCCCTCGCCTCGCGCCTAGCTCGATACCTGAAGGGTGGGTCCGCCTTCCATAACGCGGGGTTGACAAACCAACATCGAAAGGTGGTGGAGGACCTCTTCCGACAGCACGTTCTGAAGGTCATCGTGGCAACCCCGACGCTCAGCGCAGGGATCAACCTCCCCGCTCGCCGCGTCGTCGTAAGGGATGTCCGTCGATTCGATCCCAACTTTGGATATGACTACATCCCGGTCCTTGAGATCAAACAGATGTGTGGCCGGGCTGGACGGCCCCAATACGACGAGTACGGGGAGGCGGTCCTCCTGGCCCGATACGAGGAAGACGTGGAGGAGATGCTGGAGAACTACATCCTGGCAGGCCCCGAAGCCATCGAGTCGAAGCTCGGGAGCGAGCCAGCCCTTCGGATGCACCTCCTTGCAGCCATCGCTACAGGGCACGTGCAGACGGAAGGGGAGCTTCAAGCGTTCATGGACCGGACCTTCTACGCCCACCAGAGCGATGTCAGCCTCATCGGAGGCAGGATGGACGCCGTCCTGCAGTTTCTTGAGCGCGAGGACTTCATCACGGCTGGCGATACGCTTCGGGCCACTCTCTTTGGCAGGCGCACCTCAGATCTGTACGTGGACCCCATGTCCAGCGTCGTCCTGCGGGACGCCTTGAGGTCGCCGAAGCGAGGCACCACCTTCTCCTACCTTCACGCCATCTGCGCCACCCCAGATATGCCCAAGCTATACCTTGGCCGGAAGGATTACGAGTGGGTAGATGAGAAGGCACTGGAGGAGGAGCTTCTCATCGAGACAGAGGACTACGACTTCCTACTCTCGGAGGTTAAGACGGCCGCCCTACTGGAGGACTGGATCGAGGAGGAAACCGAGGACAGGGTGACGAAGAAGTACCGCGTGGGCCCCGGGGACATACGCCGGCTGGTGAGCATGGCGGACTGGCTCCTCTACGGAATGCACGAGCTTGGCCGCCTCTTTGCCCGGACCAGGATGAAGTCCTTGGCGACGCTGATGCCCCGCGTCACCTACGGCGTGAAGAACGAGTTGCTCGACCTTGTCAAGGTCAGGGGGATAGGCCGCGTGAGAGCGCGGGCTCTCTTCCAGCGGGGAATCCAGACCACAGAGGAGCTTAGGATGGTCGACGTCGACCGGCTAGCTGGCATCCCCTCCATCGGTCCGGGCGTTGCGAAATCCATCCTGGCCCAACTGGGCAGGAAGGAGGAGGTCGACGAGGAGGAGAAGCGGGAGGGACAGTACGCCCTGTACGACTTCGGATAGGTTAATGTCCCAGGT
>JABAOH010037465.1_pt1 | contig 16601 bp, 13 predicted proteins | sample 7062181 | NCBI WGS metagenome assembly JABAOH01 (sample SAMN14538630, study PRJNA623070) | marine sediment metagenome | biome: marine biome [ENVO:00000428]; feature: marine pelagic biome [ENVO:01000023]; material: deep marine sediment [ENVO:00002113]; isolation source: pool of 5 deep marine...
ACGCGAGTAACCAAAGTCTCATCATTCTGTTTTGGGTAAAGTAAAATAGAACGTACTTCCTTGTCTTAATTTGCTTTCGATCCAGATTTTCCCACCATGAGCTTCTACCAGTCGTTTTGCCAGTGCCAGTCCCAATCCTATTCCTTCTATCTTGCCCGTAAAATATTCTTCTACCTGGTAGAACTTTTGAAATATTTTTTCATGTTCTTCAGAAGGAATACCCGGTCCATTATCCGCTATTTCCATTTGAATAAACTTATCATCCAGGGAACGTCCGCTAATTTTTACTCTTTTTTCCTTTTTATCATTAAACTTTATTGCATTTTCCACTAAGTTTTCAATGACATCCTGGATTTTTAATCTATCTACATAAACCTGACCAATATCCCCCAAACTACTATCAATCTCTAATTCTGCTTGATTAACTTTAATCAGGGCAGCGATCATTTCCAATGAAGTCTCTACCAGGGATTTTACATCTACTTTCTCCTTCTTAATTTCCAAAAATTTACGCTCCAGCAAGGTAAACATAAGTAGTTTATCTACATGACTGGAAAGAATCAGTCCTTCCTTTTCTATCACTTTAAGAACCTCTTTTTCCGGTTCCCCTAAAACTTTCATTTTCTCCTGAAGAAAAGGAAGGTATCCAAGAATGGTTGTCAGGGGATTTCTCAGTTTGTGGGAAATAAGGCTAAGGAAATTTCTCTTTACTATCTCCTCTTTTTTTTCGTCAGTAACATTACGCAGGACCATAATCTGGCCCAGTAATTTTCCCTGTTCATTCCTGATTCTGGTTGCTACGACAGAAAGAAAAAGAGCCTTACCACTTGTTCTTACCAGATCAAAATTGACCATTTTTTCTTCTTTCTTTTCCAGTTCTTTCCAGGGAATTGAAGGTTGAAAATCAGAAACAAATCCCAGAAGGTTATTCCCTAGACACTCTTTTCTTTTTACATTTAACAGTTTTTCTGTTGATGAATTAAGCATAATTATGTTTAGTTGAGCATCGGTAATAATGGCTCCATCTTCCATTCCCCTAAAAACAGCCTCAATCTTTTCCTTCTCTTGTTGCAAAGTGCTGAAAAGATACGCATTGTCAATAGCAATTGCTGACTGGGCGGCAAAGATGGATAAGAGGTCAACGTCCTTTTTAGTAAACGCGTCTTTTTTTTCTGTTCTGTGGACATTGATTATGCCGAATAATTTATCTTTTCTCACTAATGGAATAGTTATTCCCGATTGTATTCCGTCAAACTGCTCAAGATTACAGAATCGCGGGTCATCCTTCAAACTTCCATCAATCTTCACAATCTCACTTTTCTCGGCGGCATACCCGGCTACCCTTTCTCCAATATCGAGTTTCTTCCCCATAACCATATCTTCTCTTCTCCCTGCCGCTGCTCTTACTATGAGTTTTCCCGTCTCTTTCTCAAATAACATTATGGACCCGCCATCCGCCCCTAAGGTATCAGTGGCCAATTTTATGACGCGCGAGAGCAGCTGGTCTAAATCCATAAGTGAGCCTATTGCCTTACTCACTTCATAGAGGTTTACCACTTCTTTTAATTCATCAACTTCCCGGGCAAGCCTTTGCTTCTCCAGACATCTCTTAACCAGTATACCCAGTTCATCAATCTTAAATGGCTTTGTAATATAATCGTAAGCTCCCAGTTTCATCGCTTCCACTGCATTTTCGATGGTCCCGTAGGCGGTCATTATGATTACATCAGACTGCGGATATTCTTTTCTTACTGCTTTTAGCACCCCAATTCCATCAATCCCGGGCATCATTAAATCAGTGAGGATAATCTGATAATAATCTTTTTTGAGTAGTTGAAGACACTCTTCTCCATTTTTACTTTCATGCACATTGTATTGATTAATCCGCAAATATTCCACGCAGGCTTCTCTAATATTAGGATCGTCATCAACAACTAAAATCCGTTCACCGGCCATAATACCCCTCACTTAACATGTTAAGTCTACCTTATGGAAAAAATCTTCATCCTACATTATCTGCTTGGGCAAGGTAAAATAAAAAGTCGAACCTTTGCCCACTTCCGACTCTACCCAGATTTTTCCACCCTGAGCCTCAACAAGGTATTTCACAATTGCTAAACCTAAACCAGTTCCTCTCGGTCCTTTTACTCTCTCTCTTACTTCTCTAACCTGTTCAAATTTATCGAAAATCTTATTTATATGCTCCGGCGGAATACCTATCCCTGTATCGCTAAGACTGAGTTGAAGGTACTTCTTATCGTCCTGGATTTTGATCGATATCTTTCCTTCTTCCGGGGTAAACTTTATAGAATTGCTGAGAAGATTGGTGATGATTTGTCGGGTCCTATCTCCATCAACAAAAACTAGAGGTAAGTCATCTGGGATATTCATTGCTATTTCGATATTTTTTTCATCGGCCTGAGGTTTCATAAGTTCCACAGTTTCCGAAACTATGGGAAGAATTCCCAGGGACTCCCTTTTTATCTCCATCTTACCTCGTTCAATCCTTGCCATATCTAGCAGGTCATCAATAAACCGGGAAAGGCGATTGCTATTCCTTTCCATAATTCTCAAGAACTTCTTTGCTTTTTCGTTTAACTTACCCGCTGCCCCTGTCAGGAAAAGGTCGATATACATAATTAGCGAAGTCAATGGCGATTTTAACTCATGGGTAACGCTGGCAAGGAAGTCTTTTTTCATCTGGTCAATTTCCTTTAGCTGGCTGGACATCTTATTAAGGTCTGTGGCTAAACTTTCCAGTTCGTCCTTGCTTTTGACCACAATTTCGGTATCAAGTTTTCCCTGACCGATTAATTCTGCTCCTTTTGCCATCTGTTTGATTGGTTTGGTCATCATTTGGGCGAGAATTATGGCACCGACAAAACCGATAATTAACATCACCACTGCTACACCAAAAATTCTTTTACGAGTTTCTCTTAAGGTTTCCTCTACTATTTGATGTATACTATCCTGAGAAAACCCGATGCGAGCAATCCCCGCTTTGTTCCGGTCAATGAAGATAGGCAAAGCAAAATCTAATACTTTCTGTTTTTTATCATCTACATATGATTGAGTAATGAATTTATTTGATGAACGGGCTTTTATTGCAGTAGTATCATCGCCAATGGTTCCTAAGAGGCCCACGTCACTATGAGCAAGAACTTTACCCTGCGCATCGGTCACCAGTGCGTACATTACTCCTCTGGTTCTCTTTATGAGATTTACATAGTTTATGAGCAGTATTTCGTCATTAGTTATGAGAGATTCCCTGCCCACCTGAGCCAATCCTTTAATGATATTCGTCTGGTTCTCTTCCATTTCTTGAATCAGAAGCCGCTTCTCAGCAATAAACAGAAAGACACTTACTCCCAAAATGACAGCAATGATTAGAAAACTGTTTAAAACAGAAAATTTCGTTCTTAATTTCATTTGTTTATTTCCTTTTGGGCTCTTTCCAGATTCTTTCGCGCTGTCTCCAGGTCAGGATAGAAACGAAGCGCATTCTCCCAGGCTTCTATCGCTTCCTTCAAATTCCCCTTGGTATACTCTACCAACCCTTGACGATTATACTCTTCTGCTTTTTCCTTACATTCCTCATTGACCTGGGAAATCTTTTTTTGAGCCTCTTCATGTTCTGGATATAGCCTGAGCACATTGTTGAACATATGCAGTGCTTCCAGCAACTTGCCCTCCTTATAAAGTGTAAGTCCTTGTGCATAGTAACAAATAACGATATGCTTTAATGCCACCTTATGGTCAGGGGCAAGAGCTAATATCTCATTAAATGAGTTAATCGCTTTTACCCACTGTTTACTTTCGTAATAACTCAGTCCTTTCTTGAGGCTGGCGGAGATTTTCCTCCTTTTTCTTTTTTCTTCCTGTTTCATCCTTAATTCCAATTTGATTTTCTCCAGCTCTCTCAATTTATCCTCAATCAGAGTAACATACTGCTTTGCTTTCTCATGCTCTGGATTAAGGGTTAACACTTTTTTCATGTCATCAAGTGCCTTAAGGTAATTCGCCTGTTCATAATATGAGACTCCCCTTCCAAAAATGGAATCCACAACTTCACCGAACCTTTGCTCAATAGTATTGATGTAATTCTTTGCTTCTCGATGGTCGGGATTAAGGGCAATAATCTCCTCAAACATTGCACGCGCAGAAATCAAATCGCCTTTTTTGTAATACTTCTCTCCCTGGGTAAAGAAATTGGCAATATCTTTTGCAACCTCTACTTGCTCTACGCTGACTTCGATGCGACTTATAAAATCACGAGCACCTTTATGCCCCGGACTAACCAGAAGTATGGTTTTGAACTCCCTGTGGGCCTTAAGCATTTGTCCGTTATTGAAATATTTCTTCCCCCGCTCAAAATGTTCTTTAATATCTCTTTCAATCATACTTTCCTCATATTCTCTGCCAAAACGGAGAGTAGCACTCATACGGTGGCTATCCTCAAAATCTCCTCTGGACAGCCAGGAATAATCAACTGCCAAATTTTTTCCTCCAATTCCTATGCCTAAACGGAGCCCACTGGACAAATCATCTTTTGACTTGAATCCGGCACGCAAAGCAATCAAATCGTATATTTTGCATTCAACCCCACCATTTACAAAAACGCTGTAGTCGACCGGTATGTTAACATCCACTGCAACAATTGATTGCGCGCCAAAAAACTTGAATTCATAAGCACACCCCAGTTTACCATTTAAAGGAAGGGATGACCTTTCCTGGATAAACTTAATTCCTCCCCCCAGATTTTGGATATTAAATCCCAATTGTAAACCAGAAACAGGCGTGTTCCACAATCCTCCTATGTCCAGCGCACAGGTGGAGGCTTTCTTATCAGCCAGTTTTTCTGCAATAAACTTAAAATTGATGCCCCCGGAAACGGAAGGAACAATTTTTAAACCATAACATAAACTAATCGCTAAATCATATGTACTTAACTTTTTGGTTTTTATTCCTCCCGGACTATATCCCTGAATATCGCTCACACTTAAATATGATATGCTTCCCCCTAATCCTCCTCGCAGTTTTCTCACCGGTTGGTTATAAGCCAAAAATTGATAACTTATGTCTTCACCCATTTCATTATGCATCAGGGTTGCCTCTTTGCGCTTTATTGTGGCAACTCCCGCCGGGTTCCACCAAACAGTATTAACGTCATCGGCAACAGCAACAAAAGCACCGCCCATTCCCAAGGGTCTGGCTCCCACAGCTATCTTCAGGAAATTTGCTCCTGTAGTTCCCCGACCACTGGCAAAGCAATCCGTAAGTGAAAAGCCGATGCTTAATAAAACAAAGATAATCGATTTATATATATATCTTTTCATAACTTTTACCGAATGACTATTAATTTTCCTTTCTTCTTACTCTTATTACTATCAATTAAGTAAAGGTAGACTCCGCTTCCCAGCCTGTCTCCTCCATCATTGGTAACGTCCCAGGAATAACTGGTTTTCCCGCTTGTATGTTCAATACTTCTAACCAGTTCACCATTCAGGGTATATATTTTAATCGTGCATATGGGAGAGATGTTCGTAAAGGTTATGTCTTCATCTCCCCGACTTGGTATGAATGGAACGGGATAAGCGTAGGCATCGCTCAAATCGGTTGTCCCCATTCCATGCAGGCTAAAAACGCTAAAGTGAAAAGTGTCAGCGGAAACGCGGTTAGAGCCAGTATCAACTTTTGAACCTGCTAATTTTACCCACAGATTATGTGATTCATCCAGCCAGTATGCAGCCAGTGTCTTTTCTCTTAAAGCAGGTGAAGTTCCATCAACAATTCCGTCTGCAGGGTTACTATCCTCGTAAGATAAAGTTATGATTGCTGGAATATCAAAAGTGTCAGTTATCGGATTCCCATTGGCGTCGAAAGCCTCTATCTCTACCACAGTAGGCCCCAGGGTAAAGGAAAATGGGTCATCGTCATCCTCAAGTTTATTATTTGCATCAATTATCTTGGTTCTCTTTGAGGAGTCCTTAAGGGGGGCGGTGCTTATGTTTACAAAGAAATTCTCTTTCGATGTTCCAGCATTCAACGTTATTCTCATCTTCCCACTGCCTGACACAAACGTATTCGACTCCTTGCAGTTGGCAATGGTGGTAAAACTGAATTCCAAACCGCCAACATGTTCACCAACGAGATCTGTTGCTGTTGTATCAACCGTAACCCGATAAGTATGATTATTTTCTAAAGGAGGAACTGGTTGAAAACTGAATTCATGTTGACTTTTGGCCCCGTCGTAAGAAGAGGAAAAACTCCCTGAAAGTACTTCAGGAGTCATAGTTTCCCCGTCTTTATTTACAATTGCTTCTACCTTGATGGCGCCGGTTGTGGTGGCGACGTTCATCTGCTCGGCAAAAATAATCTGAATTGAGGTGTCAACCGGGATACCCAGAGCATGGTTCTGGGGAAAGGAAAGAAGAGCATAGACTGCCGGAGATGTTCCATCGATTTCCATTATGTCCGATGGGCCAATATCAAGCAAAAGATTACCATCATCCAGGTCGGTCAGTTTTCCCGTAGCGCTACTATAGGTAACTTCAGGAAGGGAGCCAGTATCAGGGACACCACTTTCAGTAAAGCATAAGTAAATATCATCGTCATCTAACACATCGGGATGATTTGCCAGAGTGGTGAGTACCCCGATGATACTATGACCATCAACGGTAAAACCTGCGGGATTGAATTGAGTATCAGAATCTCTTACCGCCTCGTTGAAGACAATATAATACGCATCTATACGCCCATCAAGGTCATCATCGATTGTTTCCGCACTTATAACTCTGGGAAAATCTACGGCAATTCTGTCATAAGATTTGTTATTGGTCGTATCAGATTCAACAATGTAATTATCTCTATTTATATGGACATAAATATCGTGATATCCGGCAGAAGTAGAGGTGGAGATAGCTGCCGTTACACTTCCTCCGCTAGCTGGGACTGGAGATATTTCGTCTATGCCAATTAAAGAGCCTCCTAAATCCGGGTCATCGTCAAAGAATCTTACTATGGTTGTTGTAGAGCGGTATGCTTTAAACAGCAAATCGCGTTTATCCCATTCCTCCCACGTGCCCCCTTGATCATATGAGTAAACCTCTATGCCGGAAGCATAATAGTTATAAGATGTGTGTACTATTGAATACCCATCTGAAGCACCTGTAGCGTAATTGTGCGTTACTATCCAGTAGGTAGTATTTCCTGATAAAGGAATTAATCCAGGAAAGATAAAATCTTTCCAATACCAAAACCCGCCACTACTATTTACTGTAGTTGAAGCATCGGCAACAACCAAATTTCCACTTGGTACATTTGTAGAAAGGTTGGTCTCAATGGTTACAGCTAATGAATCATCAACGCCGATATCTCTTATATATAGACTTACACCCTTTAAATTGACATCTTCTGTATATTGGAATGATTGAGCTATCCAAACATCGGAACTTAAATCAACCTGAAACAGTTCTGGTTCGTCCTCTTCAGTATTCTTGACAATGACTCGTTCAGAATAGTCAGTACCACTGTTATGTACAGTTGCTGAAATAGTAAATTCTTGACCAGATTTGGGACAATCAGTACTAAAACTGATGTCTGATTGGGAGATATATAGGTCAGGAAGGGCCCAGCAATGTGGGACAAAAAAGGCGAGAAATAAAAATAGTAATAGATAATCTTTTATGTTTCTCATTTTTTGGGAAAAGATATAGATGATGACCCGCTTGAGTTTCCGAAAGGGGGCCTAAAAATACCCATTTTTAGATTACCACGAAATCTCAAAAAACGCAAGGGAAAAAACAGGGATACTAATAAAAATGGCGGTTTTTTAGATACTGCTATAGGATAGTTTTGCCTTGACCGAGTGGTATCATTTTGATATACTTACTCAAAGCAAAGGGTTTTCGTATTATGAGAATGAAATTAATCATAAATCCTCTCTCTGGTGGCAAAAAAATAGAAACTTATCTGCCCATAATTAAGGAAATTCTGGGAAGAGATAATTTCCTCAGTTTAGCTCTAACCAAACAGAAGAATAGCGCCTTTCAGGAAGCTCACAAAGTAAGCGAAAAAGATTATGACCTGATTGTGGTCTGTGGAGGCGATGGCACTCTAAACGAGGTAATTAATGGAGTGGTTTCTTCCAACAGTTCCCTTCCTATAGGATTCGTTCCCTGCGGCACAAGTAATATTTATGCGCTTTCTGCGGGCATTCCTCTTGACCCCATCCGCGCTTGTGAAATTGTCCTTAAAAAATATGTAAGAAAAATCGACCTGGGGAAGGTGGGGATTGGTACTTCCCTGCGCCACTTTGTTTCCATGGCAGGAATAGGATACGAGGCTTCGGTAATCAAATCACTGAAACCTACCCTGGTAAGAACCTTGGGCGGGATTCCTGCTCATCTGGTAGCAGGTGTGGGTGCGTTAATTAAGCACCGGGGAATTGAACTTTCTATTAGAGCGGATGGCTCTTCCTGGCGAGGGTTTGAGGCCATCATCTGCAACGGAAGTTTCTACGGCGTATCTTCCATAATTGCTCCGGAAGCCGACATGGCTGACGGTTACCTGGACGTTATTATTTTTAAGAATGGTAGAAGAAGGGATATTCTTCGTTATGTTTTGGGCATCTTGAGAGAACGCCATACCCATTTTAAAGATGTTGAATTTATTAAGGCGAAGAAGATAGAGATTAATGCTCCCAGGGAAGTGTGGATACAGGTTGATGGAGAAATTATGGGTACTCTCCCTCAAGAAATCGAAATCTGCCCTCAGGCTATTCAGGTAATTTTGCCCCGGGCAAAATTTGCTTAAAAGGAGGAAGATTGAGATTTATTGAAACCTTTAAAGAAGGTGATTGGAAAACAAAAATCCTTCTCCTTTCCGTCCCTGTGATTATATTAGTCTACATTTATCATGGGATGGACGAGGCATTTGCCCGATATTTTTCTCATCTTTCTAATCTATACTATTTGGACATATACCGTTACGTTTACCAATTTCTGGCTACACTAATTCTGTTTTTTCTCTTCCCTTTAGCAATCATAAAACTGGTCTTTAAAGAGAAACTCAAGGATTATGGATTATCATTGGGAGATAAAAGATATGGATTAAGATTTATTATCATAACTATTCCTCTTATTGTAACTCCCATAATGATTCTGGGGGCATATATGCCACAGGTTCGTGCGGAATACCCACTTTCGAAACTGGTTCAGGATAAGGCTTCGGTTTTTTTGTTGTATGAATTCTCTTATGTTTTGCTGTACTACGTGGGCTGGGAGTTCTTTTTCAGAGGATACATGCTATTCGGATTAAGAGAAAGATTCGGTGATATCTATGCAATTTTACTGCAAGTTATTCCCTCTTCCCTCTTACATTTTAATAAGCCACAGCCGGAATTCTTGGGATCAATAATTCTGGGATTAGTATTGGGTTATCTTGCTCTACGAACCCGGTCTATATTATACCCCTTAATAATCCATTCCTACATAGGAGTCTCTACAGACCTATTGGTAACTATCCTGTAGTCATAAAAGCTATCCAAAATAGCGAGGAACGCAGGTAAATGAGAGCGTTTATTACGGGAATAAATGGTTTTATCGGGAGCAATTTGGCAACGCGCCTGATCGCTGAAGGTCAAGAAGTATCGGGCCTGGTGAGGAAGACCAGTAATCTCTCTTTTCTTGAAAGGCTAAAATTAGAACTATTTTCTGGAGACTTATCAGATAAGGCGTTATTAGATGAAGCTACTCAGGGAGTTGATATAGTATACCATGTGGCAGGACGAGCGTCCGATTGGGGACCAATAGAATTATTTAGAAAAGTAAACGTAGAAGGTACCAAGAACCTTATGGAAAGCTCACTCAGGTCGGCAGTGAAAAGGTTCGTGTTTATCAGTTCTGCTGCGGTTCACGGTTTTAGAGGCTTCCGCGATGCTACAGAGGATTCCCCAAAGACAGCTACCATCTTTCCCTACTGCATAACCAAAAAAGAAGCAGAGGATTTGGTAAATAGATACCATAGAGAAAGGGGTTTACCCACATTGATTATCAGGCCGGGGAACGTTTTCGGGCCAAGAGACCGAGTAACTTTTGTAAAAATGGCAGAACTTATAGAGAAGGGACAAATGGTTTATATTAACGGAGGGAGACCTTTGACCTGTCCCACATATGTCGGAAATCTCTTAGACGCTATTCTACTTGCCGTAAACAGGAAGGATACAGTGGGAGAGACATTCATTATCACTGATGGGCTGAAAATCACCTGGAAGGAATACATGAATAAGATTGCCGAGAAACTTGGCGCAAGAAGACCTTTAATCTCTGTCCCTTACCCCATAGCCTATTCTGCCGCAGCTGTCTGTGAGGCAATCTTAGAATTGTTCCGGTCAAAGACGCCACCTATCATAACCCGCTACAGAATAGCCAACGTCGGTAAGGACTACCACTTTAATATAGAAAAGGCGAGGACTAAACTTGGCTACCAACCGAGAGTCTCTCTGGATGAAGCTATGGAAAGAACGGTAGAATGGTATAAGAGTAATTCAAAATATCATATAAAGTCTTCGAAATCTTAACGCTTTCAAATATCGGTCTGATATACCCTGTACTTTTTGTATACTTTACCACCCATCATTTCCGCTGCTCTCTGGGTTAAGATGTTGTCTTCCAGCACCCAGGAACACTCACAATATTTATAACCCACCTTCTGGGAACCTTTCAATCCTTCCAACATAAGGAGGGTCGCAATTCCTGTCTTCTGATACTCCTTTACCACCCCGAAGACGGGTAAACGCTGAGTAGTAATCTTATTCCTGTACCACAAGAATTTCAGAATAGTCCAGGGATTCAACTTCCCATTCATCCTTTTGGTAACCTCATTATAGTTAGGAACGGTGATTAACATTCCTACTGCTTTACCATTTACTTCAGCAATAGGAATTGTCCCGGGCACCAGAAAAGGCTTTAACTTCATAGCCTCGGTGTAGAACTCCTCCTTTGTCCAGGGAACGAATCCCCAGTTTTTCTCCCAGGCATTATTATAGATTGTACGCACATTCTCCACTTCGTTTTTCCAGTCCTTTAGATTAGCCTGTCGAATTTTAACATCCGGATTCTTCTCTCTTATTTTCTTGGCCACTTTTTCTAATCTTTCTAAGGGACCCTTGTCTACCTCTATCGTATAGGCGAAGAAATCCATCCCTTTAACCAAACCGTATCTTTCCATAAAATCAATGTAGTATTTCGGATTGTAAGTCATCAAAATGTAAGGACTGGAGTCAAATCCTTCTATAAGAAAGCCCACTTCGTCGTTGGTAGAAGGGTTCATCGGACCGGCCATCTTTTCCATTCCTTTCCTTTTTAGCCATTCTCTCGCCCGGTTAAGCAAATTTTCGGCAATTGTGTAATCTTCAAGGCACTCCAGGAATCCAAAAAACCCCACTTTTTCATTATGAAAATCTACATAGTTATGGTCAATTATGGCAGAAATCCTTCCCACTAATTTGCCATCTCTTCTGGCAAGGAAAAGCTCCTTTTCCGCATGTTTCCAGAAAGGGCTCTTTTCACTTAAAATAAGTTTTGTATCCTTGATTAATGGCGGCACCCAGTAAGGGTCATTTTGATAAACCTTCCAGGGAAATTTTATAAAATCCATCAACTCCTTCCTGGTTCTTACTTCTTTGACCTCAATGTCTCCCGCCATACCCACCTCCTTTCAAAAATGGGGTCAGAGTGATTTTCCCATCTCCATCTGTTTCAACCCGCCTTTATGGAAGATAGCGATTGTGAGAAAAAATGACTCTGACCCCTTTTCTTTTCATGCTTGAGCGATTGCCTCCACCATCTTTATCGCCCTCTTTGTCTCTCTAACGTCATGAACCCTCAGGATACTTGCTCCCTTGGTCATAGACCAGATTGCCGAAGCAAGAGAACCTTCCAATCTCTCTTCAGGCTCTAAGCGCAGGACTTTCCCTATAAGTGATTTTCTGGAAACCCCGATCATAATCGGTCTGCCCAGGGATTTGAACTGGCCGAGGTTCTTCAAAATTTGCAAATTATGCGCCACCGTCTTGCCAAATCCGATTCCCGGGTCGACGATAGTCCTTTCAATATCGATGCCTGCCTGTTCACAAAAATCTATCCTTTCTCTCAAGAAAGCGAATATCTCGCTTATCACATCCTTGTATCTGGGATTCCTCTGCATGTTCCGCGGAGTACCCTGCATATGCATCAGGCAAACGGGAACTCTACTACTTTCTACTACCTTGGCCATCTTTTCGTCCATACGTAATGCGGAAATATCGTTGACTATACTTGCTCCCGCATCGATAGCTTTTTTTGCCACTCCTGATTTATAAGTGTCGATAGAGACAGGCACTTTAATTCTGGATAACACCTTCTTTATCACTGGAATTACTCTATCTAATTCCTCCTTCTCCCCTACCGGACTTGCCCCGGGCCGGCTCGACTCTCCGCCGATATCGATAATATCCGCACCTTCTTCTACCATCTGTAAAGCGCGTTCCACTGCCCGTTTCGAGTTGCTGTATCTTCCACCGTCATAAAAAGAGTCGGGAGTTACATTCAGGACTCCCATAATTAACGTCCTCTTGCCTAATTGCAGGGTGTATCCTTTAGAACTTAATTTGAAATCTCTCTTCTGATAATTTGAGAGGGCTTTCTTTATTTCTCTACCGAGGAGTGGTAGACCGAAAGGGTGACGGCTAAGCTTAATTATTAACTCTGCAAACTGTTTCTCAGTACCTAAGAGTAAAACATCCGACTTTTTTCTGGAGAAACTTAAAACATCACGGGAAACTGCTGTTTCCCCTCCCAAAGAAAGCATCTCTTGCTTGATAATATTGGCAGCTTGACTGTTAACCTTTTCAACTTTAACGGAGTAGAAAATTGCCTTCTTCTCCATTATCCTGATACCCATCTCCTGTGCGCCAATCTTTCCCATTTCTGAGCGAGCGCAAAGAGAATCGTCTATGCTAATAACTCTCACTTGACTTCCAGTCATCTTATGAACTCACTCCTGCCTGCACCGATATAAGTTATTAACTTGCCTTCGTTGTATTTTCTATCTAATTGTGGCTGTGATGGAAGGTAAGAACTACCCGGGGAACCCAGTTTCTATCAGTTTGCAGCCCTTCCCAAAGGAAGGAATCATAAAACGGAACTCCCGATTTCATCGGGAGAATCCAAAGTTTTTTGGAACCTCGCTCTCGCGAGAAATCTACAATATTACTTACTAATTAAGGCCATTGCTTCGTTACGGGTACGCGCGTCTTTCAGAAATATACCTCGCATGGCCGAGGTCATCACCAGTGAACCAGGCTTCTTTATCCCGCGCATAGTAATACAAAAATGTTCGGCTTCAATAACTACTAATACTCCCTGGGGAGTCAAAGCCTCCATTATGATATCAGCAATTTGCTTTGTTAGCCTTTCCTGCACTTGAAGCCGGCGAGCAAGAAGTTCCACTGCCCGAACGATTTTACTCAACCCGGCAACTCTATCCTTATGAGGCATATAAGCCACATGGGCTCTGCCAAAAAAAGGCAACATATGGTGCTCGCACATAGAGTAGAGGGGAATGTCCCGCACCAGAACTATCTCTTCGTAGTTCTCTTTCTCGTAATGTATCTTAAGTTCCCTGGCTGGCGTCTTGGAATAACCGGCCAAAATCTCTTCATACATTTCGGCAACGCGTTGGGGAGTCCTCTTTAATCCTTCTCGCGAGGGCTCCTCTCCAATTGCCTCCAGAATCATTTTTACAGCTCTCTCAATTTTCCTTTTGTCCATCACTTCCTACTCTTTTTATTTCTATCCCGGGTTCTACTCTTACGTTCGCTTGGGGAAACTTCTTGCGCATGTTTCAATATCTGTTCCACCTCTTCCCCCACAAGAATTTCCTTCTCCATTAGCGCTTTGGCCAATCTATCCAGTTTAGCCTTGTTCTTTGTCAAAAGCTCCTTCGCCCGACTTCTACAATCTTCTACAATCTTTCTTACCTCTTGATCTATCATCTGCGCCGTTTTTTCACTATAGGCTTTCTCTTTGGCGAAATCTCGGCCCAAAAATATTTCACTCTCTTTTTTCCTCAGAGTCAATGGACCGACCTTATCACTCATTCCATATTCACAGACCATCTTATGAGCAATCTCGGTTGCCTGGTGGAGATCGTTTTCAGCGCCAGTAGTCAATTCATTAAAAGTCAACTCTTCAGCTGCCCTGCCTCCCAGGAAAACAGTCAACTTGTTTGTAATTTCAGTTTTAGTAGACAAGTACTTATCTTCCAGAGGAAGCTGCAGAGTATATCCCAAAGCAGGTCCCCGGGGAATAATTGAGACCTTATGAATGGGGTCTGTGCCGGGAATCAGTTTTGCCACCAGAGTATGTCCGGCTTCATGATAGGCAATAATTTTCTTCTCCCTTTCCGAAATCATCCTGCTCTTCCTCTGTGGGCCAGCAATAACCCTGTCGATTGCTTCCTCAAACTCTTTCATTTCCACCGCCTTTTTGTCTTCACGAGCTGCCAGAAGAGCAGCTTCATTAACTAAATTGGCTATATCGCTACCCACAAATCCTGGAGTCCTTCTGGCAATAACCTTTAAATCGACGTCGGGAGCCAGCTTTATTTGTCGCGTATGCACCTTTAGTATCTCTTCGCGACCGTTCAAATCAGGATTGGGCACCATTATGTGCCGGTCGAACCTTCCTGGACGGAGAAGCGCCGGGTCGAGGACATCCGGTCTATTAGTCGCTGCAATGAGGATTACGCCCTCCCTGGTATCGAATCCATCCATCTCCACCAAAAGCTGATTGAGAGTCTGCTCCCGCTCATCGTGCCCGCCTCCAATACCGGCAAACCTGTGTCTGCCCACAGCATCCAACTCATCCACGAACAGTAAACAAGGCGCATTTTTTCTTCCCTGGGTAAATAGATCGCGCACCCTTGACGCCCCCACTCCCACAAACATCTCCACAAACTCAGAGCCACTGGCACTGAAGAAAGGTACCCCTGCCTCACCTGCCACTGCTCGAGCTAACAAAGTTTTTCCCGTTCCCGGGGCTCCGTAAAGCAGGACTCCTTTGGGAATTTTTCCACCCAGCTTCTGAAACTTTTTGGGGTCCTTCAAAAACGCAATTATCTCTTGCAACTCTTCTTTTGCCTCTTCTACTCCGGCAACATCCTTGAAAGTTACCCTCTGTTTACTCTGGTCCATCAGTTTTGCCCGGGTTCTGCCAAAAGACATAGCCTGCTTCCCACCGGCTTGCATGGAACGAATCAACATGAACCAGATAAAAATAAAAAGAAGAATTGGCCCAAAATTTAGAAGAACCACAGACAACCAGTTTTTCTTAACTTCGCCTTTGTATTTAACTCCGTAAGCTTCCAGTTCTTCCACGAGCTTAGGGTCCTCCACAGGCACAGTCTTAAATTTGACCAGCTCTCCCTTTTCATTCTTGAAGCTTCCTTTGATCAGCGCCTCGCTGATTAAGGCTTCCACTACCTGACCTGACCTCAAATAGTTTTTGAATTCACTATAATCTATTTCCTTATGTTCTTGTGGCCTCATCAATCGGGCAAAAAGCATAGCCACCAGAATAATAATTAGCCACAGAGACAAACCCTTCAAAAATTTATTCATATTCAAACCACCTCTTTAATTCCTTAAGACTGTTTCTCACGTAAAAATTGAACTTCCAAAATCTTTTTGGTGTCTTCAGTAATCCTTGCTTTATCTGCTCGACGAATGCCCACGACCCAGAGAATATCGTCTCCGTCTACAAGAAGAGGAACCTTATCCCGTAAACGTCTGGGGATTTTTTTATCGATAAAGAAGTCACTAAGCTTCTTTGTACCTCTCAACCCAAAAGGCCTGAACCGGTCTCCTTCCTGTCTATTCCTCACTATTAATTTCTGGAAGTTGATTTTATCTACGTCGAAATAGACTATATTGGCGCTTCCACCAGAAACAGGACGAGAATTTAGTATTCTGGTATTGAGGATTAGGTTCAGTCCCTCAATCTCGTTCCTCCCAGGAACTCTGATGGAATAATTAAATTTTTTGAACTTTCGCTCAGGAGAAGAGGAAAATATGAGAAAATCGCCCTCTTTCCTGACACTGAACTTATTACCCAGATAAATCCTTTTCCCCTGAGAACTCTTGCGGGCTAAATTTCTTATCGATTCTATCTGGTGTAGACTTACAACCCCACCAAAAAGTCTATATAAAATTCTTCTCTGAACAACTACATTATATCTTAAAAACCTCCTAAAATCAATCAAAATTTTCCCTGATTTCCAGGAGACTACCTCGTGCAAAACCCTTTCCACCACTCTCTCCCAATAGGCATTCTCTTCTTTCAAAATTTCTGACAAACGGAGCAGCGCTCCCTCAATATTCCTATTATAATTTTTCCGCAAAAGAGGAAGAAGTTTTAACCTTATCTTGTTACGAAAATATTCGGTTTTTCTGTTTGACGAATCTAAACAGAATTTTAGACTATTCTCTTTTAAATAGCCCAAAATTTCTTCTCTACTTATTTCTATTAGGGGGCGGACGATTGCCGCACTACCCAATTTTC
>JABAOH010002699.1_pt6 | contig 16594 bp, 17 predicted proteins | sample 7062181 | NCBI WGS metagenome assembly JABAOH01 (sample SAMN14538630, study PRJNA623070) | marine sediment metagenome | biome: marine biome [ENVO:00000428]; feature: marine pelagic biome [ENVO:01000023]; material: deep marine sediment [ENVO:00002113]; isolation source: pool of 5 deep marine...
CCCCATTGGCGTGTGGAGGAAGGTGACCAGGTAGCGATCTTCGGTCCGTCAGGATCAGGCAAGTCCACGTTTCTTCATGCCCTGGCCGGGCTCTTAGTGCCATCGAGTGGGAGGCTCACTGTATGCGGGCACTCTTTAGAGAGAATGTCAGAGGCCGAAAGGGATCATTTCCGGGCCCAATATATCGGCTACATTTACCAGAATTTCAACTTGATGCAAGGCTTTACAGCTTTAGAAAATGTCTTGGTGGGCATGACCTTTTCTCCCCGCAAGAGCGATCCCGGGGAAGCCGAACGCTTGTTGGGCGAGGTCGGGCTTTCCCATCGGTTGCAATACCATCCATCTCAGATGTCCTCCGGGGAGCAGCAGAGGGTGGCTGTGGCCAGGGCACTGGCGAATCGGCCGAAGGTTCTTCTGGCTGACGAGCCGACTGCCTCGTTACATCCCGTCAATAAGGAGGATGTGCTGAGACTGTTGCTTGATATTTGCGAGAGATACGGCTGTACGCTGGTGGTGGTCACTCACGAACGAGAAGTTATCTCCCTGTTTAAGAAGACTGTCACTTTCCTAGAGTTCAACCGTGCTTATCAAAACCCCGCGGGAAGAGGATCATGAGTTTCTGGAGAATTGTACTTAAGAGCCTCAAACATCATCGTTTTTCTAACGGCCTCGCGGCAATCAGCATCGCCATGGGGATCGCTTTATTGGTGGCGGTTTACTCCTTTAAGGAACAGTCTCATAACACATTCACCGAGGTGGGGCTTGGGGTGGATGCCATTCTGGGGCCAAAAGGATCACCGCTTCAGATAGTACTCAATGCCGTTTATCACCTGGAGGATATGCCGGGAAAGATTAAGTGGACTTATTTCAAGGAGGTAGAGAAGCATCCAATCGTTGTCCAGGCGATTCCCTTTGCTGTAGGGCATTCATATGGTGGGTTCAGGGTCAATGCCATCGACGGGAGATTTCTGACCGAGTTTGAATATTTGCCGGGGAAGACTTTCTCCTTTTCCGAGGAGCTGGGCGGACAGGGCCATCCTTTCAGTGCACCGTACGAAGCGGTTGCAGGATGGGCAGCTGCCAAGGGCTTGAACCTGAGGCTGGGGGATGAATTCAACCCGGTATGCGGGGTGCGGGAATTCGATCCAGTTCATGAGAAGAATATGCTACGTTTTGTGGGGATCCTTGCCCCGACCGGGACACCACATGATCGGGCGATCTATATGCCACTTGAGACCTTCTATGGTCTTGCAGGGCACCCCCAGGAAACCGCGATCATGGCGGAATTGGAAGAATACCGGGAGATCAGCGGGGCTTATGTTAAGATCAAGCGTATCCGGGGAGGAGCTTTGCATCCTCGTGTTCAGGATTTGAAGTTTGCGATCAATCAGTCGGACCGCAACCAGCTCGTTGTGCCCAATGAAGTGATGCCCCGGCTCTTTAATATCATCGGCTGGGTCGACAGGGTGCTCATTGCCATTGCGGTCATCCTGACGGCCCTCTCTGCGCTGTTCCTGTTCTTTTCCCTGCTATCAGCCTTAAGGGAGATGAGGCGGGATCTGGCCCTGTTTCGTGCATTGGGGGCAACTCGGAAAACCGTTATGGGTCTGGTCATCTCCGAGGCCCTGATCATCAGCTTTTTGGGTGGGATACTGGGCTTGGCCGTGGGGCATTGGTTGATCGGAATGGGCGCCCACTTTATCAAGGTAGAGACAGGGGTAGGCTTCACGGCCGGTTACCTGTCCTTGATTGATTGGTTGGTGATTCCTGGTGCGATCCTTTTGGGCATCCTGGCTGGGCTGGTACCGGGGATTCAGGCCTATCGCCTGGGAGTCCTGCAGAACCTCTCACCCGTTTCCTAATCCCATCAAGAGTGGGACCATAATGAAGAAGGGGCTGCTCATTTTATTAGTTAGTTTCAGCGCAGTGGTTTTCGTTGGCAACCAATTAATCTATTCAGAGGCTGCTGAGGAGCACCACGGTCATCACGAGGCTCATCACGGAGGGGTACTCAATGTGATCGGTGAGGAGGCTGGCCATATATCGAGATCCGCCTTGAGGGAGATACATTGGAGGCCTGGTTCGTAGGCGGTGGTCATGATACCAACCGTTCTGTCCCGATCGATGCAGAACAGATCCGCCTGAAGGTGACTGTTCCTGGTAAAGGAGAAGTGACCCTGGTTCTGAAGGCTTCCCCCATGAAGCTGGCTGGTGAGAAGGTAGGGCATTGCTCTCATTTTATCGCTAAGGCTGATTGGCTGACAGATGTGAGGGAATTTGAGGCTCGAGGGGAAGTGGTTTTCAAGGGAATTCGTCATGAGCTGATTATCAAATACCCAGAGGGATATGATCCTATGCATGGTCACAGAAATCACTAAGTGCATGTTTTCATAAATATGTTGGCATAGAAAGCTCGAAATCCGAAGCACGAAACAAATACAAATGACCAAAACACAAAATCTCAAAACAATATGATGTTGAAGACCGTTCTGGTTGTGCTAGTACTTTGAATTTAGAATTTTGAATTTGTTTCGGATTTCGATATTCGTATTTCGTATTTATTCAGTTTTGTTTTAAAACAGATTACAATTTGCAAAACGTCAGCGTAATTATGAATTAGAGCACTAAGTGGGTCAAAGAAAGAAGGAGTTAAGGAAGGATGAAAATGAACTATCTTATATCTGCGATTATTAGCCTTGCTCTAATGTGCGTGATTCAGGCCCCGTGGCAGATTTGTTATGCGCAAGAGAAGGTGGAGAAGAAAGAAGATAGCAAAGGAGCCGAGGTGCGGGTTACAGAAGAAGAAGGGCCTGCCGGGCATAAAACGATCGGCATTGATGAAGAGTCCCTCGATCTGGATGCCATCAAGGAGGTCCCGCTGACCTTTTCAACCCTCATGACCTGGGAATACCAAGTTGGTGAAAATCCCTCACCTCCCGAGAGCGTAAAAAAACTGGACGGCCGCAAGGTCCGCCTCACTGGGTTTATGTATCCCCTCCAGGAGGGAAAGTCAATTCAGTACTTCTGTCTGCTTCGCACAACTCAGACGTGCTGCTATGGGCCGCGGCCTCAATATAATCAATATGTCTTCGTGGAAATGGAAAAGCCCACTCCGTTTCACCGGCTTGACCCGGTCTCCTGCACCGGGAAGCTCAGGGTAGATCCCACTCCTGATGAGGGATTTATCTATCGGATGGAGGGTAAAACATGCGAACTCGTGGGCAAAAAGTAGCTTACTTGCTTCGTTCTTCGATGGCAGAAATGCTCCGCTCTGCCTTTATTCTCAAGGCGGAATAGTACAAAACAGGGGTGTCTGGATTTGTATCAACGGTCTCCGTACTCTTATTGCTCCATTCCACAATCTTGGATCTGAGTACGGGCAAGGAGTCAGTGCTTCCTCCTATGGCCAACACATCCAGTGCTCCCATCATCAGCTGATGATCATCTTCCCTGTTCAGGATTTCCAATAAGCGCTCGTCCAACTTTCGGTCTTGGAGGGCATTCAGGATATAGGGGACCTCAGATTTTCGATTGAAATCGAGCCGGTCATACCTTTCCCAGATCTTATCCCCCAGCTTTGTCGGACCGAAATTTACCAGGGCATGGGCAACGGCTAAGCGGCCCTGGAAATCGTATGTGTCAAGCCCAAAGGAGCTGAAGGCCACCCTCTTGAGCAGCACGGACAACAGGTCCTCAAAGAGTGGTAGGGATTCCGTGTCGTTTAGCTCCACGATATATCCAGCTGCCCTCCTCATGAGCAGGGGATCCTTGCTCGTCTTCAAGGCCTCCTTGATGTATGGCAATGCATCTCTTCCCTGTTCTTCATAGATCTTCCTCAGGTCGGCCAGTGGTTTATTGAAGCGTTCTTGGCCTGGACCATAGCCTGCCCAGCAACCAGCGCACCCGTGTGCTAAGCTTCCCAGCGTATGCCAGACCAAGGGAATAAGAAGTAGCAGCCAGATATATTTCGTCTTTGTCATGGAGATGATTTCCTCCTTTTGTGCGATGACATCCGAATTTGACGACGCTATTATAATACCTCCTTTGATTCAGAATGCAACACTGTAACAAGACCAAAAAACCCCGCCCCCCTTATGGGGGCGGGGAGAAACGCGAGTTTTTATCACGAAGGATAGAATGCTGAAGTCTTATATTCGTGTGCTACTTGATGGCGATGGCGTCGCCCGGCGATCCTGTGCCTCCCACAAATGGCACTGGCACAAACACGAAGAGGAACTCATAGGTGCCTTCCTTCGCCATCTGCACCATAGTCTCATGGCTCAGGTTCTCGAGGTACCAGAGACCGTTGACTGTTTGACTGTAGTTGTGCACGTCAAATGCGCCATTGGGATCCTCTCCGGGTATAACATCCACCGGCCATGTGTCCGCGGCTAACAGGGCTACGTTCTTATTGACCATATATTTGGCCACCTCGATACCGATACCGGGGCAGCCGGCATTAAACGTAGCCGGGTCATTCCAGTACTGGCCCCATCCGGTGTGGAATATGACCGCGTCGCCCTCTCCTACCGGGGCAATGCCCGCCTTCTTGATGCAGGCCTCGACGTCTTTTACGTAAATGACCTCACCTTTCTTCAAGGTCCGTCCCTTGAGGCCAGCCACGTCAATCAGCACGCCACGGGTGATGCACGGCCCCACCTTCTCGACGCCGTTTTTTTGCAGACCGTAGACATTTGCCATAGTCCCCAGCTCGGCACCATTGTACCATCTATCCACGCCGTCCCTTCCGCGGATGCCCACGTGGCCCGGTCCGTCAAACTGGGTTCCAATCTGACCGAGTTCTCCTACGATGAACTCATCGTTCCACACGATGTTGTTATTGCCAAGAGGACCACCCACTGGGAGGCCGGGGATATGGAGGGCATAGGTGCGACTTCCAAACAAGGGCATTCCCTTCTCATAAGGCATGCCCAATCTGTACATCTTCCCCGTCTTCACAACCTTCATGGCTGACTTTACCTTTGCAGGGGTCAGGGTGTTAAAGGAACCCTTTTCATCACCAGCACCCCACTTTGAGGGCCACCATTTGTCAGGCCAGTATTGCTTTCCCAATGCTGGCGCTGTAAAAATGGCCAGTGCGAATACGGCAGCAAGACAAATTGCCAACGATTTTCTCATGCTTACGCCTCCTTTCATTTTAGGTGATAAGAACTCGCTTATAGCGCGTCAGGATAAGGGAGAAAATCGCGATATGTCAAGCAAAAAATTCATGGTTTCTTCGCTTAGGACGCTTGGCTCCCCAGCTTGCACACGCTATGGTTGCTCCGTGGGAGGAATACCCATCTTGTCCCATCCACGAGCCTGATAGTACTCCTCCAGCAGTTGCCTCATCTGTTTCCGCGTGATCACCTTGCCTGATTCCAAGGCCTCATCATGAAACCGGGGAGGTAACTGATCATCCTCTAAACCCAGTCCCTCTCTGATGTTGAACCTGCGAGTATTATCGGTGATGGATGAGGCTATGGAGCGCATATTATCCTTGGTGGGTCTCAGGCCCATAGTCCCCTCAATAATAGTAGCCAGCTCCTCCCATTGATACAGGTCCCGATAGAAGCGACAGAGGACAAGGGTATCAAAGATAGTGAGGCGGTCTTCCCACTCGGCAAACATGGCCGCCTTGCCTTCGATCTGGTCAGGATCAATCATCCTGGTCAATTCTGGCTTATAGAAGGTGGCCCTCAGGTGACAGGCCCCACGATCAGAGGTCCCATAGGCGAGGCCCATCCCCTTTAACACCCTGGGATCGTACCCGGCTGGCTCTAAACCCTTTACGTGAATAGCTTGGTCTTCCATTCCCCATTCCTGTGCAGCCTTTTTTATTCCACTGGCAAGGATATCACCTATACCTCTCCTGAAGGCCATATCCTTCAGAAGCTCCGCAATAGCATCTACCTCGCCGTAGTCTATCTTCAATGGGATCTTCCCCTGTCTGGCAGCCTCTATGGTGAAGGCCACCAGGTTGCCCGCTGAGATAGTATCTATCCCAAGTCGGTCGCATATGTCATTGAGGTACATGATATCCTCTATGCTCGGGATCTCGCACAGGCCTCCGAGGGAATAAATAGTCTCATATTCCGGGCCCTCAATCCTAAGACCTCCATGCTTTCCCTCTTTGACGGTGCTCAATTTACCGCATGCCATAAAACACTTAAGGCAGGCACGGGGCTTCACCGTGCAATGTTCATGGAGGGCATCGGCGCTGATCATTTCCCAGTGCTCGTAGGTGCCTTTCCGCCAGTACCTGGTCGGAAACGCACCGGCTTCATTTGTGATCCTCACCAGCATGGGGGTACCCATGCTCTTATAGGCCTTGGCACCTGCATCATCTTTTCCCCTCTTGGCAATCCGCCGGGCGAATTCGCTCGCCAATGTATCATCGGCAACTTCCTTTTTTCGGGAGCCCCAAAAGGCGATGGCTTTGATCCGCTTGCTGCCCATCACCGCGCCTGCCCCGGTTCGGCCAGCCGACCGCCAATAATCATTCTCTACGACCGAGAAGGTGACTCCATTCTCTCCGGCCGGGCCAATGACGATGACCCCTGCCTCAGGGTGACGGGGATTTTTTTCCACAATGAGTTGTCGAATCCGATCTTCAGTTTGATAGGTGTCAGAGCCCCATAGAGTTTCGGCAGAGTGAAATCGAACACCATCTTCAAAGACTTCGAGCCAAATAGGTCTTTCCGAAGCCCCTTGAATAACGATTGCATCATAGCCCGTTTTGGCCATATATTCGGCAACAGTTCCACCCGAATAGGATTCAGAATAAAAACCAGTTTGCGGTGATTTTGTATAAATGCCGTACCGACAGGAGCCCCATATGGGAGTTCCAGTTACCGGACCGATGGCCAGAATGAGGATATTTTCTGGGGCAAAGGGACTGACACCGGCTGGATTTTCTTTCAACAGCAAATAAGTAGCCAGACCCTTGCCCCCGAAATATTTTTCCAAGAGGGAGTCGCCAATTGGCTCTACCTCATAGTCCTGATTAGTTACATTAATCCTTAAAATCCGGTTGAAGAAACCTTTCATGGTTCATCCTTCATCTCGATCTTTGCTCATAGGGCCTTTTTGTAAATCTCCTTCGCGTCTTCAAGGGTGATTATGCGGGGGTTATTGGCCAAAAGGCGTGTTACCTTCATCACCCCTTCAGATAGCTGGGATATATTTTCCTCTGTCACCCCAAACTCAGATAGCTGTCGGGGAACCCTGAGGTCTTCGGCTAATCGTTCGATAGCGTTCACACAGATCTCTGCTGCTCTCAATTCGTCCAAGCCTTGCGTACAAAGACAGAAGGCCCTTGCAATTTGAGCAAATTTGGGCAGATTTCCCAGGAGGTTAAAGCGCATTACATGGGCTAACATCAATGTGTTCGCTACACCGTGGGGAATATGAAATTCAGCACCGATAGGATACGCAAAGGCGTGCACCGCTGTTACCCCAGCATTAGCGAAGGCCATACCGGCTAAAAGACTCCCTTCCAACATCTTTGACCGTGCCTCTAAGCTGTTCCCATTGGCAAACGCAGTGCGAATATCATGATATAACAATTCCATTGCTCGGAAAGCCAGAATATCCGTCATGCCCGTAGCATTGACCGAGGTGTAGGCCTCAATTGCGTGAATTAAGGCATCCATGCCGGTCGCTGCTGTAATGTGAGGTGGAAGCCCTAAAGTTAGCTCCGGATCCAGTAAGGCTACGGCGGGAAAAAGATAGGGGCTGACTATGCCCTTTTTCAGCTTTTCAGCCTCATCAGAGAGGATGGCAATAGGGGTTACTTCACTGCCGGTACCGGCTGTGGTGGGGACCATGATAGTAGGCAGGCCGGGTTTGGGCACGAGGTCAATGCCAAAGTATTCAGCAATATTCCCCTTGTTAGTGGCCATGACGGCGGATGTCTTGGCAATGTCAATAGGACTACCTCCGCCTATTCCGATGACAAGGTTCACCTTTTCCCGATGAATCTGCTCCAAGCACTGTGTTACGATCTCGTATCTCGGATCCGGTTCAACGGCATCAAAAAGGGTATATTTGATGCGGGAGCTCTTCAGGGATTTCTCTGCTTGCTGGATTAGTCCAGCCCCGATCAATCCCTTATCGGTTACGATCAGGACCTTTTTCCCCCTTAGATTAAAGGCCTCTTGCCCGAGCTGCCCAATGGCCCCTGGACCCATGACAATCCTGGGAGTGGTCCTGAAAAGGGTTATTCTATTCATCATTGACTCCTTACTTGCCGATGAGCTTCAAAAGTCTCTCATTCTCTAGAATCTCATGCGGTGCCCCTTCAAACACTATTTCACCTCGTTCGACGATATAAGATCTCCCCGCCACTTGTGATGCAATCCTGACGTTAGACTCAGCTAATAGAATAGTGATTCCCAAATTCTTAATGCGTCTCAGGGCATCCCTGAATCTGGAAACAGCTATAGGGGCCAACCCTTCAAATGATTCATCCAAAAGCAACAACGTTGGATTTAGAGCCAGCGCCCTGGTTATGGAGACCATTTTCTTTTCTCCACCACTCAAATAAATCCCCTTTCTGTTTAATAGCTTTCTGATTTCCGGAAATATGTCAAAGGTTCTTTCAAGACTGAAATCCTTCATCCTTTCGGTCTCACTCGTAATCCAGGTTGAGAGATTGATATTTTCCTCTACTGTCAGTTCAGAGAATACCCTCATATCTTCGGGAGAGTAAGCCAAACCCAACAAGACCCGGTTACGGGGGGATAGATTTGTTATATCCTCACCTTTGAAAATTATTTTACCTGATTTAGGTGAGTATAGACCAATTATGTTTTTTATAATGGAGCTCTTTCCAGCGCCGTTTCTACCTAGCAAGCAGACTATCTCTCCTTCATCAACTTTTAACGAAACTGATCTTAAGATCTGGGTCGAATCAATATAGAAATCTAAATCCTTAACCTCTGCTAACATCTTCATCACCTATACCAAATAATGTGGTTAGAACATCCTTACTTTCCATTATCTCATTGGGCTTGCCCTCAGCGATTATCTTCCCTTCATGCATAACCAAGACCCTATCAGAATAATCTGTAACGATGTCCATATCATGCTCTATAATTAATGTTGAAATATTCTCCTTTCTTATAGCTGATACAATGGTATCCATTACCTTAAATTTATCGGCCGTAGCTACCCCGCTCGTGGGCTCATCCAACAGAAGAAGCTTGGATTTTAAGGCAAAAGCAATAGCTACATCCAGAACCTTCATGTCCCCTTCCGAAAGATCCTTCGGTGATAAATTGTTCTTCTCTGAGATATTGAAGATATCCAGGATTTCAAGCGCTTCATTGGTGATATCAGTATATCTGTCAGCGGGCAATAATGCCCTTTTTATCTTTCCATATCTTGAAAAGAGAGGAGTTCTTACATTATCCAATACAGTGGCAGTCTCAAAAAGACTCGCTCCTTGGAAACTACGGCCTACTCCTCTCTTAATTCTCTTATACGCGGAGGCATAGGTTATATCACCACCATCAAAGACTATCTTTCCACTATCAGGCATTAGATAACCACTGATCAAATTGACCAATGTAGTCTTTCCAGCCCCATTGGAGCCAACGAGTGAGACTATTTCACCTTCCTCAATTTCAAAGCTTACATCATCAACGGCCTTAACATCTCCGAAATATTTCTTCAGATTTTCAGCGATCAGCATCGTAAACTCCTGTAAAGGCTTCTTCTACCCCGTTATTCTGTCAGCCAACTTCTTGAAGCCTCCAGCAATGCCCGTGGGAAGTAAAAGCACTAAAATTATGAGAGTGAGACCAATAATGAACATCCAATACTCGGTAGAGCCCATCGCATATAATTTCAAAAACGTAAAAATCATAGCACCGATGATCGGTCCTTCCAAAATAGCAAAACCACCAAGCAAGGTCATGTAGACGATTTCACCTGAGAAGACCCAATGAGATACATCAGGTGTCACATGGCCATTAATAAAACTCCAAAGTGCCCCTCCCAAACCCGTAAACATGCCTGATATTATGAATGCATAAAGCCGATACCTTCGAACACGTATGCCGATTAACTCCGCCCTTAGCTCATTATCCCTTATTGCCTGTAATGCCTTCCCAAAAGGCGAGTTTACAATGCCTTTCATGATAATGAAGCTCCCAACAAATACGCCTAAGAGGAAATAATAGTAGATACCTGAAAGAAACTGCGGTCTCCTCGTCCCCTCGAACGTCATACCGAACATATGTGGTACTTTAACATACAGCCCATCGGAGCCTCCGGTAATGTGGTAAAATTTGAAGACGAGGGCATAGACCAGCATGGAAAGCGCCAGGGCAAGTATGGCAAAGAAAATCCGCGTATGCCTCACACATAGAAACCCGAAGATAGCGGATACAATGAGGGAAAGCAAAAGAGCACCGGGAATCAGGATTTCCATGGCATATAGTCCGGGAAAATATTTGGCTATCATGGCAACGCCATAGGCGCCTGCAGCAAAAAAAGCGCCGTGTCCAAAAGACAGAAGACCGGTATATCCGAGAAGGAGATTAAAACCCAGTACAGCGATGGCGAAAGTCAATCCGTATTCAAAAAGGATGAGGTTAAAGGTTGAAAGGATGCGGGGAAGAGATAGCAGTGCAATGATGATGACCAAATAGGTTATATACTTGGGACGGGTAATAATTTGTCTTAAACCCACCTTTCCTCCTTCGAGGCTATCGCCCAAAAAGCCCCTCTGGCTTGGCCACGAGGATTACTGCTGCGATTAAGAACAGCAGTGCTAGCTCTATTTCAGGGAATAGGACAATCCCGATAGATCGCGTTTGCCCAACAATCAGGGATCCTGCTAGTGCCCCTTTTAGGCTGCCGAGGCCTCCTATAACCACAACGATAAAGGCGAGGATCAGTGGTTCCATCCCGAACCCCAGAAGAGCTGGTGTTGTTGGCACTACGAGGGCGCCAGCAAGTCCCGCTAAAGCTGAGCCAAGTACAAAGGCAAATGTCCCCATTTTGTGAATATTTAACCCCAGTGCAGTAGCCATTTCCCTGTCCAGGGATATGGCTCGCAACATGACGCCGACCTTAGTCTTGAACATAAAGACCCATATCAAAAATCCAGCAACGAGGGTCATGATCATAACGAGAAGAAAATAAGCAGGATAGGGATTTCCCAGGATGTGGCATGTCCCCAGCACATCGCAAGGCCTGGACGCATAATAGGCTTCCCCGCCCCATATCATCTTAATCACGTCCTCAAGAAGAAGGAGTGCCCCGAAGGTGATCAAAAGTTGGTACTCCAGTGCACGCTTATACATGGGTCGAATAAGAAAATATTCCATAAAGAGGCCAAAGAGGGCGGCCAATGCTACGCCGGTAAGGAGAGATGGATAGATAAGGAACATGGGAGCGCCCTTGCCCAAGGCGATAACCGTCCAGGCAGCCATAAACGCCCCAATCGCATAGAGGGAGCCATGCGCCAGATTCAAGATGCCCATTACGCCCAATATGATGTTCAGCCCCAGAGAGATGAGAAAAATGAAGGCCGCAAAATAAAGTCCATTAAGAATATAGATTGGCCACATCTTTTTATGCCCCTGGACATATGGGAAAAATTAATGGAAATCTGTAGGAGAGGGGGATGATCAAGGGATCACCCCCTTTTCAATGCCATAACAAACTTACACCTTCCAACTATTGATCCAATCCACTGTTCGGATACCGACCGGTGGGTTTACCACATGGGCGGGAAATACTTCCAGTCTCTTCGGGTCAAGGATCGGGAACGGAAATTCCGGTACACGTTTACTGAATCCGAGGAGCACATCTTCGATTCCATTGTGATCTTCTCGGATCATCAGGTGTCCTGAAGGCGTCTGAATGGATAAGCCCACAGCCGCTTTTGATATCTCTTCGATTGTAGGCCAGCCACCAACTAAAGCACCCGCCTTCTCAACAGCATTCTTATACGTGTACATCGCCTGGTATGCATGGTAGCAAGGATAGGTGGGGTATTTGCCATATCTTTTGTGATAGTTCTCTACGAACCATTTGTTCAGTGGCCATTTATCATGTGGGGGATAGAGAAAGTAGTGGGTACCAGCACAGCATATTAGTTGTTCTTCTGGGTAATCTCTGCCTACTTCTTGAGGATAGGGTTCACCTCGTGAGAAAGCCATCTTGCTTTTCTCAAAGAATCCCATACCCCTAGCCTGCTTGGTAAAAGTCACTGAATCCCCTCCCCACAGGGCAGAGTGAACGATATCCGGCTTGGCGCCCATCAATGCGCTGATATGGGCAGTAAAATCTGTGGTGAACAGGGGAGGCCACCACGTCCCTACCACCTTTACATGGGGCATCAGTTTCTTCATGGCGGTTTCGAAGATGAGCCAGCTATCCCTTCCCCATGCGTAATCTGGATTTATTCCAGCTATTGCCTTGATATCAGGGAGGTATTTTTTGATCATAAAAGCGAGCCCGATATTGTCAATGCCGAGATGAGCCTTAGTTCTGAAACCAAGCGTGTACTTGGGGACTTTAAATGGGGATTTATCCCCTTCCATCAGCACATGTGTACCGCAATCGTATGCCATGATAAGACCACCAAGCTCGTCCGACAGGGGTAGTACCGCTTTGCAATCAGCAGACGAGATGTAGCCTAATATCGCATCAACCTTCTCATCGAGGATGAGCTTTCTGCAGAGCTTAACTTGGGAATCAACGCCACCGGCTTCATCGTAGCTGGTCAGTTTGATCTTCCTACCTAAGATCCCCCCTTCTTTATTGATGTTATCAGCCAACATCCTATAGGCGTTATTGCCCGGGATACCGAAAGGGGCTGCGGCAGCACCAGTCAAGAAACCTACAGTGGCGACCTTGATCGGCTCTTTAGGGATTGTGCGTTTTTGAGCTGCGGCTGCCCTTCTGACCTTGAAAGGAGCGTCCAAAATTCCGGCGGCGCCAATGCCGGCTGCCCCTGCAGTCTTAATAAATTGTCTTCTTCCTATTTTTTTATTCGCCATAATCAGGTCCCCCCCTTTTTTGAGCTAATTGACTACCTGAAAAATTGAAATACCCTTACCTCTTTTCTCATTTCGTCATCCCTTATGCTCGTTTTTATATCACCCCCCTCTTTTTAGGATATTGCAACTATACCATTTTTTATATTGGTACGGTTTTTTGGAGTAAACTCGCCCCTTCTTTTCTATTTTGGTCTAATTAAGAATATCCAGAATTGCCTTCTGAAGAATACTGGTCTTCACCTGTTTAGTTAGAACATTAAGAAATATCAAGCACGAAATTCGTTAACGTCAGATTATATTGAATTTTACTGGGTCTCCCCAAAAAGATCCTACTTGGCTTGGAAAGTACAAATCCACGATCCAAGATCTTTATTGTGAGTTAGTGTTATCCTGAGTTTTGTCCCGTAATACCCGGCGAAGGAATTTCCCGGTCAATGTCTTTGGAATTTCCGGGACAATTTCTACCTGCCGTGGGTATTTGTAGGCAGCCATGCGACTTTTGCAGAAAGATATAATCTCTTCAGGTGTTACAGAGCCCTCCATTCCCTCCTTTAAGGCCACAAATGCCTTTACCGTCTCTCCCCTATATGGGTCTGGAACGCCTACAACAGCTGTCTCTTTAACCCCAGGGTATTGGTAGATGACATCTTCCACATCCCGTGGCCAAACCTTGAAGCCCGATGCCACGATCATATCCTTTTTTCGATCGACCACATAAAACCAGCCGTCCTCATCCATCTTCCCAACATCCCCGGTATAGAGCCAGCCGTCGCGGATGGCGTGTTCTGTTTCCTCTGGTTTCTGCCAGTACCCGGGGACTACCATGGGACCCTTATCTACAATTTCCCCGATCTCTCCAGGAGCAAGCTCTTGGGTACCCTTTTCCAGATCCATAATCTTTATTACTGAGTTCGGAATGGGAACTCCTACGGAAAGCGCCCCACTGTTTCGATCCACGGGGGCTCTTTTACCCCATGGGACAAGATGGGAGGGAGAGTTTGTCTCTGTCATGCCATAGACATTGTATATATAGAGACCCGTGAGCTCTTGAAACTGCTCAACCGTAGCGGGAGAGACCGGTGCTCCTCCGCTATAGGCCTTCACAAAAGTGGAGAGATGTCTTTTCTTGATATCTGGGTGATTCAGCAAGGCTATGTATACCGTAATTGAGGCGACGGTCATCGTCGCTTTCCAACGTTCTATGAGCCGGAGTGTTTCGCCCGGATCAAAGCGGTAATAAAGGACAAGGGGAATGCCAGCCAGGGCCGCTATAGCTAAATGAGCTACTTCACCTGTTACATGGAATAGAGGAGCAACACCAAGCACGACGTCATTTTCATCCATACGCAGCACTGTTTTATATACCCGGGCATTAAAGGCAATGTTCCCATGCGTATTCATTGCCCCTTTGGGAGGGCCAGTTGTCCCCGAGGTGTAGGTCAAATAGGCCACATCATCAGGAGATAGCCCTGGCTCTTTTACTTTTTTACCCTTATACCTATCCAGCAGTTCAAGCATATCTAAAGTGCCGGGAATGGAAATCCTCTTTGTCTCTTTTAACAGATTCGGCCTGTCCATTTGGGAAGGGAGCATATCCAAGGGAGAGGTCGTAACGACTTTCTCAATCGAGGTCTCCCTTAGAAAGGATAGATCGAGATCACTTGCAACCTCCTCGAGCGTAAAAAAGATCTTTGCTCCTGAATCCTGGCAGAAGTAAGTGAGTTCCCTCTCCTTATACATGGGATTCAAGGGAACTACGATGGCACCAAGCTTCCATGCAGCGTAAACTGAGATGAGGAATTGGGGGACATTCTGGAGAACTAAGATAATTCGATCTGCCTTTCTAAGGCCAAGGTCATAGAAGGCGGCCGCCAGGCTATCTGAGAGGCGGTCAATTTCTCCGTAGGATATCTCATGATCGAAGTAATAGAGGGCAGGGGCATTGGGTCGGCGAGCAGCCGATGTTCTGAAATCTTCTAAAGTAGTGTCGCGGGTTATTTCCAGATCGTGGGGGACCCAATCTGGATAAAGCTTAAGCCATGGTCTGATGTCATAGAGAGAGGTCATTTTGGATTATCCTATGGTTGAGGGAAATATGGCTTAGAGTATATAGTCTGTCAAGTAATTCCAAATTGTAACTTTATCTTCTTGAAAGTAAAAGCCCAAGCCCCTTGACTTCCAGGCCAAACTCCTTAATGATATCAAAAACCCTTAATTCGTTCAGGCGGTATGGTTCGATATGAGATAAGGAGGGTGATCAATATGAAAAAGATTGTGTTTTTACTCGTATTTATACTTGCTGGCGTACTATCGGCAGTTTTTGGCGCTGAAGGCCAGGAGCGCACCGCCGTTTTACTAGATAATGCCGGTGAAGCATGGGAAATCACAGGTGTCTTTGTTTACACCGAACCTGGCGGTTTCTATGAATCTCGTTTTTGTTTAACTGTTGTTACCGATACCTTCAAAGTCGCTATTCCACCAGAGAACCTGATATCCGTGGAGGTCAAGGGTGAGAATTGCGTAGTCAGATATCGATGGATGGGACAGGAGCAAACTATCTCCGGAAAGGCCGCATCAAAGCAAATCGGGGGAAAGAGCTATGTCGGATACACCAAATGGAAATTTGATATTCTGAAGAAGCTCACGTTCAAGGAGGGCCCTGCTGATATGAAGTGGGAAAAGCCCCCTTTATATGAGACAACCCTTGTACTCACTGATGGCACAAGGATCCCAGTCGCTAACCTGAACAGGATTAGTTTACAATCATATCCGGCAGCACCTTTATCAGGGATAAAGGAGGGTACCGGTTTCACACCCCACAATGATGTGGGTTTCTTCCGGGGTGAAACGGCACCGTCCATCAAATTTGAGGACATCAAATCTATGGAATTTCCGACAGAAAATAGCATTATCCTGACGCTCAGGCAAGGCATCAAAGATACCCGTAATGAAGGCGAAAGCGATGCGGATAAAAAAGGCGAGAGGGATGCTGACCTTGATTTTCTCATAGGCGACCTCGAGGATCTCGATATTGATTTTGGCGAAGGTGAGGGCGATACTGGTAAGCTATTACCCAAGAACTGGGCATACGGGTTCACTGGTATTTATAGCAAAGGATATTTTTTCATTCATAGCAAGCACGTGAAGGCTATTGAGTTCGGTGTTGAACAGAGGTAAACTCTGTTAGAAGGGCGGGGCTTTCTAACGGGGTAAAGAAAGGGTTATGTCAAATATCCGCTGGTGCTGGCGGCGCTTTGTCTTTTCCAGGTTTCGGGTCTTTTCTTATAGCTGGTGCTGTTCCTTCTGGGGTCAAACGTTCCTCAATCTTTGGAATAATCTGCGCGGCCTTTCTGCTCAATACGAAATAATCGAACTGGGTGTCAATATTCACGGATCCAGAGTTTTCCGCAGCTTTGGCTTCCCATTCGACAATCTTGGATCTAAGGAAGGGCAAGGACTGAGCATTTCCCCCCGTGGCCATTGTATCCAGTGTTACAATCATCAACTGATGATCCTCACATTTGGTGATGATTCCCATCAGGTGTTCGGTCAGCTTTGGGTCAGCGAGGGCAGCC
>JABAOH010002912.1_pt1 | contig 16593 bp, 15 predicted proteins | sample 7062181 | NCBI WGS metagenome assembly JABAOH01 (sample SAMN14538630, study PRJNA623070) | marine sediment metagenome | biome: marine biome [ENVO:00000428]; feature: marine pelagic biome [ENVO:01000023]; material: deep marine sediment [ENVO:00002113]; isolation source: pool of 5 deep marine...
AATGTGAAGAACGACGAATAAGGGGTTAAAGAGGTAAGGGGTAAAATGAAGGAGAGGTACCACCCAGAGGAGATCGAGGCGAAATGGCAGAGGCATTGGGAGCAGAAACAACTGTTCCGGGCGGAAGAAGACCCGACCAAGGAGAAATATTATCTCTTGGAGATGTATCCCTATCCATCGGGGGCAATCCACATGGGGCACATGCGGAACTATTCCATAGGGGACGTTGTAGCCCGGTATAAGATGATGAAAGGGTATAGTGTTCTTCACCCCATGGGATGGGATGCCTTCGGCATGCCCGCTGAAAACGCCGCCATAGAGAGGGGAGTCCACCCCGCCAAGTGGACCTACGAGAATATCGATACCATGCGGCGCCAGCTTAAGCGAATGGGATTCAGCTACGACTGGGAGAGGGAGATCGCAACCTGCGCTCCGGAATACTACAAATGGGAGCAGTTGTTTTTCCTGAAGATGTTCGAGAGGGGACTGGCGTACAAGAAGAGATCCGTCGTGAATTGGTGCCCGAGCTGTGAGACGGTACTGGCCAATGAGCAGGTTGAAGGGGGTCTCTGCTGGCGGTGTGAGTCGGAAGTGAACGAAAAGGAGTTGGACCAGTGGTTCCTCAAGATCACGGATTATGCCGAGGAACTCCTGGAATATTGTGATAAATTGCCGGGGTGGCCCGAGCGAGTTTTGCAGATGCAGCGAAATTGGATCGGGAAGAGCGAGGGGGCCGAGATTCGATTTCCGCTGGAAGATTCAAAGGAGGCAATCGCCGTATTCACCACACGCCAAGATACCGTCTTCGGGGCGACGTTTATGACCCTGGCTCCGGAACATCCTTTGACCGTGGAATTGTCAAAGGGGACTCCTCAGGAGGAGGAGGTGACGGAATTCGTGGAACGGGTAAAAAGGGCGAGCATCAGCGGGAGGACGGCGGAGGATACGGAAAAGGAGGGGGTGTTTACGGGAGCGTATTGTCTGAATCCCATGACGGGTGCGAGAATGCCCATCTACTCGGCCAATTTCGTCCTCATGGAATATGGAACGGGGGCGGTTATGGCAGTCCCCGCCCATGACCAGAGGGATTTCGAGTTCGCCAAACGATATGGGCTTCCCATCATCGTCGTGATCCAACCGCAGGATAACCCGTTGAGCGATGAGACGATGACGGAGGCCTATGTGGATGAGGGAACGGTGGTCAACTCCGGCCAGTTCAACGGGATGGATAGCGTTGCGGCTCGCGAGGCAATCGTCCGGTACCTGGAAGGGAATAGGTTGGGGAAGAGGGACGTCAATTATCGGATCCGGGATTGGGGGATTTCCCGCCAACGGTATTGGGGGGCGCCTATCCCCATCATCAATTGCCATCGGTGTGGAGTCAAACCCGTTCCGGAAGAGGATCTTCCCGTCGTTTTGCCCCATGACGTGGAATTTACGGGCACAGGTGGGTCCCCTTTGGCGGAATGTCGTGAGTTCGTTGAGACTCAGTGTCCCACATGTGGTGGAGATGCCAGGAGGGAGACCGATACCATGGATACCTTCGTGGAATCCTCCTGGTATTTCGATCGTTTTGCATCGCCCCGCTACACCGAAGGGCCCCTTGACAAGGAAAAGGTCGATTACTGGATGCCCGTTAATCAATATATTGGGGGCATAGAGCATGCTATTTTACATCTCCTCTATTCCCGCTTCTTTGCGAGGGTTCTCAGGGAATTGGGCCTGGTAAAGGACAAGGAGCCCTTTACGAGGCTCTTGACCCAGGGAATGGTTATCAAGGACGGGGCGAAGATGTCCAAAGCAAAGGGGAACGTCGTCGATCCCGAATACCTGGTCTCCAAATACGGTGCTGATACAGCCCGGATGTTTTGCCTTTTTGCTTCTCCACCCGAGAGGGATCTCGAGTGGAGCGATCAGGGTGTGGAAGGATCATTTCGGTTTCTCAACAGGGTGTGGCGATTGGTGAACGAAAATCACCATTGGATGAAGGAGACGAAACCCTATACCGGTGTAACCCCCATCGATCAAGACCTGAAAATGCTGCGTGAGAAAGTCCATAAGACCATCAAGAAAGTCGGGGAGGATATCGAGCGATTCCATTTCAACACCGCTATCAGCGCTATTATGGAACTGGTCAACACCCTTTATCCGTCCAAGCCGAAGGAGAATGTGGATCCAACGGAACGTTCGGTATTTAGGGAGGCAATTGAGACGGTAATTCTCCTTCTTTCGCCTTTTGTCCCCCATATTGCGGAGGAGTTATGGGAAGCCCTGGGAAAGGGGGAAAGCATCATCAAGACCCCCTGGCCCGATTACGATCGGGAGGCCATCGTTGAGGAGGAAGTCCTCGTGGTGATCCAGGTGAACGGCAAGGTGCGGGATAGGGTAACTGTCCCATCCTCAATGGGGGAGGAGGAGATCAAAGGGGTAGCGTTGGAGAGGGAGAAGATAAGACGATTGATCCATGATAAGGCCGTCAAGAGGGTCATCCTCGTCCCCAAGAAGTTGATCAATATCGTCTGCGCCTGATCCCATTGCCTTTTGTGTATCTCGACGTATCTGTTCCCACAACCATTCCCGTGATGAAACGAGTCCGAGGCCATTTTTACTCTTCAATCATCTTGTTTCTCTTGGTGGGAACTGGTTGTGGGTATCGACTTGGAGGAGAAGGGTTTAGCCCCTCCCCCGAAATTCGATTCATTGCCATTCCAACCTTCATCAATGAGACCTATGAAGCGGGCATCGAGACCATCGTCACGAATGCCCTATTGAGGGAGTTGATCAAGGACAGGCGGGTCAAGGTCGTCGGCGAAGATGAGGCCGATGCCATCATGGAGGGAACGGTTAGATCATTTTCCATCTCATCCGTGGCCTATGACCCGACGGGGGTGGTGTTGGAGTATCGGACATGGGTCGTCCTGGACGTACTACTGAGACGAAATAAAAAGGCAGGAGTCCTTTGGAGTAAAAGGGGCCTTACGGAATCGGATGTCTACAGGGTTTCCTCGGACGTCCTTCTCACAGAGGCGGAAAAAGAGAGGGCAATCCAGAAGATAGCAACGGAACTGGCACGGAGAATTCGTCGGAGATTGTTCGAGGGGTTTTAGTCGCCTATCGGCTCAGCGAGGAAGCCTCCAACACGAGGTTAGATCATGGATTTCTTCGCGTTGGATAAGGGGTTCAAGGAGGGAAAGATCCCTCGTGTCCTTTACCTTTTTGGGGATGAACCCTACCTTATCGAGAGGGGGATCGAGGGGCTTCGCACAAAGATTATCCCGGCTCATCTTCAGGAGTTTAATCGGGATGTCTACTCGGCTGGCGAGGTTCCAGCATCCAGGATCGTTGATGCCGCGCGGACAGTACCTATGTTGAACCCATGGCGGTTTATTCTGGTCAAGGAGGCGGACCGCTTTGCCCCGGGTGATATAGACCAATTCCTGCCCTATATAGAGGAACCCTCGCCCTCCACATGCCTGGTTCTTTGGGGGGATACGGGCGGACACTGGAAGCAATTCTTCCCCAAGATAAGAGGAGTGGGGGCGGTGATCCAGATTAAATCCTTTTTTGCCGGAAAATTGATCGGATGGATCAAGCGGGAGGCCCAGGCGTGTGGGAAAGGAATGACCAGGGAAGCGGCTGAATATCTTAGGGATATGGTGGGAAACCGCCTGAGAGACCTCCACAACGAGATTGAAAAGACCGTGGCCTATGTGGGGGAAAAGCCCGTCATCGAGTTGGAGGATGTGGAAGGGGTCGTTTCGGAGGTGAGGAGGAGGACCATCTTCGAGTTGACCGATGCCATTGGAACGAGGAATTCCCTTGAGGCATTGCGGATTTTGAGAAGGATGTTGCAGGCCGGAGAAGCCCATCTCAAGATCCTCAGTATGATTGTTCGCCAATTTCGTTTGATCTGGAGGGCGCAGGACCTGGTATCAAGGGGGGTTGAAAAGGAGGAGTTGGGGAGAAGGTTGAAGCTCCACCATTTTTATCTGGAGTCCATCCTCGAGCAGACCGCCAATTTCAACGAGGATAACCTTCGGGAGGGATTTCGTCGATTTCTTCAGACCGACCTGGCCATGAAGACGACGACCTTATCGAAAGAGCTCCTTTTGGAGCACATGGTGGTTGATTTATGTCACTGAGAGGATTGGAGGGAGTTGACCCGTCTGGTAAGACGTGAGATCTTTCTGGACGCGGTGTTCCTGTGGATCACCCCCTTGGATTTGGCCTTATCGATAGCGGGTATAGCCTCGGCTAAGGTGGTTCTTGCCTTATCGATATCCTTGGCCTCCACCGCCAACCTCACCCTTTTTATCAGGGTTTTCAAGGTGGATCGGATATGGACGTTCCGCTGGCTCCTTTTTTCGTCCTGCTTCTGCCTTTTGAGGGCTGACTTATGAGTGGCCAAATCATCACCTCCCTGCGACCGGTGGGATCGTTGTCAATTACTTTCCGTATGGGCACAGGTCATTGTAATCTTGTAATATAATCATTTAATTCAATGGATGTCAAGGGCTCTTTCCGAGAATTGGTGGAAAAAAGCTTTTGAGCAGTGAAGAGCGATTTTTTCAGAGATCCTTTCCATGAGCGCGACGGAGCACGATAGGATAGCCAGAGCAGCGGGGGTTGTGGGATCCGCTACCCTTCTCAGCCGCATCCTGGGATATGCCCGGGACATGGTGATCGCGTATTTTTTTGGTGCCGGTCCGGCCACCGATGCCTTCTTCGTTGCCTTCAGGCTTCCCAATACCCTGAGGAGGCTTTTCGGGGAGGGATCCATGACCGTTTCCTTCATTCCCGTCTATACCGAATACCTCGTCCACCGGACCAAAGAGGAATCCCAGGAGCTCGTCGATGTGGCCTTCACGCTAGCTGCCTCAATATTGATGGGGTTGACGATCTTGGGCATGGTCTTTTCTCCGCAGATTGTCGCGGTCCTGGCCCCGGGTTTCAAGGATCCGAAACAGGTCGAGTTGACGATCTTCATGACCCGGATCGTCTTTCCCTACCTCTTTTTCATCGGTTTGGTCGCCTTGGCCATGGGCATTCTCAACGCCCATCGTCACTTCGCCGCCCCCGCCTTGGCCCCCACCCTGCTCAACCTCTCCATGATAGCTTCCGCTTATCTTCTGCTCGGACGGTTGACCGAGCCCGTCGTCTCGCTGGCAATCGGGGTCTTTTTCGGCGGGGTGATCCAGCTCGCGTTCCAACTCCCCTTTTTGATCAAAAAGGGGGTGATGTTCAGGTTCAACTTCTATTTCCTCCATCCGGCCATCAAACGGATCTGTATCTTAATGCTTCCGGCGCTGCTCGGCGTCGCCGTTGCCCAGATTAACATCTTCGTTGGGCAAATCTTGGCCTCCTTCCTCCAGAAAGGCTCCATATCCTTCCTCTACTACGCATATCGCTTGATCGAATTTCCCCAGGGTATCTTCGTAATCGCTTTGGGGACAGCAGCCCTTCCCAGTTTTTCGCAATTGGTCTCCGAGGGGAAGATGGAGGAATTTCGAGGTGCCATTTCCTTCTCGGTGAGGCTGGTCCTCTTTGTGGCGGTTCCGGCCATGGTGGGCCTCATCGTACTGAGAGTCAACATTATCCATCTTCTCTTTCAGCATGGGGCCTTCGATTATCAAGACACAGTTTTGACCGCTCGGGCGCTTTTCGCCTATGGAATTGGACTTTGGGCAATCGCCGGGGTGAGGATCCTTGCACCGGCCTTCTATGCCGTGCAGGATACCAAGACCCCCGTGAAGATAGCGGTGGTGTCCCTGCTCGCCAATCTGGGATTGAGCCTCGTTCTCATGAGTCCCCTGGAACATGCGGGACTCGCCTTGGCCAACTCCCTGGCCTCGATGATCAATGTCTGCCTCCTTCTGGTCTGGCTGAGAAGGAGGATAGGCGAGATCGATTGGGCGCGTATTCTTAGATCCCTCATGCAGGTGGTCGTGGCCAGTATCGTCATGGGATGGGTTGCCTACTGGGTGGTCGGCAAGATATCCTGGGCTCATCCCGGTCACTGGGGAGAGAAGATCTTCTTGCTGGCGGCTGGGATTGTGGCGGGAATGTTCACGTACATCGCGATTTCCTATCTCCTGAGAAATGGGGAGCTTTCCTTTCTCATGGAGATGCTCCGGGGAAGGAGGAAGCCGCTGAGGTTTGAAGGTGAACTCGAATGAAGAGAATGGGAGGACGAAAAGATGGCAGAAGAGATCCTCCGCACCTACTCGTTTCCCGTAGCCGGTCCCCGGAATACGGAGAAGACCCTCAAGGTCCTTATTGAGCGGGCCCTACAGCTGAGGATCGGTTATGTCGTCGTGGCTTCGGCCAGTGGAAGGACGGCTTTCCTGTTGAGGTCCCTTTCCGAAGAGCTGGGCTACAAAGGCAAACTGGTCGTGGTCACCCACCACACGGGGTATTCAGAAGCGGGAGAGAATGAATTGAAGCAGGAGGACCGAACCCGTTTGACGGAGACAGGATGCACGGTGGTGACCGCAACCCATGCCCTGAGCAGCATATCCAGATCCTATCGGACCAAATTCGGAGGTATCGACCTGCTGGAGATCGTAGCCGGGGCCGTTCGCAGGTTTTCCCAAGGGGTGAAGGCTGCCATTGAATGTGCCATCATGGCCGCCGATGCCGGGGCCGTGCCGGTGGATGAGGATATCATCGCGGTAGCGGGAACGGGAAAGGGAGCGGATTCCGCCATCGTCATACGGGCGGCCAACCAGAATCGATTTTTCGACATGAAGGTGAGGGAGATCATCGCCCTCAGGCTCGGCAGGGATCGCAAGCCAGGTTATCGATTGTGCTTTTGTCCCTTGTTCCCGAGCCAGTGCGCGGTTTTCTGACTTTTATAGCGAGTTTAACGGATGTTGATTATCGAGGAACTCAGGGATTTTACCCCAGTCGGAATATTGGAATAATGGAGTACTGGAGTGATGGGTAGAGATAAGTGGAAACAAAAGATCCGTTTCTTCAGCTCTTTATCTCCCATGATTCCATTGTTCCAACATTCCATCATTCCATGCGGATAGCATAAGTCGATCATGAAAAAAATCACCCTCGATGGGTACCCCACTTCTTCAGCAGATTACGCTCAGGGACAACGGAATTCCCCAAAGGATCCGGGGACTCCAGGCGCCAGTTTGTTGAAATATCTCATTGGGTCGTGTTATCATTGGTTGTCAATGCTAAGGGGCCATAGATGCACGTTCTCTTCATCTATCCCAATCTGAACGCCCAAATTGGATTCAATTACGGCGTTGCTTTCCTTTCAGCTGTTCTTCGCCGCCACGGGCATGTCACGCGGCTCCTTAACATTAACGAAAGCCTGGGTTATCCCCTCGACCTTGAAAGAATCGTGGGCGATGTCAAAGCATTCTCCCCGGATCTCGTTGGCTTCTCCGTGGTGAGCAATCAATTCCAGTACGCACTAGAGATAGGGAAGGCCATCCGAAGCCAGACCGATGCCCCCTTCGTATGTGGAGGCGTTCATGCAACCATGGTTCCCCGTGAGGTTCTGGAAACGGGTATCTTCGACTACGCCTGTTTGGGAGAGGGGGAAGAGGCCCTTTTGGATTTGGCCAATGCGCTGGAGGAGAACGGAGACACGACCAAGATCCCGAACATCTGGTTGAAGAGGGATGGGAAAGTCATTGAGAACAGAGTTCGTCCCTTTACCCCCCTTGAAAATCTTCCCCCCAAAGACTACGAGATCTTCGATTTCCAGAGAATGATTGACGCCAAAGACGGGTGGGTGGGCACGATGGTATCCCGGGGATGCCCCTTCCACTGCACTTACTGTTTCAACCACAGGCTGGTCGATATTTATCGGAAGGACACCGGCCTTCCCCGCTCTCGCTTACGATACCTTCGCCATCACTCGATTAAGGAAGTGATCAATGAGCTGGAGTATCTCCTCGGTCAATATACGGGCATTAAGGTATTTATCTTTGATGACGACCTTTTTACCCTTGACAAGGATTATGTTCAAGAATTCTGCCATGCTTATGGGAAACGGATTCCCGTTCCCTTTGTATGCAACGCCCACGTTAAGGTCTTTGACCACACCATTGCCCGGAGCCTCAAGAAGGCCAACTGTTGCATTGTCAAGTTTGGGCTTGAAAGCGGTAGCGAAAGGATTAGAAGGGAGGTCCTCAATCGGCCCATGACCAACCAAGCCATTATCAACGCTTTCAGGATAGCCCACGACCACCAGCTTCACACCTCGGCCTTTGTGATGATTGGGCTTCCCGATGAGACCAGGGAGGACATGTTTGCAACGATAGATTTGTTGGCAGCCATACGCCCTGGCCGGTTTCGATGGTCGATCTTCTTCCCTTATCCGGGAACGGTGGCTTACGAAATGGCGAAGGAAAAAGGTCTGATTGATTTCCAAAAGATGCAAACCCTCTCCAATTTCACCGAGGAGTCGTGCTTGGATTTTGGGGGAGGCAATAATCTCCTGATAGACAAGCTGGCCAGAGCTTTTCCGTGGTTTGTCAATGCTCGGGGTAATTCTTCATGTTCCTCTATTTACCACGGATTGGTCAAGGAGATTGAGAGCATGGATTGGACGGCATGGGAAAAGGTCAAGGATACGATCCGTTCCACGGACCAGGAGATTTCGGGCTTCTTGACAAGAACTGGCAGAGAACACTACGCCATTAAGTACAATAAATTCATGGGTGTTCGGAGCGATTGGTTCGATCGATGAATGGGTACCTCCCCCACAAGATTCTCATCCGATGCCCCAACTGGGTGGGTGACTTGGTGATGGCCATTCCCGCCATCAAGGCGATCCGGAAGCGATTTCGCCGGTCTCATGTCGTCCTTTTGGTAAAGCCATACGGCAAAAAGGTAATTGAGGATTTGCCCTACTGCGACGAGATTCTTGAATATGAAGATAGAGATACGGATCACGGAATGCGCGGGATCGTTTCGCGGGCGATGCAGCTAAGGCGGAAAAACTTTGATTTGGCCGTCATTTTCCCCAATTCCTTTAGCTCGGCGCTGATTGCCTTTCTGGCGGGTATCAAACGGCGTGTCGGATACAGCCGGGAAGGGAGAGGTTGGATGCTTACTGATCCCATAAAGCCCGCGAGGCAAGGCCCCAAAATCGTCCCTATTCCCATGGTGGAATACTATCTGAGAATCACCGATTGGCTGGAATGCCCCCGGTCGACCCTAACTCCTGAGCTCTTCATCTCAGCGACCACAAGGCAGAAGGCCCAGGATATTCTCAAGCGATGTGGCGTTAATGGAAGGCGCATGACCATTGTCATGATTCCCGGTGCAGCTTACGGCTCTTCAAAATGCTGGAGGCCAGAATATTTTGCCCAGGTGGCAGATCACCTGATTGAGGGCTACGGGTGTAATTTGGTGATCGTTCCGGGTCCTGACGAAATGCAGATCGCCAGGGATATTGATGATAGAATGTCCTACAGAGCTATTGTCTTGGCCGATCCGATTGTTCCCCTGGACATCCTGATGGCCATTATCCAATCCAGCTCCTTGGTCATTACCAATGACACAGGCCCTCGGCATTTTGCCGTAGCCTTTGACAAGCCCGTAGTGGTCATCATGGGTCCCACGGATCCACGATACACCAATCTCAATCTTGAAAAGACCATTGTTCTGAGGGAGGATCTTGACTGCAGTCCCTGTCATCTGAAGGTCTGTCCCCACGATCACCGTTGCATGACAGCAATTACGCCCGAAAAGGTGGTTCAAGCCAGCGAATGGCTGGTCAGTCAATTTGTGAAGCCGAGGGCACGGGATTAGGCATTTCATTTTTCCCACGGGCAGGTATCAATGAAAGTATCCATCGAAAGATTTAAGGAGATAATCGGCCGTTTCAAGGAGGCAAAAATTGCCGTCATTGGCGATATCGTGGCGGACATCTATATCTATGGAAAACCCTTTAAGCTGTCCCGAGAGGCTCCCGTTTTGGTTGTCCGGCATGACGGCGAAAGAGTTCTCCCCGGAAGTGCGGGGAACACCATTCATAATCTCTCGCGGTTGGGTGTCCGAGTTTTTCCCCTCGGTGTCATTGGCGATGATGAGACAGGGAGATCTCTCCTGAGTGGGCTCTCCGTGAAGAATATCGATAGAAAGGGTATCATCGTAGTGGATGGTCGCAGCACTATTACCAAAACCCGCATCATGGCCGGGGATGAGCACACTTCTAAGCAGCAGGTGATTCGGATCGATCGAGAGGTAAAAGAACCTCTCCCCGAAAAGGTCGAAAACCGGATAATGCTCCATCTGGACCGTATCGCAAACCAGGTCGATGCGTTCATCGTATCCGATTATGGATATAATCTGATCACTCCGGCCCTGATCGAGAAACTCAAGGCTATCGCTGCGAATAAAAGCGTAATAGTGGATTCCAGGTACCGGCTCCACCTCTTTTCAGGTTTCACGGCCATTACTCCCAATGAGTCTGAGGCCGAAGCCATTTCGCAGTTCAGCATCATAAACGGCCAGGATGCTATCAGGGTAGGGAAAAGGTTTATTGAAGAGCTCGACCTGAAGGCCGTGCTGATTACCAGGGGAAATAAAGGAATGGTTCTGGTGGAACGATCAGGCGATGCGTTGGAAATCCCCATCTGCGGCAGTGACGATATCACCGATGTGACGGGGGCAGGCGATACCGTAACAGCGGTCTTCACCTCGTCCCTGGCCGCAGGGGCCTCTTTTTATGAGGCGGCTCGACTATCCAACTATGCCGGAGCAGTGGTAGTCATGAAAAGTGGCACGGCAACGGCTTCACCGGAGGAATTGATTCACGTGATTGAACAAGAGCACAAGATCAAGGGTTGAGCGGCGGGCCTCCTTGAGGATCTACCAAGATTTCATGAAGGGAAAGAGAAAATTTATCAGGGATTCGGAAGCGTTGTTGCATATCGTCAATCAGTTGAAATCTCAGGGGAAAAGCATCGTTATGACCAATGGATGTTTTGATGTGCTTCATGTGGGCCACATCCGTTGTCTAAAGGGAGCCAAAGAGCAGGGCGATGTCCTGATTGTTGCCGTCAATGACGACGCTTCCATGAGAAGGCTAAAAATAGCAGGACGTCCAATAATGCCCGAGTCGGAGCGCATAGAGATTCTCGAAGCCCTGGAATGTGTGGATTTCATCACCCTGTTTTCCGAAGAGAGGGTGGATCGTCTCCTCCTGATGCTTAAGCCCCATATCCACGCCAAGGGGACAGATTACACGGAAGAAACAGTGCCTGAAAGGGAAACGGTCCTCTCATACGGGGGACGCATCGCCATCGTCGGGGATGCCAAGACTCACTCAACCACCGATCTCATTCGCGCTATTGCCCGCCTTGAAAAGGAGAACCGTCCGGACTGAAATCTTGGGCAACGAGAGCCCATTCGCGGCTCCAATAGCTTCACATTACCTGCACGTGGTTTCTCATGCTCCCACGCCGGGGGTTCAGCCTTGACCTTTCCATCCCGAGGCCGCGCGGCAAAGCCCACCAAGGATACTACCACTGTCGTGGGAATTTATTCAAGACTCTGCCTTTTTTGACTCAATTCCGGCTTGATTACTACACGATGGACCGGGGAAATACTTTCTGCCGGAACAATTCGGTATTCCCCTTGAATACCTCATTGGCATTCTGCTATTTTTCTATAAAGAGCATGCTATCATTACAGAAGGGAGGTGATAAGGATGGCCGAGGTTAAGATGCCCCATCCAGGGCATGAAGAGCATCTCTGTCTTCTGCAGAACACCGGTTACATCAAAGAGAATTTTGCAGACTATAAAGACCTTGTGAGAAACTCTCAGTTCGTCTGTAAGAACTGCGGTAGAACTGCCGCAAGTGACAAAAACCTCTGTGCCCCTGAGGCGTTGTAAAACCTCTGAATACCTGTTTGTGTTGGATGGAAATTGCCAGTGCCTGATCTCATGAGTTCCTGATAGGAGGAAAGGGATCAGGCACTTCCTATTGTTGGCAGGTCATTAGACGACGAGATATTTGGAGACGACCTCCTCGTTCCCCCATATCTCGTTCATAGTCCCTTCGTATTGGATCATGCCTTTTTCCAGGATATATGCTCGGTCTGCTACCCCTTTACAAAATTTGAGGTTTTGATCCGCCAGCAATATCGTTACCCCTTCATCCCGAATACGCTTTATGACTTCCATCAGGTTTTTGACAACCAGGGGGGCTAACCCCTCGGCGGGCTCGTCCAGCAGGATGATAGCGGGATTTTTCATCAGCGCCCGGCCGATGGCCAACATCTTCTGTTCACCTCCGCTGAGGTGGGTCCCCTTGCTTGAACCCAGCTCCCTCAGCACGGGGAAGAGGTCACAAATGGTATCGATGTTCCAAAAACCCCGTTTCTTGCGGGACATACGCCTGGCAATCTCCAGGTTCTCGAACGCGGTCAGATCGGGGAATATTCTGCGGTCATCGGGGACGTATCCAATTCCCAGGCGAGCGATCTCAAAGGATTGTTTGTCGGCTATCTCCCTCCCTTGAAATTTGATGCTTCCCCTTCTGGGCGGGGTTAACCCCATGATACTCCTGAGCGTTGTGGTCTTACCAACCCCATTTCTGCCCAACAGCGAAACGACCTCCCCCTCATCGATGCTCAGGGAGATGCCCTGGAGGACATGGCTTTGGCCATAATAGGTGTCGATCTCCTCGATTTCAAGGATCATGTAAATTCCTCCCCCAGTTCTTCCCCGAGATAGACCTCTTTGACGTTTTGATTTTCCTTGATCTTGTTCGGTTTCCCATCGGCTATAATACTGCCCCTGTGCATTACGACGATGCGATCGGAGAGGCTGAAAACGACGTCCATATCGTGCTCCACGATGATAAAGGTTGTTCGCTTCTCCTGGGAGAGTTTCTTGATATTTTCCAGGATTTTCACCCGCTCCACTGGATTCATCCCTGCGGTCGGCTCGTCCAGGAAACAGAGCTCGGGTTTCGAGGCGATGGCGATACCCATTTCCAAAAGCCTCTGATCACCGTGGGATAATTCCCCGGCTACCATTTTTCTTTTGTCCCGTAATCCAACTTCTTTTAGTACCCCTTCAACCTCATCTATGGCATCCCTGTGGGCATCGAGGCGTGAGAAGACCTTGAGGCTCTTACCTAAGAGCGATAAGACCGGAAGCTGGATATTTTGGAACACCGTTAACATGGGGAAGATATTCATGATCTGGAACGAACGGCCTATCCCCCTTCTAACCCGTTCATCCGTAGGCATTGTGGTAATCTCCTCGCCCTTGAAAAAGATCTTCCCCGAATCCACGGGAAGACTGCCGGTTAACAGGTTGATCAGGGTGGTTTTGCCAGCGCCGTTGGGGCCGATGATCGATGTCATTGCATCCGCCGTGAAATGGATATTTACCCCGTCCACTGCAGTAAAATGGCCAAAAGCCTTTCTGAGGCCATCAGTTCTCAAAAGCTCTGTCATGGACGACTCCCTCGGGCAAACCGCAGGCGGACCCACGGGGCGAGCTTCCTTTGGACAATACTGACGATACCACCTGGAAGGCCCATTACCAATGCCAGCACGATTGCGCCAAGCCAGATCAGCCAGTATTCGGTGAACCGGACGATGATGTCCTTTATCACATAGAAGAGGAATGCACCCACGATGGGGCCGGCAAAGGTATGGATGCCGCCGAGGAGGGTGGCAAGCACCGGTTCAGCGGAATGCGTCCAATGGGCCAGGGGGGGAGTTACCGTGTTCTCTAAAGGGGGGAGAAGGGCTCCAGCCAAGCCGGCATAAAGACCAGCAATGGTAAAAGCGATGAGACGATAATTCTTGACGGAAATACCGGCAAAGGCGATTCTGCTTTCGCTATCGCGAATGCCCTGCAATGTCAGCCCGAAAGGGGAATTAACGATCCTATAGAAAAGGATTATGGCGAACAAGCAAACGATTAAAACGAAGTAGTAGTAATTTCCCAAGGAACTCATATTAATGCTGAAGATGCCGGGTATTTCCAGGGGAGCCCTCGGTATGCCGACCAAGCCGTCATCTCCGCCGGTCATGGTGCGCCACTTCCAGGCCAGGGAATAGATCATCATCCCGAAGCAGAGGGTGAGCATGGCGAAATAGATGCGGGTATGGCGGATACAGAGGAATCCCAGGATCAGGGCGATGATACCAGCGAATACTACCCCACAGATGACACCTGGCAGTAGGGAAGGGATCACCAAGAGCACCTTGGCGCAGCCATATGCCCCGCATGCGTAAAAGCCCGCCTGACCAAAAGAGAGCAAACCCGTATATCCCAAGAGCAGGTTGAAGCCCAGGGCAAATACGGAAAGCACTAAGATATGCATGGTCATGTACATGAAGTATTTTCCCACAAGGTGGGGCAGCAGAAACAAGAACACAATCAGCGCCAAAAGAAGAACGGTGGGGATTTTTCCGTATGTTCGTTCGAATAAGGAATTGCCTTTGCGTTCACTCATCGATTTACCCACCGAATAATCCCTCCGGTTTCAGGAGCAAGACTACGGCCATCACCACGAAGATGATGAACAGCTCAAAGATGGGGAAAAGCAGGATGCCGTAAGCGGTCAGTACCCCGACGATGATTGCCCCGACAAAGGCCCCCTTTAGATTGCCCAGCCCTCCGATTACCGTTACGACAAAGGCCTGGATAATAACGGCCGCCCCTATCCCGGGAGCCACCACACGGACAGGGGTGCTCAGGGCCCCTCCGAGGGCTGCCAAAGCCGCACCAAACATGAATACGGTTGTAAAGAGCATTGGGATATTAACCCCTATGGCACTGGCCATCTCCCTATCCGAGGCCGAGGCACGCATGATCCTTCCCCACCACGTCCTCTCCAAAATGAGCCATAGACCGATTGCAACGCCTATCCCTGCCCCTATGATAAAGAGGTTATAAATGGGAAAAGGCCTGCCGAAGAGGGGTATGGCGCCGGTGAAGAAATCCGGCATGGGGGGAATCATGAATACCCCACCCCATGTCATCTTCACGGCATCGTCGAAGATGAGGATGAAGCCGAAGGTCAGCAGGAGCTGATAGGGGACGTCCAGGTGATAGATATGCCGCAGGAAGAACCGTTCCATAATTAAGCCGACCACGGCCACCCCGATGAGGCTGAGAAGGATGGAGAGCCAAAAATTGATCCCCAGAAGCCCGTAGAAGGTAAAGGCGAAATAGGCGCCCAGCATGAAAAGGCTCCCGTGGGCGAAATTCAGGATTCCCAGGACTCCAAATACGAGGGTCAATCCAGCGGCGATAAGCCAGAGATACATGGCCAGGCTCAATCCCACAAGCCCCTGAAAAGCAAGATTTTCCATTGTTTTTTGCTACTATTCGTCCTTTCCCTTAATTCGAGGGGGAGCCAGCTATCTGTCGGCTCCCCCTCTGTCCTTTTACTTAATGGCTGGGAAGGGTGGTTTGCGATAGTAGTCTTCGGCAGGTATCACCCTAAGCTCCCCAACTATGGGCAAGGGATAAGCCTTATCGTGAATGACCTTGCCTGCTGGAACGTTATAGACGGCCTGATGGTCCTCCGGCCTGAAGTACCGCTCACCCCCGGGGCATTTGATCCTCATTCCCTCTATGGCCTTGATCAGCTTTGCCGTTTCCAGGCTTTTGGTCTTCTCGATGGCTTCCTTGAATACATAGATGGCCGAGTAGGAAGTCTCCGCCGAATAGTTGGGGTACCTGGCCCACCTCTTGAGGAATTTTTCAACGAAGGCCTTGTTTTCAGGCGTATCGGGCCAGTTGTGGATATAGCGGGCAGTAGCCCAAAGCTTCCCCTTGAATTGGTTCTTTCCGACCTCCCGTGCCAATCCCTCTAATACATCGACGGAGCCGCCCATGGCCTGCCACCATACCTGAATCTGTTCGAAGACTCCGAGGAGCAGGGCCTGCCTCAGGTTCATCACCGCTTCACCCGCCCACGGGGTGGCAAAGATAGCATCGGGCTTCTTGGCCATTACCGCTGAGATATGGGGCGAAAAGTCAGTGGTCCAGAAGGGTGCCCAGGCCTCAGCCACGAACTCCACATCGGGCCGATACTTCTTCATGGTGGATTTAAACAGGGTCCAGCACGTCCGTCCATACTCATAATCGCAGTTGATACCTGCCCATCTCTTAATTTCCGGAAAATCCTTGAAGATCATCGCTGCGATGATGCTGTCCTGGTAGACGGGGACGCTTATCCTGAAGATATTCTTTATTCCCTTTTCGTAAACCAGGTTTTCGGTCAGCTTTTCGGTAGCCGCGTGGACGAAGATCTGAATCCGGTCGAGCTCAGGCAGCACCGGGCCGACCGCCATGCATACGCCGCTGGAATCCACTCCAAAGAGGAGGTGTGCTCCCCAATCCTGAACCATGTACCTGGCATTCTTAACGGCCACTGCCCCCTTTAACTCCGAATCCATGAACTTCATCTCGAGTTTGCTCCCCAGTATCCCACCCGCTGCGTTTATCTCGTCGATTGCCAATGTGGCCCCCATGATCATCTGGCGTCCGTAATCAGCATGGGCTCCTGAGGTTACCCCCTGGCCTCCAATTTTGATTACCTTGGGCAGCGGTCCCGGATTCGCATAGGGTACTATGGCGAA
>JABAOH010071112.1_pt5 | contig 16593 bp, 16 predicted proteins | sample 7062181 | NCBI WGS metagenome assembly JABAOH01 (sample SAMN14538630, study PRJNA623070) | marine sediment metagenome | biome: marine biome [ENVO:00000428]; feature: marine pelagic biome [ENVO:01000023]; material: deep marine sediment [ENVO:00002113]; isolation source: pool of 5 deep marine...
TGGGCACGAACGCCAAGATATTATGGGACAGGGTTCCCCCTGAAGTTGAACCCTTTTCTCCCGAAAATCTACTAATATTCAGCGCTGGTCTTTTATGCGGCACCCCTGCCATCGGCTGCAATCGTACTATTGTTTCAACCATTTCTCCACAAACTTTGTTAATGGCATTTTCAATGATGGGAGGATTTTGGGCGCCGGAATTGAAGTATGCCGGTTATGATAAAGTGATTCTTCGCGGCAAGTCCCCCGATTTGATCTATTTGTGGATAAACAATGACAAAGTAGAAATACGTGATGCCGCGCATTTACATGGAGTAGGCGCTGGTGAAACTGCAGAATTTATTCGGCAGGAGTTGAACGAGCCAAAAGCCCAAGTGGCGGCAATCGGTCTGGCTGGTGAGAATAGGGTCTATTTCGCTTCCATCGAGCAGGGTAGGTCCAGTGCCAGCCGGGGCGGAATAGGCGCTGTGATGGGAGACAAAGGGGTAAAGGCGATAGCTGTTCGGGGAACNNATGGCCATTCATGATGAGAAGTGGCACACCGAGAATTTCATGTGGGGAAATGCCCGCATCCGGCGAAAAGGTTTCTGGACCGAGGAAGTCGAAAAGGAGTGGACGGAGACATTAGAAAACGCGCGGACCAGGCTGATCAGCTGCTATAACTGCCCATTGAAATGCGGTGCAACAATTTCCATGTCGGGAATTCCAACATACATGATGAAGTGCTTCTCGAAACTTACATACACGATGGCAGCCATGTCAGACCTGGAATTTGGCTTATCAATTGCTCAACGTGCTACGGAATATGGTGTCGATGGATACTCAGCACCCCAAGTTATGGCCTTTGCTCTAGAGCTTTATGAAGCTGGCATTTTAACCGACGATGACCTGCCGGGGATGCCGCACGATAATGAGGGGAGATTCTTCTGGTTGCTCGACAGAATTGTCCGACGAGAAGGAATTGGTGATGTTTTGGCCAATGGCACGTATTGGGCAGCCAAAGAGATTGGCAATGGCGCAGAGGCCTATGCTCACAATACCATCAAAAAGCATGAGCAGCTACCTCTCAAGTTATCAATGCTCAATCCTATTTATTTCCTGATGTATAGCACCGGAGAAAAAATAAACATCACGCAAATACAAGGACAATTCCCCCAGGCGCCTTATCCTAAAAGAGAACACAGAGAAGCCTTTGTAAAAGAGTGGTTTCAGGTTCCTGATGAGAGATTCAAACAATACTTCTTAGACTGGGAACCGCGTGGGGAATTCTCAATTCCGTACTACCCAACTGTTGAAATGTGTTGCGATATCGTCGACTGGCATGAACAGATGCACTACATTGATGATGCCCTCGGNNGCAGGAACCGGGATCGATATGGATGAAGCCAAACTGAAACAAGCAGCCAAACGGTACCGGACGTTGGTTAGAGCCATCAATGTTGGACGAGGTATGAGAAGAAAAGACGAGAAGCCACCTGAGGATCATTGGAAGAAAAGATTCCCCGAACTCGAAAAGGAGCTCTTGGATGGGTATTACAAATTCAAGGGGTGGAATAACGAAGGTATTCCTACAAAAGAGTCCCTGCATGAATTGGGTCTGGATTACGTGAGCAAAGATTTCATTCAGAGGGGGATCTTGACGGATAGTGAAAATGCTCCTTCTAAAGAGACCTCGGTGGATAAAGGACCGGAATAAATCGAAAGAGACTGTAACCGTGAAGAGTGAGAGTATGAAAAAAATCGTTAAAACAATAAAGATTGATGTTAACAAATGTACTGGTTGCCGGGCATGCGAAGTAATCTGCTCTGCCTTTCACGCTGCTGACAAATACAGCAGCACGAATCCGGCGAGGGCTCGTATTCGGGTGATTCGTGAACCCCTTTCAGACGTATATGTTCCTATATACGCGGGGGATTATGCCCCAGCCGAATGTGCCGGTAGAGACAAATACACCATTGATGGAAAGGAATACGAGGAGTGTGCCTTTTGCAGATCTTCCTGCCCGTCCAGGGATGAGTTCAAAGAACCCGATTCCGGCCTTCCCCTCAAGTGCGATATGTGTGAAGACGATCCGCCACAAGAAGAGCCCTTGTGTGTTCAGTGGTGCTTAAACGATGCCTTGATCTATGAGGAAAGAGAAGAGGAAGCTGAAGAAGAAGTAAAGCTGGAGGAGATGGAGATCGGGCTGGAGTCAATGGTAGACAAATATGGGTTGCAGAAGGTAATAGATGCCATTGCTCGAATATCAACGAGGGAATAAGACATCAAGGCAATAGCAGAAGATTGAAGGAGATCATGGAGACTGTACCCCTAGCCCCCTTCAAAGAGGTCATAGATGAGGTGAAAGCGAACGGCGGAGACGCCGTCAAATTCTGCTATCAGTGCGGAATATGCGACACGGTGTGTCCCTGGAACAGGGTGACCACTTTCAGTATACGTAAGCTAATCCGAGAAGCCACATTTGGTTTGAGCGAGATAGAACGTGAAGAGATTTGGCGTTGTACCACCTGCGGGAAGTGCCCTCAGCGATGCCCGAGGGATGTGAAGCAAATCGAGGACGTGGTGTCCCTGCGCAGGATCGCCACGGAATATGGTGTTATTCCTCCCCCCGTCCGTCCTATACGCGCCGTCAGCGCAGACCTTTCTGCTGAAGGTAATCCCCTCGGCGAAGAACGAAAAGCCAGGGGCGATTGGGCAGAAGGCCTATCTGTCAAGACCTTCACCGAGGGGATGGAAGTACTTTATTTTTCTTGCTGCTATACCAGCTACGACCCAAGACTAAAGAAGGTAGCGCAAGCCACGGCCGCTGTTCTCAAGAAAGCGGAGGTGGACTTTGGGATTCTGGGCGCCAAGGAGAACTGCTGTGGCGAAAGTGTGCGCAAAGTCGGCCATGAGGCGTTGTTCAAAAGCCTCGCCAGGGAAAACATCAAGACCTACATCGAACACGGGGTAACGAAGATCCTTCTTTCTTCCCCTCATTGCTACCACACCTTCAAGAACGAGTATCCTGAATTTATGGTGAGCTTTGAGGTGGTCCACATCTCTGAATATTTGCACCAGCTTATTCATGAGGGAAGACTCAAACCCACAAAGGAATATGGGAAGAAAGTGACGTATCATGACCCGTGTTACCTGGGCCGGCACAATGGCATCTATGATCAACCTCGAGAGGTCTTGAAAAAGATACCAGGTTTGGAACTGAGTGAGATGGCAGAGTCGCGAGAAGATAGTCTCTGCTGCGGAATGGGAGGAGGCAGGATCTGGCTTGAAACTCCAACGCCTGAAAGGTTCTCCAACATCAGACTGCAGCAAGCGATCGGGGTTGGGGTTGAGGTGCTGGCAACTTCATGTCCGTATTGCATCACCCAGTTCGAGGATAGCAGGTTTAGCCTGAAGGATAGCGAGGCCATACAGATCAAGGACATTACGGAGATCCTCCAGGAAGTGGTTTAGGTACTGATACAAATACAAAAGAAGCCTGATGAGGTGATCGAAAATGGAATCAGAGCTAGAAATTGGTCAAGACCGGATGCGGAAAAGTCTCGCAGACAGTATTCGCAAAAGCTTCGGAGGCAATCATTTTGGTGATGTGATGGTTGTCGGTGGAGGGATCAGTGGTATTCAAGCCTCTCTTGATCTTGCCGCCTCGGGTTTTAAGGTCTATCTGGTGGACAAGGCTCCTGCCATTGGCGGCCACATGGCCCAGCTCGACAAGACTTTTCCCACCAATGATTGTTCCATATGAATACTTGCACCCAAACTGGTCGAGGTCGGCCGGCACCCTAACATAGAAGTTCTAACCTATACTGACGTTGACAGTGTAGAAGGAGAAGCAGGGGATTTCAGGGTAACCCTGATTAGAAAGCCCAGATATATCGTGGAAGATAAATGCAGGGGTTGTACGACTTGTGTGGAATACTGCCCGGTCGTGTACCCTGACCCATTTAATCAGGAAATATCAAAGAATAAGGCCGTCCATATCTATTTCGCTCAAGCCATTCCACTGATCACTTACATCGATGAAAGCTGCCTTTACCTGAAAGAGAAGAAGTGTGGTATATGCGAAACAGTATGTGAGAACGACGCTATCGATTTCAACCAAGCGCCGGAGAAGGTAGAAGTAAAAGTGGGGGCTGTCATTCTGTCTCCTGGCCTTGAGCCATTTGATCCAAAAGCGGGGAATGAATACGGCTACGGAAAGCTGCAAAATGTGGTCACCAGCATGGACTATGAACGGCTGATGTGCCCCACCGGGCCATACGAGGGTGAAATCCTTCGAGCCTCCGACAAGGTACATCCCCAAAAAATCGCCTGGATCCAATGCGTCGGTTCCAGACAGGTCAACCCAACCGGTGGTAACAGCTATTGTTCGGCCGTATGTTGCACGTATACCCAGAAACAGGTTGTTTTGACAAAAGAACATAACCCGGAAGCTGAGTGTACGGTATTCCATAACGACATCCGGTCCCATGGCAAGGATTTTGAGCGGTTCTACCGACGAGCCGAGAGACTTCCAGGGATTCGATTTATAAGAAGCTATGTATCCATAGGGGAAGAGATCCCGGAAAGCAAGAACGTCACCATACGGTATTCAACGCCCGACGATGGAGTGAAAGAGGAAGAATTCGACCTGGTGGTATTGTCTGTTGGATTAAATCCTCCGGCAGACGCAGAGGACCTGGCCGGCAAGTTCGGTATTGAACTCAATCCTCACGGCTTTTGTGAGGTCAATCCTGTCAATCCGATGGAGACGACACGGCCGGGGATCTTTGTAAGCGGTGCTTTCCAGAGCCCCATAGATATTCCCGAGGCCGTTTTCACCGCCAGCGCAGCGGGTTCCCAAGTGGGTCAACTACTCGACTATAGGAGAGGAAAGCTAGCCAAAGATCGGGTCTATCCGCCGGAAAGGGATGTCTCGCAAGAAGAGCCGAGGATAGGCGTCTTTGTGTGTCATTGTGGGGCGAATATCGGAAGGGTCGTGGATGTTCCTTCTACGGTTGAATATGCCAAAACCTTGCCCAACGTAGTCTACGCTCAGGAACAATTGTTTTCATGTGCGGCGAACTGCGCCCAGGAAATAACCGATAGGACCGAGGAAATCGGGCTCAATCGTGTCATAATCGCCGCCTGCTCCCCCAGGACTCTTGACCCCTTATTCCGGGACACCGTTCGGGAGGCGGGGCTGAATCAGTATTACTATGACATGGCTAACATACGAGAACATTGTTCCTGGGTCCACGCTAAAGAAAAGGAAAAAGCTACCGAAAAGGCCAAGGACATCATCCGGATGTCGGTCGCCCGATCTGCCCATTTGGAGCCAGTACAGGATATTGAACTGCCTGTCAACAAGGCAGCGTTAGTGGTTGGTGGAGGGATAGCCGGCATGACCTGCGCTCTCTCCATAGCCAAGCAGAGGCATGTGGTTCATCTGGTAGAAAGGGAAAAGGATCTAGGTGGGACAGCGAGAAAAATCTATCACACTCTGGATGGGGTGGATGTTCAAGCGTATTTGCGTGATCTAGTGCACCAGGTTTATCAGAACCCCTTGATTCATGTATATACTGATGCGGCCGTCACAGAGGCGGCCGGATATGTTGGGAATTTCGTAACTACCGTCAAGTCTGAAAGAGGGGTCACAGAGATTAAACATGGCGCAATCGTCATCGCTGTAGGTGCCGATGTATACGAACCCACCGAATACCTTTATGGGGAAGATGACAGGGTAATGACCCACCTCGAATTGGAGGAGCAGATCCACAAAGGAAACAAAAAGGTCATAAACGCAGAAAATCTCGTGATGATCCAATGCGTAGGCTGCAGAAATGAAGACAGAAATTACTGCAGCAGGATATGTTGTAGCGAGTCGATCAAGAACGCATTGAAGCTAAAAGAGATCAACCCCGAGATGGATATCTACATTCTCTATCGGGATATGAGAACTTATGGCTTCGGTGAGGATTATTATAGGGAAGCGGCCGACAAAGATGTAAAGTTCATCCGCTATGAACCGGAAGATGAACCAGAGGTGGAAGTGGGTGAGTCGGAGGAAGGTCAGCTTGTTCTGAAAGTTACCGTCCCAGATTATATTTTGGGTAAGAAGGTTGAAATTGAGGCCGATATAGTAGTTTTGGCTGCTGCTATTATTCCCTCCGCAGGAAGCAAGGAGGTATCCCAGCTATTTAAGGTAGCTTTAAGCCCGGATAGTTTCTTCCAGGAAGCCCATGTCAAGTTGAGACCGGTNNTGATTAGGGAAACAATTGAGCAGGCACTCGGAGCGGCAGGCCGAGCCCTCACACTTCTCTCCCATGACACCATCACTGCCTCCGGTTCTGTTTGCGAGGTGGTTGAGAAAGCGTGTATAGGGTGTGGGCAATGTGTCTCGGCCTGCACGTATGGTGCCATAGAGCTTCGCGAGACCCGACGGGGTAAAAAGGCTGTCGTGAATCCGGTTCTCTGTAAGGGAGATGGTCTCTGTTGCTCCAAGTGCCCCACATTGGCAATTCAACTTAAGCACTTTACCGATGACGAGATCTTGGCTCAGATTGACGCGGCGGCTAAAACCGCAAAGTCTTCTGCTATTCAGACGGTAGTCCAAAGCCTTTAGTGGCTTGATTGCCGGTGAAACTACAACGGAAGGTGGTGAGAACGAATGAGCACAACAAGCACATTCAAACCAAGAATTCTGGGTTTTGTATGCCACTGGTGAGCATACGGCGCCGCGGATATGTCTGGAGTTTCCAGACTTCAATATTCAACTGAAACAAGACTGATACGCGTCATGTGTTCCGGTCGAGTCGACCTGGAATATGTGCTCAGGGCATTCTCGAATGGAATGGATGGGGTCTTTATTGGCGGTTGCCGGTTTAATGAATGCAATTACATTACTCACGGAAATTACGACGCACTCAACATGGTGCTCCTCTGCAGAAGAATCTTGGAGCACATCGGACTGAACCCCGATCGATTGCGAATCGAGTTCATGTCTTCCGCCGATGGGAATCTCTTTGCCGAGATTATGGGTCAGTTCGGCAGCAAGGTGAAAACGCTGGGACCTCTCGGAGAAGCCGAAGGACTAGATGAAGAAGAATTGAAGGCCAAACTGGCAGAAATCCGAAAGCTGGTCCCTTACATCAAGCTAGTGAAAAATGAGAAGCTGGCCTCTCGTCTCGAGAACCCAGAAGATTATGACCACCTTTTCACCAAAGACGAGATCGACCGGCTGTTCAGCGAAGTCGTCTCGTACTATATCGACCCAGAAAAGTGCCAGGCTTGTATGATCTGTGCCAGGAGATGTCCTGTAGAGGCCATTGATGGCGACAAGAACCAGATCCACATCATTGATCAAGAGCAATGCATAAAATGCGCAACCTGCTTTGAAGTTTGCCCCGCCAAATTTGGTGCGGTGATGGAGATTATCGGCGATCCTGCCCCGCCTCCACTTCCTGAAGAGGGAAGAACGATCGTCAGATAAGAATGAAAGTAGGATATGGACCGGGCACATTGTGAGAAACAGCATCTCGACTTGAGAAAAATCCAACAGAGCACCAACCCAAATAGCTTGTATGGTGGGATTGGCCTCGCTGCAAGATTCAAATGCTGTTCCATCTGACAAGGACTATGTGCCCCTCAAAATCCTAGACAGATCTAGCTTGTTGAGATCGCTGAGGGGTCGACAATCTACAAAGGAGGATGAGAATGTCCCTTGATTGGTTACCGCGGGATGATGTGCTAAAGGATCATGATCCGGGCGGAGACGAGTTCCTGGGCACAGAACCCCCATGTGTGATGTACGAAAAGAAACCCATTCTGGATCCCGAGGGCGAGGCAGTCGCAGGACTCTATTCCGCCTGGGTATGGCTCAACAACCCACAACAATACAATTCCTACACCACCGAAATGGTGAAAGGGGTCATCGCTGGCATGAAGCAGGCTTCGATGGATCGCGGTGTGGTAGCGATCGTCTTCACAGGAGTGGGCGATCGAGCGTTCTGCACAGGTGGTAATACCAAAGAGTACGCCGAGTACTACAGTGGTCGGCCTACCGAGTATGCACTCTATATGGATCTTTTCAACGCGATGGTGGATAGCATCCTCAATACGAAGAAGCCAGTCATCTGTCGGGTAAACGGGATGCGGGTAGCCGGCGGCCAAGAGATCGGGGGAGCATGTGATTTGACCATCGCCTCCGATCTGGCTGTTTTCGGTCAGGCTGGACCGCGACACGGCTCAGCGCCAGTGGGCGGTTCCTCAGACTTTTTGCCGTGGTTTCTGACGATCGAAGACGCCATGTGGAATTGCATATCCTGCGAGCTGTGGAGCGCATACAAGATGATCCGCAAGGGATACCTCAGCAAGGTCGTCCCAGTCATTAAACATAACGGTGAATGGATTCGGAACCCCATGGTGGTCACTGATAAATATGTTGATGGTGGCGAGATTGTTTATGGAGAGAACAAGACCGGCGAGGATTACAAGGAGGCACGCGAGTTTGTAAAAAGTGCGACAGTCGACTTCGAGTTGCTCGACAAAGCTGTAGACGACATGCTGTGGACCTTCACCAACCTCTTCCCCCAATGTCTTCAGATGTCGATTGATGGAATTCGAGCCAAAAAGAAGTTCTTCTGGGATGCGGGAAAGGACTACTACCGCCACTGGCTTGCGGCCAATATGGGTAATGAAGCCTTTCTCGGGTTTCACGCCTTCAACACCCGAAAGATCACTGGCAAAGACACGATCGACTTTATCAAATACCGCCAATTGATCGCTGAAGGTCGCCTGGTGGACGAGGACTTCTTCGCTGAGGTTCTAGCCAAGCCCAAGGAGTAGTCAGTACTTTTATGAAGATATGAGAGCAAGATGAAAATGTTTCGGACGATGAAAGAATGACTGCGAGCTATCGATTCTTAAAGTACTGGCCCCACACGACCATTCCTCTGATTACTGGTATCTGACTACTTACTACTGAAAAAAAAGGGGGACAGGATGTATAAGTTTCGTGAATTGAAAGTATGGCAGCGAGCTATGAATTTCGTAACAGATATTTACAGAGATAGTGCCAGCTTCCCAAACACTGAGCGACTTGGTCTAACAAGCCAGATGCGACGAGCTGCGATAAGCATTCCTCTTAATGTGGCCGAGGACGCAGGAGCGAATTCTGGAGGTGAGTTTCAACGATTCCTGAGCTACGCCCTTCGTCCAACTTATGAGGTTATGTCAACTCTGGAAATTGCCCAGCGGTTGGGGTACAGCACCCCAAAGAAGACACAGGGACTGCTCAAACAAGCTGATGAGATCGCCGCCATGTTCGTCGGTCTATCACGAAATCTCGTCTGATTACTGAATACCGACTACTGATATCTGGCTACTAACGACGATAAGAGGAGACGAAAATGGCAAGTGTCCCTAAAATCATAGAGACCTGGCAAATGGTTCAACCATGGTCCCGGGACAAGGAAACGGGCGAGAAAAGCCCGGGAAAGCTGGAACGGACGAGCATACCCGTGCCAGATTTACTTCCTGGAGAAGTTCTGGTCGAGATCGCTGGCTGTGGTGTCTGCCATACCGATTTAAGCTTTTTTTATTACGGCGTGCCAACGGTCAATGATCCCCCACTTACACTTGGCCACGAGATATGCGGTCGGGTTGTAGCTGGGGATGAACACTGGATCGGTAAGGAGGTCATCATCCCGGCGGTAATGCCCTGCAACAACTGCCCCATCTGTGACGCGGATCGGGGAAACCGTTGTCTCGCTCAAAAGATGCCAGGCAACAGCCTTGGCATTTATGGTGGGTTCTCCAGTCATATTCCTGTGCCAGCTATTGATCTATGCTCTGTAGATGATCATGGGGATCTACCGCTCGAGTTGTTGGCAGTGATCGCTGATGCCGTTACCACACCCTATCAAGCGGCAGTGCGCGCGGATCTGCAATCAGGCGATCGGGCTGTCATCGTCGGAGGCACAGGCGGTGTTGGCACCTACATGGTTCAGATTGCCAAGGCATTCGGAGCAGAGCCTGTAATCTGTATTGATCTCGACCAAGAAAAACTAGAACGGTCTCTGGAATACGGCGCTGACCTCATCATAAATTCCAAGGACAAGACTCCCAAGGACATTCGTAATGAATTCCGTGCCTTGTGCAAAGAGCAGGGATTTCCGCACAACTATGGCTGGAAGATCTTCGAGGTAACTGGGGCGAAGATCGGGCAAGAGATCTCCTTGGCGTTACTATCGTTTATCGGCAAGCTGATTTGGATTGGGTTCTCTACAGACGTCAATGAATACTCCCTCTCCCGCTTGATGGCCTTTGACGCCGAGATCATCGGTACCTGGGGATGTTTACCCAAGCACTACCCATCTGCGCTACAAATGGTGTTAGATGGCCGCGTCCAAATCAAACCCTTTGTTGAGACACGACCTATGAGCACGATCAACGAGACATTTGAGGAAGCACACGCAGGGAAGCTTGGGAAGCGGGTGGTGTTGACACCGGACTTTCAATAGTTAGTAGTCAGAGATCAGATCTAAGAATTGAGACTTTGCCGAGGGGGATACATGCATAAGTTTCGGAAGTTAAAAGTATGGCAGCGGGCAATGGATTTCGTGACCGAAATAGATCGTGTTACCAACCAATTTCCACGCTCGGAACAATTCGGCTTAACAAGCCAGATCCGACGTGCTTCGATCAGCATTCCATTGAATATCGCGGAGGGAGCAGGCGCGGGCTCAGACGTAGAATTTCAACGTTTCCTGAACTTTGCCCTTCGATCAACATACGAGGTGACATCAGCATTGGAGATTGCAAAGAAACTTAATCATTGTTCGGCAGAAAAGTCTAATGCGTTTCCAGATGAGGCCGATCAAATCGCAGCCATGATTGTAGTTTTATCGCGGAAGCTTGGATAACCACTGCTGTCTGATTTCTGATGTCTGACTACTAATATCTGATTACTGACTACTGAACAAGGTGAAAGCATGGGATTGGTGATCGATTTCCACATCCACATCGGTCTCTACCATGAACTTCATCCCTGGGTGATGGAATGGATGAAAAATGAGATCGAAGATCCGGAGGCTTTCGTCAATGAAGTCTTAACGCCGGAAGGATTCGCGCATTATCTGCGCGAGAACGGAGTGAATTACGGCGTGGCGCTAGCAGAACTCAGCCCCATTACTACAGGGATGCTGAGCAATGAGGCCGTAGCTGAGTTCTGCCAAGATGTCGATTGCCTAATCCCTTTTTGTAGCATCAACCCATTTCTTGTGGCTGACTTACCGGGTGTGTTGGATCGATACGTCACCGAAATGGGCTTCCGAGGTATGAAGCTCTACCCAACCTACCACCATTTCTATGCCAACAGCAACCGTCTATACCCACTCTATGCAAAGGCTCAAGAACTGGGAATTCCGGTGATGATTCACACTGGATCGTCTGTATTTCGAGGAGCGCGCATGAAGTACGGCGACCCACTCTATATGGACGACGTGGCTGTGGACTTCCCTGACCTAACACTTTTAATGGTCCACAGTGGTCGAGGTTTTTGGTACGACCGGGCTTTTTTCCTGACCAAGTTACACACCAATATGTATATGGAAATCGCCGGCCTTCCACCGCAGAAGCTGCTGGATTATTTCCCAGAGATCGAGAAAGTAGCCGATAAGGTCATCTTCGGATCTGATTGGCCAGGAATGCCCCATATCGGCCGTAATATTGAGAGCATCCGTGAACTTCCCCTGAGCGATGAAACGAAAGACAAGATCTTGGGGGTAAACGCAGCACGGATATTGGGGTTGGACAATGATCAGTAGTCAGTACTCAGTACACAGAAAGTAGTATGCTATGGATTACTCAGGTATTGGCTGACAAATATTCTCGGACACCAGTCTGACCACTGATATCTGACTACTGCCTATAAAAAGGAGACGAGTCGATGGACATCAAGAAAGTCGGCGTTGTTGGATGCGGGTTGATGGGAGCAGGGATCGCTCAGACAGCCGCACAAGCCGGTTACACCACCATCGTTCGAGAGCTCAATTCGGACCTTTTGGAAAAAGGGCTTGATCGCATCAGTTCTTTTCTGGATAAGGGGGTGGACAAGGGTAAATTGAGCCCATCAAAACGTGATGCGACCCGGGAGTGCATCAGCGGCACGACGGATCTTATCGATCTTGCCGATTGTGATCTGGTGATCGAAGTCATCTTCGAGGATCTGAATGCCAAACAAGAACTGTTCAAGGAAATGGATGGCATCTGCCGTGAGGACACCATATTTGCGAGCAACACGTCATCTCTATCTATAGCAGAGATGGCATCTGCCACCAAACGGTCTGAAAGGGTGGTTGGATTGCATTATTTTTTCCCTTCCGTCATCAACCAACTACTCGAAGTCGTCACGACTGATCAAACAGAAACCGATGTGCTCGAAACATTGCTTGTTTTCGCACGCACCACAGGCAAGGTGCCGATCGTCGCCAGGGATGCGCCGGGTTTTGCCGTTAACCGATATTTTGTTCCCTGGTTAAACGAGGCGGCACGAATGCTAGATGAGGGCTTGGCAAACATCCCCACGATTGATAAAGCCGCTTGTGATCGTTTCAAGATTGGAATGGGACCTTTCGCGCTCATGAATGCCACTGGAATTCCCATCGCACATCACTGTACTGTCTCATTCAGGGAATCGCTGGGAGAGTTTTACGGACCAGCAGATAGTCTAACTGCCCAATTGGAAGCTGGTGAACCGTGGGATTTACAAGGAGAGGTGGATGAGACAGCTACAGGTGTGATCGAAGAACGATTAATGGGCGTCGTTTTCGGAGTGGCTGCACAGTTGGTAGAAGAAGACGTGGCTAGCATAGAAAGCACCGAACGAGGGGCATTGATAGGACTACGCTGGCCTCGAGGTCCTTTCGGGATGATGAACGACATAGGAATGGAGCGTGCGATAGAGCTTGTAGGCCAGATAGCCAGCCATCATGATGCGTTCGGCATGCCAAAACTCTTCCGCCAACAATTGGAATCGGGTCAACCCTGGATCCTGCGAGACGTGAAGCTCGAAATAAAAGACCAGATTGCTATCATCACGATGAATCGGCCAGAGGCGATGAACGCGCTCAACGAGAAGGTGCTGGGGGAGCTGAAAGAGACTATCGCGCAGCTGCAAGAAGACACCAGCGTCCGGGTTGTCATCATTACCGGTGAAGGACCAGCATTCGTGGCTGGGGCGGATATCCATACTATGCTTGCTAAGGACCTGAGCGAGATCGAGGAGTTCACTCGCTTCGGACAAGAGGTGATGAATGCCATCGAAAGGTTGAACAAACCCGTCATCGCCGCCATTAATGGTTTTGCTCTCGGAGGAGGCCTCGAGCTGGCCCTGGCCTGTGACATTCGTCTCGCTACAACGGAAGCCAGGATGGGATTTCCCGAGGTGGGGCTTGGCATCTTCCCCGGATTCGGCGGTACGCAAAGGACGACACGGCTGATCGGCAAAGGAAGAGCCTGTGAATTGATCTTTACCGGCGATCACATAAACGCCGAAGAGGCCGCCAGAATTGGTCTGGTCAATCGCGTGGTCCTCCCTCAGAATTTGATGGGCGAGGCGAACCGACTGGCCAGGCGCATTGCAAAGCAAGGTCCCCTCGCGGTTATGCGCGCAAAAACGGCGATCAACCAAGCCCTGCAGAAAGGCCTCGACGATGGTCTGGCCATCGAACTGGAAGAGGTGATCCGGACTTTTGACACCCAAGACCAGAAGGAAGGCATGTTGGCCTTCGTCGAGCGTAGAAAGCCGCAGTTTAAAAGAAAGTAAGCAGTAATCAGTAGTCCGTGATCAGATGGATCTCTGCATTTATGGAACCTCCGTACTCTACGTTTCCTTTTTACTGACTACTGACATCTGACGACTGCAAACTGAGTTCGGGAGGAATCCGTGGTGGAAAAGCGGAAGGTGATTAGGAAGAAAATTAAGGCTGCAGAGGACATGAAGCAATTCATGGCCGATTATTACTACGAGCTCGATCATGCTTCAAAGAGCGGCGAAAAAAAGATCGCCTGGTGCTCAAGCGTAGGACCGGCCGAGATTCTGAGAGCAATGGGGTTCTTGGTGTACTTCCCTGAGACTCATTCCGCAATGCTTGGCGCCACACGTATGGCCACGGAACTCATCCCCCATGCCAACGCATTGGGCTACTCACCTGAAATCTGTTCCTACCTCACGTCAGACATCGGTGCCTACGTGCAAGGCATAACACCACTCTCAAAAGCCTACGAAGGGATCGAAAGCGTACCCAAACCCGATGTCTTGGTTTTCAACACCAACCAATGTCGGGACATCCAGGATTGGTTTGCGTGGTATGCCAAGGAGTTTGAGGCGCCATTGATCGGCATACATACACATCGAGCAGTCACGGACGTAGCCGAGAGCCACATCGCCTCGATCGCAAAGCAAATGGAGGGGATCATTGCGCCTCTGGAGGAGATATCGGGCACTACGTTTGACATGAAAGAACTCGAGAAGGTGGTGGCGCTATCACGCCAATGCTCAGAATTGTGGAAGCAGGTGTTGGAAACGGCCGCTGCGATTCCGTCTCCGCTCACGTTTTTTGATGGCACGACGCTTATGGGGCCCGCTGTAGTGGGACGAGGAACCCAGCGCGCAGTAGACTTTTACAAGATACTACTCGCAGAGCTTGAACAAAGATGCGCAAACCAAGAGGGAGCTGTCGAAGGAGAGCGATTTAGGATTTATTGGGAGGGAATGCCGATCTGGGGCAGGCTTCGTGCTCACTCCGAAATGTTTGCGGAATTAGGCGCTTGTGTATTAGCGTCCACCTATTGTAATAGCTGGATCTTTTCCGCGTTTGACGCTTCAGATCCTTTTAACAGCATGGCACGTGCGTACACCGAGTTATTTATCGTGCGCTCGGATGAGGCCAAAGAAGAGTATATAAGAATGATGATTGACTTCTTTAAAGTCGATGGGATCATCTTCCACGATGCCAAAACCTGCCCCAACAACTCCAATTCGCGATACGGCATGCCCCAACGACTTGAGGCGCAGACCGGAGTGCCAAGCTTGACCATCAGCGGAGATTTGAATGATCTCAGGTGTCTCTCCGATGAGCAAACCGTTACAAATGTAGAAGCGTTCATCGAACAACTTGAGGAAGACAAATCGAATGGACGGTGAGGTCTCAAACAACACCTGAATAGTGAACCAATGTGGAGGAAATGATGCTGGATGCACTTTTCAGACCTAAATCGGTTGCCGTCATTGGTGCCTCCACCAAAGAACTTTCAATAGGGAATCGGATCGTCAAGAATCTTATTGATTTTGGGTTTAAAGGATCCATCTATCCCATCAGCTTGAAAGCTGACGAAATTCTTGGCATTAAAGCCTTCAAATCGATTTTGGATGTTCCCAGCGATGTCGACGTCGTGCATATGGTTATCCCGAGCAAGTTTATACCCCAGGCGATTAATGATTGTGGGCAAAAGGGGGTCAAGTTTGTCATTCTTAATGGTGGAGGATTCGCGGAGGTCGGTCCCGAAGGTGAGGCCATTCAAGAAGATTGTCTTGCCAACGCCAAGGCACACGGTATTAGGATCTTCGGTCCGAATTGCCAAGGAATCATCAACACCGATCCCGATGTGCGTGCATATTGCAACTTCACATTTACAAAACCAGAACCAGGATTTATCTCCATCGTCGCCCTGAGCGGCGGTGTGGCTGAGACTATCCACCAGGCTTTTTCCGAGATGGGAATCGGCACGCGAATGTATGCCTCCAACGGAAACGCCTGCGATGTTACCATCCCTGAGATCCTGCGATACTATGGCGATGACGACGGCACTCGGGTGATTGTCCTCTACGTTGAAGGTCTTAGAGATCCGAATACGTTCCTGGAGGTCGCCAGAGAGATCGCTGCCGTAAAACCGATTTTAGCCATGAAAGCCGGACGCACAGAAGAAGGGGCGAAGGCAGCCGCCTCGCATACAGGCGGACTCGCAAAGGAGGACCTCGCCACAGATCTCATCTTCGAGAAGACGGGCATTCTCTCCTTCAGAGACGAGCAGGAGCTATGTCAGGCCGCTATTGCCTTCGCATCTCAACCTATACCGCACGGTAATCGGGTAGGCATGATAACCAATACGGGCGGTCCAGCGGTCATTGCGACAGACGTGTTTGTTAACGCTGGTCTGAAGATTCCTTCCCTCTCCGAGGAAGCAAAAACGAGTTTAAAGGAATCACTTTTCCCCGAAGCCACGATCGGGAATCCCATAGATGTACTTGCCACTGCTGGAGCGGAGCACTTCCGCGCGGCAATCGATGTACTGATGGAAGAGGACCAGATCGATAGCATTTATCTCAACTTAGTCACTCCCTTCTTTGTGGATGCGGAAAGCATCAGCAAAGAGCTTGTCGAGGTGAACAAACAAAGAAAAAAACCGCTGATCTGCAACTTGATGACGGACAAACGCCAATGGGCAGGAACGGTGGAGATATTGAAGGACGGTAATGTTCCTTACTATAGCTTCCCCAGCTCGGCAGCGAAGGTTTTGACCGCATTAACCCAATACAGCGAGATACGTTC
>JABAOH010001478.1_pt20 | contig 16592 bp, 16 predicted proteins | sample 7062181 | NCBI WGS metagenome assembly JABAOH01 (sample SAMN14538630, study PRJNA623070) | marine sediment metagenome | biome: marine biome [ENVO:00000428]; feature: marine pelagic biome [ENVO:01000023]; material: deep marine sediment [ENVO:00002113]; isolation source: pool of 5 deep marine...
TAACATTATTATTATGGACGATGGCCGAAGGCGGAAGTGTGACCGAAGTCCGCTGTTCCCCACCATTCGAAGACCGCGATGCTCAAATTGCACCACCAACACGCCTGGGAGGTTTCCCCCCGCGAGGCCCGCGGGATTCAGGAGCATCTGCGTCGAATGGTGGAGACGTCGGATCGGCTCGGCGCCATCGACACCGTGGCCGGCGTCGATGTCGGCTTCGACAAAAACAAGGGCCTCACCCGCGCCGCAGTCGCGCTGCTGACCTTCCCCGGACTCGAGCCCGTCGAGCAGGCAGTCGTCACCGAGCCGACCCGCTTCCCCTACGTGCCGGGGCTCCTGTCATTCCGCGAGGCGCCGGCCATTCTCGCCGCGCTCGAGCGGCTCGCACAGCTGCCGGACGTGCTGCTGTGCGACGGCCAGGGCGTGGCACACCCGCGCCGCTTCGGCATCGCCTGCCATCTGGGTGTGCTCACCGATCTGCCGAGCATCGGCGTGGCCAAGAAACGCCTGGTCGGCAGTCACGACGAGCCGGGCGCGCGCAGGGGCGACTGGGCGCCGCTCATCCACGAGGACGAGGTCATCGGCGCGGTGCTGCGCAGCCGCGCCGGCGTCAAGCCGATCTATGTCTCCTGCGGGCACCGCGTGAGCCTTGCCACGGCCGTGGATCTGGTCATGCGCTGCACGACCCGCTTCCGCCTGCCGGAAACGACGCGCAGGGCCGACAGGCTCGCCTCCGCAAAAGCGTGACTAGAGCTGCGCCAGCACTGCCTCGGCGCTGCTCTTTTCTAATTTTCCGGGCTCCTCCACGTTCAACGCCGTGACCACCCCGTCGTCGACAATCATGGCGTAGCGCTGCGAACGTATGCCCATTCCGCCCGCCGTCCGGTCCAGCACCAGCCCCACGGCCTGGGTAAAATTGGCGCTTCCGTCCGCCACCATGTGAATCTCTTCGGCATTCTGATCCTTGCCCCAGGCATCCATGACCCAGGCGTCGTTCACCGACAGGCAGACGATGTCATCGACTCCCTTGGCCCTGATCTTGTCGGCGTTGGCGACGAACCCCGGTAGATGCGCCTTCGAGCAGGTGGGCGTGAACGCCCCGGGGAGCGCGAACAGGACCACCTTCTTGCCGGCAAACAGGGCTTCGCTGGTGAGCTCGACCGGACCTTCCTCGCCCATCTCATTCATGACGACATTGGGAATTCGCTCTCCGACGCTTATAGTCATTGCCTCTTCTCCGTGGAGATAAACCTCGACCCGATGTATTCGAATACTCCAGATCAGACCGATTGGCAAGCGTCAAAACCGCTGATCTCCGTCGTCATACCGGCTTACAACGAGGAGAGGGCGCTGCCCGTGACCCTCGATCGTCTTTTCTCCCAGCCCGGCGAGCCGGAGGTCATCCTCGCCGACGGCGGCAGCATCGACGCCACCACCCGCATCGCCCGGCGCTATCCGGCGCTGCGTATCGTCGAGGCGCCCAAGGGACGTGCCTCACAGATGAACGCGGGCGCGCGCACGGCACACGGCGAATGGCTGCTTTTCCTGCACGCCGACACGCTCCTGCCCGAGCACGCGCTCTCGCGCATTGCCGAGCTACCCGAGGAAGTGTCCGCGGGAGGCTTCCTGCACCGCTTCTCGGGTCGCGGCTTCGGCCTCTGGCTCGTTTCCCTGCTCGACAACATCCGCTGCCGCCGGTCGCGGATCATCTTCGGCGATCAGGCGATGTTCGTGCGTCGCTCGTTGTTCACACGCCTCGGCGGCTTCCCGGACGTGCAGCGATTGGAAGACGTTCGCTTCTGTGAGCTCCTCGTGCGGCACACCCGCCCGGTGCTTCTCGAGCCGGCAGTGGTCACCGACGCGCGCAAGTTCCTCGAGCAAGGCGTGTGGAAAAGCCTTGCACGCGTGGCGGTGATACTGCTCTGCGTGAGCCTCGGCAGGCCCCTGCCCGGCTTCAGCCTGCGCTTTTTCGACGACGTCCGTTAGCGCCGGCGAGGCCCGAACAGCCGCTCACGCGGAGTAGCGCCCCAGACGCACCGCCGACTCGCCCCTGCGCAGGCGTCGCGACGGCATGATGAGCACGCAGTTGTCGTAGGGCGTGCGCACTTCCCTGGAGCCGTCCCAACCGATGAGCGTGCCCTCCCTCTCGATGACCTCCATGCCGCTGAAGCTTTCTGTGAAACGGAAGTTGTCGGTTTCGATGGTGATCGGGCCCGTGACCTCGATGAGACGCTGCTGCCGGGGCGGTATGGCCGTCAGGTGCTCCTCGACGAAGGCGGGATCGACGACCTGGTAGCGGGCCAGAAAGCGCAGCGATATCTCCTTCGCCACGGCGACGCTCGCCGAATCCCAGTGCTGTCCGCACTCCACGAGCAGCGCATTACGCTCGCTCGAAGCGTCCGCAAAGGCCCGGTAGTCACGCATGCGTGGCCCCGCTGCGTGGCCCGCATCGCTGACCACGTGCTCCGGGGAAGCGAGCTCTCTCGCGAGCCGCCGGCCCTTCTCGAGGGGCCCGCACATCATGAGCGGCACCGTCGAGTGCTGCATGGAGTGGATGTCGAGCAGGTAGTCGACCTGGTCCACGATGGGCCGCACGGCCCTCGCCCGCCGAAGCTCGGCACTGTCGCGGTCGCTCTCGAGAACCTCATGTGACCAAAGCCTGTTGAAGTCCTCGTCCACGTAACGCGACAGGGTAGGATTAGCCGGGTCGAAGCGCTCGAAAGCCGACACGTTCATGAATGCGAATGTGAGGCGCCCCGCGATGGGGCGCACCTCGTGACGCAGCAGATAATCGAGGGCGATGGCGCCGCACAGCTCGTTGCCATGCACCACGGCGCTCAACATGACATGTGGGCCCGACTTGCCGCTGTCGAAGGTCGTCACGTACTCGACACCGGTATTGCCCTCGCGGTAGGGGGTAATGTCCGGCGCCTCGATGTTGACCGGATAGCTCACTTCCAACACGGGGCCATCTCGCAGGGGGCACACAGGCGTCTAGAATACCGGCGCCTGCCTGCGCCGGCCAGACAGACTCCGATCCTTACCAAACTTTCACCCCCGGGAAAGCGCCTGGTCATTCCACCCGGCTTATCGTCCGACGACAACGGCCATTGGCGACCGCGCAAGCGCCCCCCGGGGTGTACCGTTGGTGCGATGGCCCGAGGTCTTTTCAACCCATTGAGGAGTCTCGTCATCATGAACAAACAACCAGTTAGTGGCGCCCGCAGGCGCGTACCCGGCAGACAGACCCTGTTTGCCACCACCGCGGTCGCGGCGGCGGTGGCGGCTGCGCTGCACTTCGGCGTGCCGACGCAGAATGCCAACGCGGCGGCCGCACCGCTCGACCAGAGCATTCCCCCGGCATCGGTGCAGATCGCACCGCCGAGCTTCGCCACGCTGATCGAGGCCGTGCAGCCGGCGGTCGTGAGCATCGTCAGCAACAGGCCGATGAACGAGCAGACGACGAATCTCGGCGAGCAGTTCGAGTGGCCCGAGGGGTCACCGATGCAGAAGTTCTTCGAGGAGCATTTCAAGCAGGGGATTCCACGCGGCATGCCGGCCCCGCCCATGCAGGGCATGGGCTCGGGGTTCATCGTCGATGCGCAGGGCTGGGTCGTCACCAATAATCACGTCATCGATGGTGCCGGGGAGGTCACGGTGATCCTCCATGACGGCAGTCGCCACGAGGCCGCGATCAAGGGGCGTGACCCGAAGACGGACCTCGCCCTGCTGAAGATCGAGAGCTCCAAGGAGCTTCCCTTCGTGCGCTTCGGGGATTCCGACAAGGCCAGGGTCGGCGATTGGGTGGTTGCGGTCGGTAACCCGTTCGGTCTCGGCAAATCGGCGAGCGCCGGCATCATCTCCGCCCGTGGCCGGGACATTCAGTCGGGACCCTACGACGACTATCTTCAGATCGATGCACCCATCAACCGCGGTAATTCAGGCGGACCCCTCTTTGACGCCAGCGGTCGCGTAGTCGGAATCAATACCGCGATCTTCTCCCCGAGCGGCGGCAACGTCGGCATCGGCTTCGCCATCCCATCGTCCCTGGCCGAGCCCGTCATCGCGGAGCTCAGGAACGATGGTCGCGTCCGTCGCGGCTGGCTCGGCGTGCACATTCAGAGCATCGACGAATCACTGGCCGAGAGCATGGGTCTCGAGACTCAGAAAGGTGCGCTGGTGGCTTCGGTGGAGCCCGGCAGCCCCGCCGATCGTGCCGGCTTCAAACCGGGCGACGTCATCGTCGAGTTCAATGACGCGCAGGTCGAGAACGCCAGGGCGCTGCCGAAAATGGTGGCCGGAACCGATAAAGGCGACATCGTCACCGTGAAGGTCTGGCGCGACGGGGAACGCAAGTCCCTTGCCGTGGAGCTCGGAAGCATGCCCGGCGAGGAGGTGCTCGCCATGCGCGGGCAGGACGCCGAGGAGCAGGCCACGACCGGGCTCGGTCTCTCACTGAGCACCCTGTCTTCGGAAGCGAAGCAGCGTTATCGCCTGTCCGATGACGAGGTCGGGGTGCTCGTCGTCGACGTCGATCGCGACGGCCCGGCAGCGGAGCAGGGACTGCAGCGCGGTGACGTTATCACCCGGGTCGGCCGCACGCGGGTGACCATGCCCGATGAGGTCGTCAGCGAGGTCCGTCGCGCAGCCGGCGAGCAGCGAAAGACGGTGCTGCTCCTGGTCAAGCGCGAAGGCGTGAGCCGCTTCGTGGCGGTGCCGCTGAAGAGAAGCTGACCGAACCACCGGGCCGGGGGAGACGGCTCCCCCGGCCCGGGAATTTTCCGCCCCGCAAGGTGTCTGATGGAGTATCGACCGGAGGACTCAAGCCATGCGCACACTGGTCATTGAGGACGACAAGGAGACCCTGGACTACCTGGTCAAGGGTCTCGGCGAGAGCGGCCACACGGTGGATAACGCCGACGACGGCAAAGACGGATTGTTTCTCGCCCTCGAAAGCGACTACGACGTGATGGTCGTGGACCGCATGCTGCCGGGGCTCGACGGGCTTTCACTGGTCAAGGCCCTGCGAGCGTCGGGAAAAAGCACGCCGGTGCTGATTCTGAGCGCGCTCGGTGACGTGGATGATCGCGTCACCGGCCTGCACGCCGGCGGCGACGATTATCTGGTAAAGCCCTTCGCATTCAGTGAGCTGCTGGCCCGCCTCGAGGCGTTGGCGCGCCGGCGCGAGAGCGGCCCGCCGGATACTGCGTTGAAGGTCGGCGACCTCGAGCTCGACCTGCTGTCGCGGGTGGTCAAGCGCGCCGGAAAGCTGATCCGCCTGCAGCCGCGCGAATTCAGCCTTCTCGAGTTTCTCATGCGGCATGTCGACCAGGTAGTCACGCGCACCATGCTTCTCGAGGGCGTGTGGAACTATCACTTCGATCCCCAGACCAACGTCATCGACGTGCACGTGAGCCGGCTTCGCAGCAAGATCGATCGTGGATTCGATCGACCGCTGCTGCACACGGTGCGCGGCGCCGGCTACAAGCTGAGCATAGAGGCTGCCTGAGTGCGGCTCGCGCACCTGCTGCGCAGCTCGACGTTTCGACTCGCGCTGCTCTACATGGCGCTGTTCGGAGCGTCGGTGGCCGTGCTGCTGGTTTTCATCTACGGGTCGACCGCCGGCTACATGGCGCTGCAGACCGACGACACCATCGAGGCCGAGGTCACGGGACTCGCCGAGCGCTACGGGATCTCCGGGCTGGACGGCTTGATTCGCTCCATCGACGAGCGCATCTCCCGCAAGCCGAATGGCGACGCCGTCTACCTGCTCACCGACAGTCAGCTCAAGCCGCTCATCGGCAATCTCGATCGGTGGCCGCGGGTCGCGCCGGACAGCAACGGCTGGCTGAATTTCAACCTCGAGCAGACCACCGACGATGGCGATGTGACGCATCGCGCCAGGGCTCGCCCCTTCACCCTTCGCGGCGGTTACCGATTGCTGGTCGGCCGCGACATGAATGCGCTCGAAGCGACGCGCAACCTGATCGTTCGAGCTATCGCGTGGGGCCTGGCGATAACCGTCATGATGGCCCTCGCGGGCGGTTATTTGCTCTCACGCAGCACCATGCGCCGGCTCGAAGCCATCAACGAAACGAGTCGCCGCATCATGCACGGCGATCTTTCACAACGCATCCCGACGCGCAGCACCGACGACGATTTCGATCAGCTTGCCGACAATCTCAACGGAATGCTGGATACCATCGAGCAGCTGATGAAAGACGTGCGTCGCGTCACAGACAACGTTGCCCACGACCTGCGCACGCCGCTGACGAGGTTGCGCAACCGGCTCGAGGCGCTGAGCGCCAACGCCAGCGTCGACAAGCGCACCGTCGATGCGGCGCTTGCAGACGCCGATGGCTTGCTCGCGACCTTCAACGCCTTGCTGCGCATCGCAAGCATCGAGTCCGGCCGGCGCAGAGCCGCTTTCGAGAACGTCGCGCTCGACGATTTGCTGCGAGACGTGACCGAGCTGTACGAGCCGCTCGCGGAGCACAAGAACCAGCAGCTCGAGGTGACGGTCTCCNNAATCTTCTCGACAACGCCATCAAGTACACGCCGCCGAACGGCGAGATTCGAGTGAGCCTGGAGAACGGCGTCGCCGGCCCGCGAATCCGTATCAGCGACAGCGGACCAGGCATTCCCGAGAACGCCAGGGGCAAGGTCTTCAAGCGCTTCTTCCGCCTGGAGCAGAGCCGCCATACGCCCGGCAACGGTCTGGGCTTGAGCCTCGTCGAGGCGGTGGTCCGGCTGCACAAGGGGAGCATCCGGCTCGACGGCGAACCGGGTCTCGACGTGTCCCTGGATTTCCCCAAGGCTGCCTGATCAGAGCTGCCGGGGGCCGCTGCGCGCGCGGGCGAAATCGCAGATCGTCTCCACCAGGCGCCCGATATCGGCCTTGAGCGCCCGATAGCCTTCGTTGCGGCTGATGCTCGCCTCGTCCATGTAAAGGCGACGGTTGATCTCGATCTGCAGGCTGTGCCGGCCGTGCATGGGATCGGAGTAGCGACGCACGATCTCTGCGCCTTTATACGGGTCATCGATGGTGACCGAGTAGCCGAGATTCGAGAGAAACCTTTCGACGAGCTCCGTGAATGCGCTGTCGCAGGTCGTGCCGTCACGCGTGCCGAGGCAGAAATCGGGCCGCGGCACTCCCGGTCCCTCCGGCGACACGCTGGTGCTCAGCGCCGGCATCGAATGGCAGTTGACGTGCCAGAAAGAGCCTGCGCGCTGCTGCGCGCGGTCGAGAACCTGCTCGAGCTCGCGGTGATACGGCCAGTAATAATCATCGAGTCGACGACACGCCTCCTCGACACTCAGCGCACGATCGTAGACGACGCCGCCGGGCTCTTTGACGGGTATGAGCCCGATGCCGAGTCTCGCTTTCTCGCCGGGATTGGCCCGATACGGCCAGGCGCCCTGAAGCATCGAGGGATCGATGTCGTCCGGGGACCTGTTCGGATCCACGTAGCTGCGGGGAAACAGCGCGCAAAGCAGCGTGGCGCCGTGGCGCGGCGCGTCCTCGAATAGCTCGTCGATGAATGCGTCCTCTGTGCGCCGCAGATGAATTCGTTCGATGCTGTGAGCGAAATCCTCGGGATAAACGTTACCGCTATGGGGAGAATCGAAGACGACCGGCACAAATGAGCTGTCGGGATCGAAGCGCTCGAGAACATTCGAGATCACGTAAGGCATGGAAAGACGGGGACTTCAATCATTCAGATGACAGGCCGACAACCATCCCGGACGGATTTCCTTCAGCAGCGGCGTTTCGCTGCGACATCGCGGCATCGCATGAGGGCAACGAGGATGAAAATGACAACCGCTGGGGGGATCCAGCGGCGACGGAATCTCGCCCTTGATGGGAAGAAACTCCGAGTGCCGGCTCTCGAGGCGAGGCACTTCACGCAATAACGCCTGCGTATACGGATGATTCGGCTGGTCGAACAACGCCTCGGTCGTCGTGCTCTCTACCACGCGTCCGAGATACATGATGACGACGCGGTCGCTCAAATGCTCGACGACGCCGAGGTCATGGCTGATGAACAGATAGGTGAGATCCAGACCCTCGCGCAGCTCCATGAACAGGTTGAGAATCTGCGCCTGAATCGACACGTCCAGCGCCGCCACGGACTCGTCGCAGACGATGAACTCCGGCTTGACGGCGAGAGCGCGCGCGATTCCGATTCGCTGTCGCTGACCGCCCGAAAATTGATGCGGATAGCGGCGTTTGAAGCTCGCGTCCAGTCCGCAACGATCCAGCACTTCGTCGACGTAGTCATCGAACTCGGGGCGGGAAATGATGCCGTGGATCAGGGGCGCCTCACCGACGATATCGGCGACGCGCATTCGCGGATTCAGCGATGCGAATGGATCCTGAAAAATCATCTGCACCTTGAGCGCCGCTTCACGCGCCTGCGTGTTCCCGGATTCGAGGATGCTCGCGCCGCGAAACAGAATCTCGCCGCTCGTCGGCCCGAGAATTCCCGCCACCATGCGACCGAGCGTCGATTTGCCACAGCCCGATTCACCGACGAGGCCGACGACCTCCCCCTGCCCGATCGTGAGATCGACGTTCTCGACGGCCTGCACGACCTCCTCTCTGATGTCGGCACCCAGACGGCGCACGATTTTCGCCGCCAGATCGAGGTGCTTCACGAATCGCTTGGTCACTCCCCGGGTTTCCAGGATCGGGGCGCTCGCCGGCTTGTCGCTCACGATGGCCCCTCGAAGTGCGGGTGGAAGCAACGCGCGCGGCGGTCGCAGCCGTACTCGAGCACCGGCGGCTCGCGATGGCACTCATCGCTTGCGCGATCGCAGCGGGCGCGGAACGCACATCCTGGCGGCAGATTCAGAAGCGACGGCGTCATTCCCGGGATCTGGTGCAGAGGCCGGCCGCGGCGATTGCGGCTCGGCACCGAGCCGATGAGACCGAAGGTGTATGGATGCATCGGATGGTCGAGCACCGCATCCACGTCTCCCTGCTCCACGTCCCGTCCCGCGTACATGACGCAGATACGGTCCGCGAGGCCGGCGACGACGGTGAGGTCGTGGGTGATCCAGATGAGCGCCGTGCCGGTCTCGCGACAAAGCTTCTGAGCCTCGTAGAGAATCTGGGCCTGAATGGTGACGTCGAGCGCGGTGGTGGGCTCGTCGGCGATGATCAGGTCCGGCTCGTTGAGCAGTGCAATGGCGATAGCGACACGCTGACGCATGCCGCCGGAGAACTGGTGCGGGTAGGCCTTGAGCCGCTCGTCCGGCGACGCGATGCCGACCTTGAGCAGCACTTCCCGAGCGCGCGCATAGGCCGCCGCGCGGCTGACCCGAGCGTGAGCCCGGATGGCCTCGATCATCTGCGTGTCGATGCGCAGCACCGGGTTCAGCGTCATCATCGGATCCTGGAATATCATGGCGATGCGCGAGCCGCGTATCTGGCGCATGGCGATCTCGTCGAGTCCGACCAGCTCGCGCCCCTGGAACCGGATACTGCCGCCGACGATCTCGCCGGGCGGATCGACGATACCGAGCACCGAGAACCCGGTGACCGACTTGCCGGAGCCGGACTCGCCTACGAGACCCATCACCTCGCCCTTGCTGATGCCGAAGCTCACGCCATTGACGGCCTTGACCACGCCCGCCTTGGTGAAGAACCAGGTCTGCAGATCCTCGACGATGAGCGTGTCACCGGCGGGTCGCGTGACAGCTGCGGCGCCGGCGGCCGACGCGCAGGCATCGGCAGGCTCGTATCGCGTTTCCCGGCCGTCTCGACTCACCGCTCGAGCCTCGGATTGAGCACGTCGCGCAGCTGATCGCCCACCAGGTTGATGGAGACGATGGTGATGAGCAGCGCCACGCCCGGGAAGAAGCTGATCCAGTACTTGCCGCTCAGCATGTACTCGAAGCCGTTCGAGATGAGCAATCCGAGAGACGGCTCCGTCTGGGGCAGGCCGACGCCGAGAAAGCTCAACGTCGCCTCCAGCGAGATGGCGTGCGCGGTCTGCAGCGTGCCGACGACGATGAGCGGCGGCAGCACGTTCGGCAGCAGATGGCGAAACACGATGCGCCGATGGCTCAGCGCGAGGCAGGTGGCGGCTTCGATGTATTCCTTGCTCCTTTCCACGAGCGCGCTGCCGCGCACCGTGCGCGCATAGTAGGCCCACTGGGCAATCACCAGCGCGATGATGATCTTGTCGACGCCCTTGCCGAGGATGGACAGCAGGATGAGCGCGATGAGTATGGCGGGAAAGCTGAGCTGCAGATCCACCACGCGCATGATCAGCGTGTCCGTGCGACCGCCGAAGTATGCCGCAGCCAGGCCGACGGCCATGCCGATGCCGAGCGCGATGATACCGCTCATGACGCCGACGCCGAGGCTCGTGCGCAGCCCGTAGAAGATCGCGCTCAGCATGTCGCGCCCGGCGCCGTCGCTTCCCAGAACGAATGTCATGCCGGTCAACGATTTCTCACCGGGCGGCATGCGACTGTCCATGACGTCGACCACCATGAGATCGTAGGGATTCTGCGGAGAAATCCACGGCGCGAAGATCGCGATGAAGAGAATGATGGCAAAGACCGCAACGGCCGCCGTCGCGACCTTGCTTTCGAAGAAGTCGGAGAGAAAACGCCGCAGCGGCGTCTGCACGGTCGCCGACTGGGCGATGGCGGCGGCCTGTCTCGCCTGCTCGCCGGTCGTGCTCACGATTTCACGTCCTTCAGCCGGACCCGCGGATCCAGGATCGAATAAAGAATGTCGACCACCAGATTGATGACGATGAACATGAGAACGGTGATCATCAGATAGGCGACGACCACCGGACGATCGAGCAGCTGTATCGAGTCGATGAGCAGCTTGCCCATGCCCGGCCAGGCAAACACGGTCTCGGTGACCACCGCAAACGCGATGACGCCGCCGAGCTCGAGCCCGAGCACCGTCACCACCGGGATCAGAATGTTCTTCATGACGTGCACGAGCACGACCCTGGACGGGCTCAAGCCCTTGGCCCGGGCAAACTTGATGTAATCCTGAAGCGCAACCTCACGCGTGCCGGCGCGCGCCAGTCGAATCACCAGCGACATCTTGAAAAGCGCCAGATTGAGCGCCGGCAGCAGCAGATGACTCAGACCATCCAGTGTCAGGAAGCTCACCTGAATGCCGAGCAGCGATGTCGTTTCGCCGCGACCCGTGGAGGGCAGCCAGCCCAGCATCACGGCGAAGATCATGATGAACATGAGCCCCACCCAGAAGGTCGGCAGGCTGAAACCCAGAATCGAACCGGCCATGATGGTCTTGCTGACTTTCGAGTGCGGCCTGAGCCCCGCGAAAACGCCGAGCGGGATACCGATGACCACGGCGAGGAACATGGCCGCAAACGCGAGCTCGAGGGTTGCCGGCATGCGCTGCAGAATGAGCTTCAGCGCGGGCTCGGCGAAGATGAAGGATTTTCCGAGATCGCCCTTGAGCGCGTTGACGAGAAAGTACCAGTACTGCTCGTGAATGGGACGGTCGAGCCCCAGCGCGCGGATGGCCGCTTCGATGTCTTCCTGATCCGCCTCGGGGTTGATCAACATGTCGACGGGATCGCCGACGATATTGACGCCGAAGAACACCAGCAGCGACATCACGAAGACGACGACGAGACTCTGCAGGATGCGGCGGGTGATGAAGACGGACACGGTGGCTCAGCCCTTCACGAGATCGCGGTCCTCCCGAGCATACAGCAAAAAAAGGGCGGCGCCGAAGCGCCGCCCTGACGTTGATTCCGACCGTTACTCGCTGATGACGTCGGTGGCGACCGTCGCCTCGTCGGTGCGCGCCCGGTACTTGATGCCCTTGCGCGCCGCCCAGGTGTTCACCTGGTAGTGAAGCGGAATGATGGCGCCGTCGTTGATGGCGATCTCGGTCGCCCTGGCAAGGAGATCCTGCCGCTTGGCGTCATCCACGGTGGCCAGCGCATCCTCGATGAGCTTGTCGACCTCGGCATTCGAGTAGCGACCGCGATTCGAGGCGCCGAAGCCGCGCGACTTGTCGTAGGTATGGATCAGCGACTTCAGCGGCGAAGAGGCCTCGCCGGTGCCCGAGCCCCAACCGACGAGGATGAAGCTGAACTCCGGCGTGCCGTCGGGACCGCCCCGGGAGGCGCGCTTGAAGTACACGCTGCGCGGCATGGTGACGACGTCGGTCTGGATTCCGGCGCGGGTCAGCATCTGCGCCACCGCCTCGGCGATCTTGGCATCGTTGATGTAGCGATCGTTGGGGCCGTGGATGGTCAGCTTGAAGCCGTCGCCGACGCCGGCCTCGGAGAGATGCCGCTTGGCGAGCGCCGGATCGTACTCCACCGGCTTGAGATTCGGGCTGCGGCCGAAAAAGCCTTCGGGCAGCAGCTGCCCGGCCTTGATGGCGATGCCTTCCATCACCCGCGAGACGATGGCGTCGCGATTGATGGCGTGCGAGATCGCCATGCGAACGCGCTGGTCCTTGAGCGGATTTTTGATATCACCGCCGTCTTTGGCTTTCACGAAGGGCGAGCTGTCGCGATCGTGATCCAGGTGCAGGTAGATGACGCGGTTGGAGATGCCCTGGCTGAGGGTGAGATTCGCATCGTTCTTGAGACGCTCGATGTCGGCCGTCGGAGTCTGCTCGATGAGATCCACGTCACCTGCGAGCAGGGCGGCGACGCGCGACGGACCGGACTTGATGGCCTTCAGCGTCACCCTGGTCCACTCGGGCTTGTCGCCCCAGTAGTTCTCGTTGCGCTCGAGCACGATGCGATCGCCCGGAACGTACTCGACGAACTTGTAGGCGCCGGTGCCGACGGTCGCCTTGCCCGAGTTGTAGTCCTGGGTCTTGGCGCCTTCGCCGTGCTTGCGCGACACGATGCTGAAGGTGGACATGTCGTTGGGCATCAGCGGATAAGGACGCTCGGTCTTGATGTGCACCGTGTAGTCGTCGATGCGCGTGATGGTCTTGCCCTTGAGATAGGTTCCGAAGCTCGACGGGCTGCCTTCCACATCCGGCGCGCGCTGAAAGGTGAACACCACGTCGTCGGCGGTGAAGGGCGAGCCGTCGTGGAACTTGACGCCCTGGCGCAGCTTGAATTCCCAGGTCAGATCGTCGATGGCCTTCCACGACACGGCCAGCCCCGGCAGCAGCCGCTGCTTGTCATCGGGCATGATCAGGCGGTCGAACATGACGCGCGCGACGGCGTTGTTGGGACCCAGGTTGTGGAAGTGCGGGTCGATGGACGACGGCTCGGAGGCGAGGCCGATGGTGAGCTCGTTGGCGCCGGCTTGCGAGACCGGAAGCGCCACGAGCATCGCAGCCAGAGCCGCGACGGGCAGTTTCAGGAGTTTCATTGTTATACCCCTCTCTCGGATTGTTGTGATGAGCGGGATCCGCGGCCGGCGCCGGGATATAGGGAGGTGTTATGAGGGATTCGAGACGACGAGTCAAATAGGACAGGATGTTTGCGAATCAGCCCCCTTCGGGGGTGGGAACTCCATTCCCGTTTGACGAAATTCCCTGAGGGAGAGGGGGGAAACCCTTCGTTCAGAGCCGGGGTGGGGTCCAGACGGTGTCCTCGTCGAGGGGGTAGACGGGACGGGGCAGCCCTTTCCATTGGAATCGCTCCAGGACCGGGGAGGTGAGGCCCGGGGTGTCGACCTCGTAGACCTGCGCGGGGGCAAACCACAGGTCGAAGCCGGCGCGGAAATGACCGCGGGATTTGACGCACACGCAGCGCGCAGCGCCGATGTCGAGCCCCAGCATCTCGAAGAAGACCGGATCGGCGGTCTGGCGCCGGTTGCTGATGACCACCACCGTGATCCCGCCCTCGCCGCCGAGCTCCAGCGCGCAGCACGCTCCCAGCGCCAGGGCCCGATTCGCGTATAGGCCGCGACGGCCGACGACATCGCCGTCGCCGAGCGCCACGACCCTCGCCGGCGCGGCGAAGCGTTTCGAGAATTCGCTCTCGCCGTCGCGATTGAACACCGCCTCGAGCTCGGCGCCGACGCCGAGCCGATGCGCCTCGGCCGCGAGCCTCGCATCGCAGAACGAGCCGAACAGCACGCCGCGGGCGCCGGCCTCGGCGAGCGCCGCCAGCAGCCGGGTGGTGGTGCCGAGCCCACCGCCGCCCGGATTGTCGCCGGCATCGGAGAAGATCATGGCCGGTGCCGATGCATCCAGGCCCGCCTCGACGGCGAGCTCGACGGCCTCACCGACAGAGGTGAGCCGCTTGCGGAAACGCTGCCGGTCGTTCCAGCCGCGCGCGGCGATCTCCACCGCCAGGGCGCGCGCGGCGTCGCCGTCGCCGCGCCCGGTGACGACGACCGCGACACCGTTCTTCGGCGTATCGCCAAAGACGAAGCCGCCGAATATGGACACGTTGAAGATGGTCCCGGCGAGCTCGCGCTTGCGCCGTTGACCGTAGTCGATGAGATCCGCGTAGGGCCCCTCGCGGGTCAGCAGGACGACGCTCGCCGGCGTCAGCGGCAGCCGCACGAAAGCCGCCTCGGCGCGCGCGCCGGCGAGGATCATGCGCAGGGACTGGGCGGCCTCCTCGCCGCGCTCGCGCATGTCCACGTGGGGATTGGTTTGATAGCCGACGATCAGGTCCGATGCCTCCACCAGACGCTCGGAGATGTTGGCGTGCAGATCCAGAGTCACGACGATGGCGGCGTCCGGACCCACCGCCTCGCGGATGCGGGCCACCATCTCGCCATCCGGATCGTGGCTCTCGGTGGTGGTCATGGCGCCGTGGTTGGACACGTAGACCGCGTCCACGGGGCCGCTCTCGGCGAGGGCCGCGAGCATGGCGTCGACGGTCCTCGCGAAAAAGCCGTGCTCCACGGGACCCGCGGGCTCGTAGCCGGTCAGTATCAGCGGCACCGGCTGCCAGGGGCCGGTGGCGTGCATGGCGCGCACGAAGGCCGCCATCTCCATCGGCATCACGGAATGATCCCTGGCGGCCTGGTCGAGAATTTCCCGGCCTTCGAAGTAGTAGCGGTTGCGGAAGTCCTGCTCGGTGGCAACGGGCGCGAAGGCGTTGCTCTCGAGGATGAATCCCGCGAGGGCGACGCGGGGCGGCTTGCGCGAGCTCATGGCGATTACCCGATGTCAGTCGACGCATAGTACCCTATGCAGCCTTCGCGCTTCGCCTCCAGGGACGCATCGTGCCTTCCGACAGCATCGAAATGATCGCGCGGCTGATCGCCTTCGACACCACCAGCCGCAACTCCAACCTCGAGCTGATGGCGTTCGTCGTCGACTACCTGAAGACGCTCGGCGTCGAGTCGGAGCTCGTCCACAACGATGAGGGCACCAAGGCAAATCTGTACGCGACCCTCGGTCCCCCGGATCGCGCAGGCATCGCGCTATCGGGTCACACGGACGTGGTGCCGGTGGACGGGCAGGACTGGCACACCGAGCCGTTTCAGGTGGTGGAAAAAGACGGGCGACTCTACGGCCGCGGCACCTCGGACATGAAGAGCTTCATCGGCGTCTGCCTGGCGCTGGCGCCGGAGTTTCTCGCCCGCGAAATCGCCACTCCGCTGCACTTCGCCTTCTCCTACGACGAGGAAATTGGCTGCGTCGGCGTGCGCGGCCTGATCGAAGCACTCGCGAAGCGACCGCTCAAACCCTCGGCCGTCATCGTCGGCGAGCCTACGGAAATGAAGGTGATTCGCGCGCACAAGGGCAAGCTCAGCTACCGCTGCCACGTGCGCGGCCACGAGGCGCACTCGAGTCTCGCGCACGCGGGCGTGAACGCCGTCGAGGCCGCCGCCGAGGCGGTCGCTTACCTGAAAACCATGGCCCGCCGCTATCGCGAGCAGGGTCCCTTCGATGCCGAGTTCGTGCCGCCCTACACCACCGTGCACACGGGGACCATGCGCGGCGGCACGGCACTCAACATCGTGCCGCGGGACTGCAGCTTCGAGTTCGAGTTCCGCCACCTTCCCGAAGACGATCCCGATCGCCTGCTCGACGAGCTCAAGCGTCACGTAGCGACGCACATCGAGCCCGAGATGCGGGCCACGCATGCGGAAACCGGATTCCGCTTCGAGGCCATGTCGCACATTCCGGGGCTCGCCACCGACGAGGACGCGGATATCGTTCAGCTCGTCAAGGCGCTCACCGGTCGCAACACCACCGGCAAGGTCGCCTTCGGCACCGAAGCCGGACTGTTTCAAAACGGCGGCATGCCGGCGGTGGTGTGCGGACCCGGCAGCATCGAACAGGCGCACAAGCCCGACGAGTTCATCGCCAGGGAACAGATCGATCTGTGCGAGGCGTTTCTGCGCCGGCTTTTCGAGCGCTGCTGGCAGGGAGCCGTCTAGCGGCCCGCGAGCCGATAGCTCGCGTACCAGAAGTACTCCAGCTCCACGAACTCCAGGGACCGGGCACTGTCTCGGAGCGCATCGGCGAGCTCCGAGGCGTCGGGAATGTTCTTCAACACCTCGTAGTGGCTGCCGTCGTCCAGAGTGCGCGTCTGGTAGGTGTTGCCTCGGGCGTCGACGCGCGTAAACGGTGAGCTGCTGCCCTCGACGTAACGGTTGTCCAGGTACACGACCAGCGCGTCAGCCTGCAACCGGCGATG
>JABAOH010151110.1_pt3 | contig 16588 bp, 18 predicted proteins | sample 7062181 | NCBI WGS metagenome assembly JABAOH01 (sample SAMN14538630, study PRJNA623070) | marine sediment metagenome | biome: marine biome [ENVO:00000428]; feature: marine pelagic biome [ENVO:01000023]; material: deep marine sediment [ENVO:00002113]; isolation source: pool of 5 deep marine...
CGCGAGACCACGCGCACGTCCATGCCCTTGTCGTCGAGACCGCCGAGCACGTCGAGCACGCGAACGCCCTCGGAGTCGCCGCGGCGCTGCGGCGGGACGATCTCGACCTCGACCACGTCGCGTCGCTTGGCGCCCTTCCCGAGGCGCGGCAACACGGGCAACGGCTCACGGAATGCGGCATCGAACGGCTGCACCCGATTGTTGCCGAGGTGCACCGCGAGCAGCCGCCGGCGCGGGCGTTCCACGATGTGCTCGACCTCGCCGAAGCGTCGCCCGTCGCGCCGGGGCCGCAGACGNNCCGAAGCGTCGCCCGTCGCGCCGGGGCCGCAGACGGACCTCGACGCGGTCGCCCGGGCGGGCGCCGTTGAGGCCGCGAGGTGGGATCTCGACCGTGGGGGCCCCGTCGTCCGGCACGACCTGGGCCCGGCCGCCGCGCTGGCGCAGCAGGCCGACGATCGGCCCGTCAGGCCGCCGGGCGGGGCCGAGTCGCCCTCCCCTCCCGCGGACGAGCCGGCCGGTATCGAGCAGATCGGCGAGGATCTGCCGCACGGCCCGGCGTTCGTCGCCGTCGACATTCCACTCATGGAGAATCCGGGATTGGGTTCGCGGTCGGTATTCGGGGTCCTCGAAGCGGGCCAGGACCACCGCGGGGGTCCAACGGCCTTCGGACTTCTTTCTTCTCACTTTCCTCCCGTCAATCCGCGCATCTGCGCGGTTGCGGTTCGCTTGACCCTTTGATCGGGCCGGTGCTAGTTTAACGCCCCCACCCGAGCCGAAGTGGCGGAATTGGTAGACGCGCATGATTCAGGATCATGTCGGGGCAACCCGGTGGGAGTTCGAGTCTCCCCTTCGGCACCAAGTTGCAGGTCACGTAGCTAAAGGCAGTTCGGCGGCAGCGTCGCGACCCTCGGCCTACCCCCCGAACTCCGGCCGTACGTCCCCGAACGACGTCTGGTCGGGGAACTCCGCGAATAACCGGTAGCCGTCGGGATAGACTGCCGAATGAAACAGGATCGCCCGGTGCCCCCGATCCTCGGCGAGCCATGCCGCCACGGCGTCGTGCTCCTCGAGGGTCGCGACGCGGATACCGATCAGCTTCGCGCCGAGCTCGCGCGCGCGCTCCACGACCGCAACGGCCTTGCCGTACTCTGGAATGTCCACCGGAGTGAGGTCCAAATCGACCCCTGCGAACTTCTCCAGCGCGGTGAAGTAGCGGTACGGCGTGTCGTAGTACTGCAGCGGGTAGCGCCCCGTGGTGTTTGAAACCACGATCGCCTCGTCGACGCGGAAGGTCACGGCTTGGTCGCCCAGCACGGCCCCCTCCGGGGTGTCGCGGATCGGCGCCGAGCCCAGCATGGTGCCCTTTGTCTTCGCCCCGATCAGGGTGTAGAGGAAACGGTCCGTCGGCATGTAAACGTGGACCCCGCGTGAGGCCAGATCGTACGCGGCGTCGGCCTTGCCGACGTGATCGCCGCAACCAATCACCAGATCCGCATCCGTCGCATCCCAGGCCAGGGCGCTGATCCCGTGCGTGTCGTTGATCCAGACGTTGGACTCGTCGATGAACAGGTTCGTCGGGTAGCCGTAGACCTTGTCCGCGGTGACCTCGAAACGGAACTCGCCGTCGGCATCGGGGGTGAACCAGCGATCGCCGAATCTCCGCGCGCGCGTGCCCCAGACCGGTTCCGCGTCGACCGCCGCGTAGGCGATCAGGTCCTTCGTCCGGGAACCCTCGTGCCATGGGACAACACGATCCACCGAGAAGCTCGCCGGCGCGTCGTTGAAGTTCATCCCCGAGAGCCAGTCGCGGGTCACACGATCGACCTGGGTCCGCACGCGAGCACCGTCCCGAAGACGGATCGCCGAGCGGCCGAGCGTGATCGTGTCGAATCGCTTGCGCGGACCCTTGCCGACCTTGATCTGGACCCGGCGAACGTCGTCGGTCGAGGCGGCACTCGCGGTAATCCTCCCCTCGAGCAGTCCGCGAATGTAGTCCAAACCGGCCCTCGAGGCCTCCAGCACTCGCGGATCATCGCTTTCGCCCAGTAGCGTCTTCAACAGATGAATCGCCTCGAGTAGACGGAAACGCTCGCCGCGCACCAGACCGACCGTCAGGTTGGCCATCGCCGAGCCGTAGAGGTCGTCGCCCGTGACCGATGCGGCCGCGCGAACCGCGGGGAGCGCGAAGAACTCCTCGAGCGATGCGTAGTGGTTCTTGATGACCCCGGTGAAATCGAGCCGGGGCATGGCGCTCCACGCCCCACTCGGAGTTTCCAGCGATCCGAACGTCTGCTGTAGCGTGAAGTAGGCCGCCTTGAGATGCGACGCGTGCCGCGGCTGATCCCAGCCGGACCAGCGGTAGGCGGCCATCTCTTGGGACTCCGCGGGTAGGGCATCGAGAATGCCTGGACCGTCACCCGCATGTCCCGGGCGGTAGGAGAACGCCCTGAGCCGCAACCCCGGCGTCACCGCGTGTTCTCCAGGCGCGACGAGCACCCGGTGGCGGGAGGGGTCGGAGACGGACAGCAGACCCCACGGGAGCCGCAGCTCGATCATGTTGCTGGCGGGCGTGTGGAGCCAGTCCGCCGCCGTGTCCTCGTCCAGGTCTCCGTGTCTGAGCACGCTCGCGTCGTAGGTTCGTTCGGGGTAGACCGTCCCGTCACGGCCGAACTTCCGTCCGTGCGGTAGGATCATCTCGGTGAACCGGCCGTCGTCGTTGGACACGAGGCGGTAGTCGTCGTGGAACTCCCACCCCGAGCGACCCTCCTGCCGCCGAAGGATCTCCGCAAACCGCGTCCGGTTGTAGCGGTCGTCGATCAAGACCCTGCTTTCGTCGCCGTGGAGGACCACCGCGAACTCGATCCCGACGTCGCTGGAGACCCCGAGACCGAGCGGCAGCGTGTGGTCTCCCTCCTCGTCACCGTAGGTATCGATCGCCAGAAGATAGGCGGTCTCCGTCCAGTCGATCGGGCCGCCGACATCGAGGCGGACGTACACGTACCCGGCATCCGAGTCGACGAAGAGACGTTGGAGGCGCTGCGCGTCCGCGGGCGCAGCGGTTCCCTCTCGCGTCTCGAGCAACGTCGCGGCATCCCATGCCGCCGGGTCTCCGCGGACCTTGCGACGTTCGGACGGGAGCATCGCCAGCAGGCCGTAGCTCTCCTCGGGGTCCATCGCGTTGTACCAGCGATGATCCCGGCCCTCGGCGCCGGCGACCATCCAGTTGCGTTTGACCCACTCGTCGATCCACGAGAAGACGATCCCGCCGGCGCACCCTGCGGCACGGATGTCGGTCGTCATGCGTTCGAGCGCGGCGGCCTGACGTTGCTCGCTGTGCCCGCCGTGATCGAGCCCCTCGGGGTGGTAACGGCCCACCGCCCGACTCGTCGGCACGCCGTACTCGGAAACCAGCAGCGGGATTTCCCGGTAGTGGCCCTTGAGATGGTCGAGGTAGCCACGATAACGCCCGCCGACCGCCTCGGCGTAACGCGCTTCGTGCCGCATGAAGTCCGGGTAGTACGGGTAGACGTGATGCGAGGCGAAGACGCCGGCTCGGAACGCGCGTGTCGGGGTGAGCTTCGTCTCGTCGAGGGTGAACGCATCGTCGTCGTAGATCTCGTCCTCAGGCGGCACACCGATGTCGATCTCCCCCATCGCCTTCCGAAACGCGATCGATTCCGCGAACGTCGCTTCGGACGGGTGGTGTAGAGCGTCCAGGGTGGGCCAGCTCATCCACGCCACGGGGCGCTGCGTGCCGTACGCCTTCTGTTCGTAGGCGACCAGGCCATCGAGCATTTCGGTCAGCCACGCTTCCATCGGGTTGGCCGTATCGATTCCCAGATACTCGCCGCGGAACCGATCAGTGGAGTCGATGTCGTGGAAGCGGCTCACCGCCGACGGTTCCCACTCGCGTCCGAAGATGAACGCCAGCACGTGATTCGCGACGTTTGCTTGGTACTCCCCGTGGGCGTGACCGTAGCGATGCTCGATGCTGGCCCGACCGTGCACGACGTCCACGGCGGAGCGGATCTCCGCTCGAACCTCCGATACGTACGCCGCGTCACGGAATCGCGAGCCCTCGGGAAGCTCGGCCCAGATCCCCTGGACGAGCAGCAAGCGGTCGCGCATGTCCCGTTCGAGATTGAACTCGAGCAGCGCCTGATAGAACTCCGGCGGCAGGATCGTGTAGACCCGGATGACGTTGGCGTGCATCTCGCGGACCTGCCGGAACCAATCGAGGTACACCACTGTCTCGCGGGGAAACTCCGTGATGTGCTTCCCGGGCCGTGCGAAGGACAGGTTCACGCCCTTCACGTAGACGATCTCGAACGGCGCATCGCCGGCGCGACGCCAGAAGTAATTCCCTCGCGCCACGTAGTCCACGGCCGGTTGCGGCTCCGACTTTATGCTGACGGTGTGCGCCGCAGCGGCCGCGTGCGCTCTGTCGCGACCCTGGATGCACTCGGGCCCGGGGTCGCCCTGCGCTGCGCGGTCGAAGTACTCGAGCGACGTGGCGTACTCGGCCCCGCGCAGGTAGGCGAAGCCGAGGCCGCAGAAGGAATCGTGCAGCGCGGGTTCGATCTCGAGAGAGCGCTCGAAGGCACCGATCGCCCGTTGGCGTCGGCCGGATTGCAGGAGCGCCCAGCCGAGCAGGTTCTCCTCGCCCGCGCTCAACCCGGGACCGTCGAGCGCGGCGATCGCCGCGTCGAATCGGCCGTCGCGGTAGGCCTCGAGGGCCGTGGCGTAGCGCGACTGCGCCACGTTGGGGAGCGCCCCGCACAGGATCAACAGCGCCAGCAGCAACCGGTTCATGCAGGCCAATCTAAGGCACGTGACCGGGCGCGGCTAATCCTCGATTTCCAGGCCCCAGCTCGGTGTCATCGCGCGCTCGTTGAGCGCTTCCACGTGACCGTCCTCCCAGCGCACGAGGTAATTGTGCACCGGATCGGCGTTCGGATGAGAGTATTGCCGCGCCACGTCGACGATGAGCCCTCCGCGATCCCCGTGGAGGTCGTGGACCCGCTGGCCGGGGTCGTAAACGGGGAGGTTTTGCTTTCGCGGGTGGCGGGGTTTTTTGAAGGGATGTCGGTTCACTCGCATGGTCCTCGCGGGTCGGAAACGATGTCATCGTAACACTCGGCGCACGCGAGGAAAGGGGTTGCCCGGATTGTCGGGGTTTTCCGGTTCGGCGGTTACGGATCCGTGGGTTGAAACGCTTTTTTTTGTCCGTACACCCAAGAACACAAAGAACCGGGAGACGACAAGCCATGCGCGAACCCAAGACCCTGGCCGAGCAAATCAGTGTTCTGGCCCAACTGACCGGCGCCCCGCAGACGTTCGTACTGCAGGTCAAGGAGCTGTTTTCGCGCAAGGGAATCCCGCTGGACTCCGATGCCGGCCCGTACCTCAAGGCGCTGGAAGAGGCGTTCAAACGCGAGGAGTCGATCCGCTGCACGACCGAGCGCGCGCGGGACAACATCAAGCGGCTGCAGAACAACTTCAATCGCATCGGCGAAGCCTACGTCAAGCAGCTCGCGGAATTGAACAAGCTCCGCGGTGGAGCGCAGAAGAAAAAGGGTGCGGCCGGGTCGAGCGAAGTCCAGATCCCCGGTGGCAACCATCGTTCGTTCGTCACACCGGCGCAGTCCGACAAGTTCCCGATGGTGCCGGGCCCCAAGGAAGAACAGTAGCCGAATTTCTTCAGCCCTGATCGAGCGCCCGCTCGATCCTGTCCAGCCCTTCATCGATTCGATCGACGGACACGGCGTAGGAGAGCCGCAGGTGGTCGGCCGCGCCGAACGCCTCACCGGGTACGACCGCGACACCGGCGCGCTCGAGCAGGAATTCCGATAGCTCGATGCCGTCCCGGACCCCCTTGAGTCCCACGAGCCGCTCGCTGCAATCGGGCAGCACGTAGAAAGCCCCCTCCGGCGAGGTACAGCGCACCCCGTCGATGCCGCGCAAGCGCTCCACGATGCAGTTCCGCCGCTGCTGGAAGGCGTCCACGCGGCGAGCGATCTCTGCGTCGCAGTTGTTGAGCGCTTCGACGCTGGCGAACTGCGAGATCGTGGTCACATTGCTCGTCGAGTGACTTTGCAGTTTGGCCATCCCGTCGATCACCGCCTGGGCGGCGGCCGTCCAGCCCACGCGCCACCCCGTCATGGACCACGCCTTGCTCATCCCGTTGATCATGACCGTCCGCTCACGGATCGCCTCACCGAGCGTCGCGACGCTGACGAACCGGCGGCCGTCGTAGAGGAGGCGCGAGTAGATCTCGTCCGCCACGATCCACAGATCGTGGCGCTCGCACAGCTCGGCCAACGGTCGCAGCTGCTCTTCCGAGTAGCTCGCCCCGGTCGGGTTCGACGGGTCGTTGAGGATCAACACCCGGGTCTTGCCGGTGATCGCCGCTTGGAGTCGATCCGGGTCCAACCGGAACCCGTCCTCGCCGCGGCACGGTACGAAAACCGGCTTCCCGCCGGCGAGCCGGACCTGTTCCGGATAGGTCACCCAGTAAGGCGAGGGAACGATCACCTCGTCACCGGGGTCGATCAACGTCATGCAGGCGAAATAGAGACTCGCCTTGGCGCCCGGCGAGACGAGGATCTGCGAGGCTTCGTAGTGCAGGTCATGGTCGCGTCGAATGCGCTGCGTGATCGCTTCGCGCAACTCCTGCATCCCGCTGTTCGCCGTGTAGCGCGTCTGGTTGTCTTCGATCGCCTGCACGCCGGCCTGCTTGACACTCTCCGGTGTCGGGAAGTCGGGTTGACCGGCGCTGAGGTCGAGAACGTCGTGACCTTGCCGCTTCAGCTCGCCCGCGAGCGCGGCAACACGAAGGGTCGGCGACATCCCGATCTGCTTGACGCGGTCGGCGATCATGAAGCCTCCTGTATGGCTGCTAGGACTTCTTCGGTTTACGTAGCGCGAGGATCTCGCGCGTCTGGTCGCGCTGCAGGTGAATCCCCTGGACCGAGAACGGCTTCAGCACGCGTTCGATCTCGCGCGTCAGGTGGACCCAGCGCGTGCGCGCTTGGGTGCCCCCCGGTTCGCGCGCGAGGCGGTCTTCGGATTCGACGCGGAACCGACCCGGGACGTCCTGGACGGCCTTGCGCGCCCCGGTCGTATTGCGAGAAAGCATGAGAATCAGGCCATTTTCACGCACCAACCGCTTCATCTCGCCGACCACTTCCTCGAGCCGATCGGGGGGCGTGAAGTCGATCGCCTCCCAGCCGAGGATCAGGTCGAACTCGCCGCTGGGCTGGTCGATCCGAAACGGTTCCACCACGGGTGGGTCGAGCTCGTCCTTGCTCGGCTTCGGTCGCGGTGGCGGCGGTTCGAAGTCTTCGACACAGACGCGCGCTCCGCGGTTGGCCAGGAACACGGCCGTCGTTCCGCATAACGGGCCGAGGTCGAGGATCTGTGGCTTGTGCCGTGAGGAGATGCGCTTGAGCGCTTTGGCAAGCGTGGGGCACGACCGTACGTCCGCAGCGCCCGACGCAGCGTGCGGACGTGCGACCGTGCCTACCCGATCGTGGCTCTTCCGACGGAAGAGCACGCCTTAGGATTCGCTCGGGCTCGCGCTACGCGGCATCTCCGTGCGAGGCGTCGACATCCCGGAAGCCTTCGGGGCCGATGAAGAAGCCGAGGGTTGCGCAGAAGCGCCCTTCCGATCCATGTCGATCGAACCCTTGAACTTGGCCCCATCCGAGATCGCGACGCGCGGCGCTCGGATGTCTCCGTTCACCGTTCCGGAGGGAGCGATCTCGACTTTGTCGTCCGCGGTGATGTTGCCCGTGATCGTCCCGACGATGACGACCGTCTTGGCGTGCACTTCCGCGGTGATCCGGCCGTTGGCGCCGATCGTCAGGCTGTGATCCTTGACGAGGATCTTGCCGTCGACCATGCCTTCGATGGTCAGGTCTTCGTTGCCGGTCAACTCACCTTTGATCTGCACCGATTGTCCGATATTCACAAGCTTCTCCATTCTGGTCTCCCGTCCGGACCTAGTGGCCGGCGTGGTTGGCGGTGTGGTCGCGGCCGGCTGTTCGCTCGCCGGGTTCTCCGCTTCCGACTTCTGTCGCATCCAGGCCATGAGCGGCCTCCTTCTGGTTGCCGGGCACCCGTCAGCGGGTTCCCAAGTTTGTAGCCCCCAGCGCCGGCAAGATCATCGTGCGTGCCGTCCCGACATCGTGGGGTTGCGTCGATTCCCAGTCGTGTCGACCCGTGCACGCAGCAGCGTTCTGCCACGCCGGATATTCTATATCTAATGCTCCNNTATCTAATGCTTCAGAACGAACATGCAAGAAAACGGGTGTGGCCGCGGCGATCTGTGGGCCGCCGGTCTATACTCATGATGGATCCCTTTTATGCAACACAAATGTTGCGTACGGATTGAGTCGATGCGCCGACCGAAGCTGGCTTTTGTCTTGGGGCTCGCCGTGGCCCTGGCTCTGTTCCCGGCCGACGCGAAGAAGAAGAAGGCTCCCAAGCTCCCCGAGCTGAAGCGTTGGATCGATGGCCCGATCCGCTACATCGCGAAGAAGGATGAGGCGGAGGCGTTCCGTGCGCTCAAGACCGACGACGAGCGGATCCTTTACGTCGAGAAGTTCTGGGCCCGCCGCGACCCGCACCCCGAGACGATGACCAACGAGTACCGCCAGCTGTTCTGGGAGCGGGTCCGCGAGGCCAACGAGCTGTTCCTCGACAGCGCCAGCGAGGGCTGGCACACCGACCGCGGCAAGATCCACATCCTCTACGGCCCACCGACCGAAATCCAGGACGAGATGGAGTACCGTGCGGACGACCCCCGCAGCACCGGGGGCATCATCCGCTGGATCTACGAGGGCCGGCCGGGTGGGCGCCTGGACGTCAACCCGATCACCGTCGTGGCTTTCGAACGCCGGCGTGGGGGAGAGTACAAGGTCTCCTATGATCCGAAACTCACCAGCGTGTTCTTCAACCCACGAGCGATGCAGGACGAGGGCTCCGATCCGGTCGAGCGCTGGATGGACGTCGTCGGCATGCCCGGCCGCACCGAGATGTCCGTGATGCTCGATCTCGGCAGGATGCAGGAAGTCCCGCCGCAGGCTCAGCTGCTGCTCGAGCGCGTCGAGACCCGCGAGGCCTACGTGACCCACGAAGTCCAGGCGCGCGTCGACCGTTTCGGGCACCCGGAGCACGGCAGCGATTGGTTGGTCTCGTTGACAGTCGATGTCTCCTACACCGCAGGGCGGGACAACCCCGCGGTGATCGCACGCTTTCGACCACTCAGCGAGGTCGAGCTCAACGACGGCTCGAGTCGTTCGCAGCGCGTGCTCGACGAGAACGTGTTCAAGATGAACGAAGAGGACGGACGGCGATTCGCCCAGGCGCGCATCGTGCTGCCCCCCGGCGACTACGAGCTGACGATCCTCGTTGCCGATCCCGACACGGCAAAGACGGGGTTGCTGCGTCGCGAGCTCAAGCTCGGGCCGCTGACCGACCGGTTCCGTTTCAGTGACGTCGTGCTCGCCGAAGATCTCGAGAGCCTGCGCTACCGGGCCCTGAGCTCGTATGACGAGCCCTACACCATCGGACCGTTCCGGGTCGTTCCCCGGTTCTCGTCGCATTACCGGCCCGGCGACACGATCCAACTGTTCTACGAGGTGTACCAGGCGGCGTTGCCGCTGGAGGTCTCCTATCAGGTCCAGGGTCGAGAGGAGGACGGCCGCTGGGTCGATCTCGGGCTCGCCGCCCGGGCCCCGCAGGAACACCACTCGCAGGCATGGTCGCTGCCCACGACGGAGAAATGGCCCCTGGGAGAGTACCGCGTCCGGGTCGAGGTCTCGGACGCTTCCGGCAAGCTGATCTCGACCGACGTTCCCTTCGAGCTGACGGCCGAGGCTCAGTCGGTCGAGGAGTCGTCGGAACGGGACAAGTAGGCGCGCATCAGACGGTCCAGCCGCACGGGATCCCGTTTGCGCTTGCCTTCCCGCGAAGCCGTCCGAGGTCGAACGGGAACCACGCTGTCGATCGATTGAATCTCGCCGAGCGGTTCTCCGGCGGGATCCGTCAGGCGCACGGCGCGGATCCCCCACCCCGGGTGCTCGGCGGCGACGGCAGCCCCCAAACCGGGCAACAGGTCGTCGATCGTGCGGCTCCAGCTCTCGTCCGGCTCGGTCATCCGGATCTCGAGAACACCGCGACGGATCCCGATCGCGATCGCGTACTCGGCCAACCGGCGTCCCGCGGCGCGCGTCCAGGCCTGGCTCAGCTGCAACTCCACGGAGCGGCTGGGCGACAAACCCAGCCGTGCTGCTGAGAGATTCCCGAGCGGCACGAACGCCCGTTTTCGAAAGCGCCGGATCATCGTGGTGATTGTAGCTAAAAAAGAGGGCGCNNTCCGCGCGTCCCGCGGACAAGCCCAACCGTTCGACCGGAAGCGCGCCGAGGGCAACGAAGGATTTTTTGGGGAACCGCCGCGTCACGCGGCGCATTGTAACCCGGTCGCCGGCGGCCGCCGAAAAAGAGGGCGCCGGATCGGAGCGAGAAAGACCGCCGCGAGGGGCTGGAGGTCTCGAGTTTGGAGGGAGGGGGAACCACCTCTGACTCTCGCTCCGATCCGACGCGCGACGACCCCCGGGGTCAGGGAGGGTCGCCGCGTCCCGGGCCGTACTCCCGGGTTTGGGGCTCGCCGCTCCTTGTCGCAAGAGGCTTGCCAACCGTGTTTGGGCGGATTTTCGACCATCGAGACGCGCAGCTGTCACGTCTTGCGTAACTCCGGATCACCGTATCGAAACAGACCGCGCCGGGCATCCGGTAACGGAAGTGTGATTGTGCAAGAATGAGCGCGTCCGCAAACGAGGAGTCTGCCATGGATCACTGTCGCTTCCGAACCAGTCTGGGCGGGGTCCTGTTCTGCCAGGACAAGGTTTACCTCGAAGGCCTGTGCAAGTTTCACTACCGCGCTTTGCAGGCCGGCGAGATCAACGAGAACGGTGTGATCAACGAGCAGATCTCCGATCAGATCCGCCGGCGCGAGATCAATCTCCACGGCATTGATCGAGGCGACGACATTTACCTCGAAGATCGCTCGTAGGCGCGCCATCGCGCGACCGCGCGGTTGTGCTGTTCGAGGGTCTCGCTGAACGCATGACCGCCTCTTCCGGGTAGCGCGACGAAGTACAGTTCTCGGCTCTCGATCGGATCCACCGCCGCGTCGAGGCTGGCCTGTCCGGGGTTGGCAATCGGACCCGGCGGCAGCCCGCCATAGCGGTAGGTATTGTAGGGCGAGTCGAATTTGAGGTGCTTGGAGTAGAGGCGTGCCACGGGCTGCCCTTCTCGCTTCAGCGCGTAGAGCACCGTGGGGTCGCACTGTAACGGTATCCGGCGCTTCAATCGGTTGTGGAAGACTGCGGAGATTCTCTTGCGCTCGTCGGGCACGGAGGTTTCCTCCTCGATCAAGGAGGCCAGCGTTACGGCCTGACGCAGCGTCAGACCGACGGCCTCAGCCCGCTCGGCGTAGTCCTCGCCGACGGCCGCCCTGAACTGCTCGAGCATCCGCGCGGCGATCGCATCGGCCGTCGCGTCACGGCTGAAGCGGTAGGTGTCCGGGAAGAGGTAACCCTCGAGGTCGGTCGCATCGGCATCTTGTTCGGCGACCCCCTCAGGGTTCGCGAAGGCGGCGAGAAGCGATTCTTCGTCGGCGAAACCGGCCGCGGCAAAGGTCGTCGCGACCTGTGTGAGATCGAGCCCTTCGGGAACGGTGACCTCGTGCAGCAGCACATCGCCCGCGCGCAGCCTGGCGAGAATCTCGAACGGGCCCGCCGGTTCGTCGAAGCGGTACTCGCCGGCCTGGAGCAGAGCCCCTCCACGCGTCCAGGACAGGTAGGCGCGCGCGATGCGCGGCCGCTCGAGGACGCCGGCATCGCCGAGCCGCTTGAGCATGGCGCTCGCGCTGATCCCGGGCTCGAGGATCACGTCGACGTATTCGCCGGGCCATGCGGCATACGGCCGCCGCAGTTGCTGGAAAAACCAGCCCGCTCCGGCAGCCGCGATCAGGACCACCACGAGCGCCGCCCCAACGGCCAAGCGAATCAGGCGATGTTTCAAGATTCCGGTCAATCCGATTCCGTGCGTTCGTAAGCCCGGGCATCGAGCCAACTCTGCAGGATCAACGTGGCCGCCAGCGAGTCGATTTTCTTCCGGCGCTTGGCGCGTCGCTGCATCCCATCGATCATGGTGCGTTCCGCCTGCGCCGTGGTCAAGCGTTCGTCCCATAACTCGATACGAACGCCCGGTAGCCGGCGTTCGAGCCCCTCGGCGATGCGGCGCGCGGCCGCCGAGGCCGGGCCCTCCTCCCCTGCCAGCGTGAGCGGCAAGCCGATGACGACGGTTCGCACGTCGTGCTCGCGGGCCCGATCGGCGATGTTGTCGAGGTCGCGCCTGGATCCGACACAGTCCAGGTGGCCGATCGGTTGCGCCGTAACGCCCAGGGGATCCGAGAGCGCCAGGCCGATTCGTTTCGTACCTGGATCGACCCCGAGCGCGCGACCGTTCACCGCGATCCTTGGATCGGCTCCTGGTGCTTCACCTTGCCCAGGTAGGTGTAGTAGTCGAACTCGGGCGAGTGCTCGCGCGTGTGGCAGCCGGCGCAACTGGCTACCGTGACGCGGCCGTAGCCGCGCGCGGGAGTGGTCGCGTGCGAGGTGCCGGGACCGTGGCAGGTCTCGCAGCCGACCGACGCGAACTGCGGGGATGTTTGCTTACCGGTGAAACCGCCTCGCTCACCGAGCGCGGTCACGTGGCACGAACGACACTCCGCGCCGCCTCCTTGGGGGTCCTTCTCGAGTGTTTCGAGTGCGTGGGCGTGGGCCGTTCCGGCCCAGTGCGTGTACGCCTCGGCGTGACAACTCGCGCAAACCTGGTTGCCCGTATAGCGGCCGGCCGCCAGGGCAACCGATTCCTGCAGCGACATCTCGGTCTTCAGATCCCGACCGGCGGCGTTCGCTCGAGCGAGGGCTTCTTCGACGAACTGCAGCATCTCGGGAGCGTCGGGATAGCGGTTGCCCATCAGATGGAGCCGGTTCTGGTAATCCGTGATCCGGCCGTCATCGGCCATGAAGACGCGCGCGACACCGAGCCGTTTGCCCTGGTTGCCGGCGTAGATCAGGACGGTGTCGTCCAACTCCTCGGGTTGTTGCGTGTAGAGCCCGCCGTAGGAGCCGAGGATGAAATCGATCCCCGGGATATCGTTCGCCAGCCGCGCCGCGTCGGCGCGGTGCATCGCCGCGAGAAGCACGACCAGATCGACACCAGCCGCCCGAACCTCGGCGACAGCCTGGCGCACCGGCTCGGCCGGATGGGCGATGGCCAGCGGGGCGCCCGTCGGACCCGGTTTGGAGAAAATCGGGTTGAACCGAACGACGCCGACGACACCGACGCGTTTCTTCAACAAGCCGTCCGGGGACGTCACGTCGACGACCTGGTGCGTCGGAAGCACGGGCTTCTGCGTCTGCTTGTCGACGATGTTGCTCGAGATGAAGGTCAGTCCCGAGTCGCGAGTTCGCGTCGCGAACTTCTCCCACCCGAGCCGAATGTCACGCTCACCGACGTTGACCACGGAGTAGCCGATGCGCTGCATGCCCTCGAGGAGCGCGCGCGTGCGGATTTCCCCCTGCGGGGACGGGTTATCCGAGAAGTTCCCCGAGTCGAGGAGCAACGTCGGCGAGGTCGGGAACTTACGCTGGAATTCCTGAACGACCCAGGCCCTCCGGGCCAGGCCCCCTGCGGGGAACTTCTTTCAGCCGCAGGGGTCGAGGTAGCCGATCACGTCGCCCGTGTACATCAGCGCGACGGCGGGCGGATCGCTCGGCGGGACCAGTGCGGCCGCATGGACCGTCGTCCAACTCAGCGCCAGGAGGCCGAGGACCGCCAGGCGCGTCCGCTGCCGAACTCGCATCGTTTCCAACTCCATTTCGCGCGACGGGAGGATACTAGACGCCACCCCGGAACGCCCTGGTTCATGGTTCCGCCTGCGCACGCCGGGCGCAAGTAAAAGTGGTGTAATCGGACTTTTTTGCGATCATGGGCGCTATGCGACTGTACCTGGCCAGCGCCTCGCCCCGACGTCTCGCCCTGCTGCGCGAAGCCGGTTACGAACCCGAGCGCGTGGCCCAGGAGGCGGCCGAGTTGCGCCTGCCCGGTGAGCCCGCCGAGCGCATGGTGCAGCGGGTCGCTCGCGAAAAGGCGTTTTCGGCGATCGAGTTGCTGGGTACNNTGATCCTCGACGATGACGTGCTCGGCAAGCCGGCCTCGCCGCAGATCGCGCGAAGCATGCTGGCACGGTTGAGCGGTCGGCGGCATCGCGTCGTGACCGGCGTTGCGCTCGTCCGCACCGACGACCGTCGGGAGGCCGGCGGCGTGGAGACGACACACGTTCGATTTCACGAGGTCGACGCGCAAACGATCGAGAGCTACGTCGCCGGAGGGTCCCCGCTCGACAAGGCCGGGGCCTACGGGATCCAGGATCTCGATTCGAGTTGGATCGCCGCGATCGACGGATCGAAAAGCAACGTCATCGGACTACCGATCGAACGAATCGGCGGCTGGGTCGCGTCGCTCGATCCGTAGCCGCTACCCCTCCTTCGTCAGCTGCTCGTACGCGGCGGCGTCCATCAGCCGTTCGATATCCTCCGGATCGGCGATGGACATCTTGCAGTACCAACCGGCACCGTTGGGATCGGAGTTGACGGTCTCGGGAGTGGCCTCCAGTTCCGTGTTGACCTCCAGGACCGTGCCGGAGATGGGGGCGAAAATCTCGGAAACAGCCTTGACGGATTCGATCGTACCCATGACCTCGTCGCGCGAGAGCTCGGCATGGACCTCCGGCAACTCGACGAAGACGATGTCCCCCAGCTGGTCCTGGGCGAAATGGGTGATCCCGATGGTGGCCACGTCGTCCGAGACGAGGACCCATTCGTGTTGTTTCGAATAGCGACGATCGGTCGGCACCATGGTTGACTCTCCTTAGGGACGATCTCTCTTGTAAAACGGGGTTTCGCAAACACGGGCCGGCTGGCCGGTGCCGCGCACCTGCACCTCGAACGAAGTGCCGACGTCGCAATGCTCGAGCGGGAGGTAGGCCAGGCCGATGCGTTTGTCGAGGTAAGGTGCGAGCGTCCCGCTCGTCACCCGCCCGACGATACGCCCGTCGATGCGCGCCTCGTAGCCGTGCCGAGCGATGGCCCGCCCTTCCATCTCGAACCCCACGAGCCGCCGGGTCAGCCCTTCGGCCTTCTGGCGCGCCAGCGCCTCGCGCCCAATGAAGTCGCCCTTCTTGAACTTGACGATCCAACCGAGGTCGGCCTCCAGGGCCGTGGTCGTATCGTCGATGTCGTTCCCGTACAACGCCATCTTGGCTTCGAGCCGCAAGGTATCGCGCGCCCCGAGCCCCGCCGGCTTGAGGCCATGCTCCCCGCCGCCCTCGATCAGCGCGTCCCAGACGCGTCCGGCGCCCTCGGAGGGTACGTAGAGCTCGAACCCGTCTTCACCGGTGTACCCCGTGCGCGAGACCAGCGTCTCCACGCCCGCGACCGGGGTCCGTGCGAAGCCGTAGTACGGGAGCCCGGCCACGGGATCGCGCGTCAGCGGCTCGAGGATCGCCAGGGCCCGCGGGCCCTGCAGGGCCAGGAGCGCCCAGCGCTCGGACTCGTCGGTCAACTCGACGTCGAACCCGGAGAGGTGGTCGCGCATCCAGGCCAGGTCTTTGTCTACGTTGGCCGCGTTGAGCACCAACAAGAACTGTTGCCCGTCCAACCGGTAGATCAGCAGGTCGTCGTGGAAACAACCGCTCGGCGTCATCAGGCCGTTGTAGTGTGCCCGACCGGTCTTGAGCCTCGCGACGTTGTTGCAGGTCAGGTGCTGCAGGAAGTCACATGCCTGCGGGCCGCCCACCCGAGCTTCGCCCATGTGACTGACGTCGAACAGGCCCGCTCGTTTGCGCACCGCCATGTGCTCGTCGATCAGGCCGCTGTACTGGACCGGCAATTCCCAACCCGCAAACGGCACGAGACGGCCGCCATGGGCGACGTGGCGGTCGTAGAGCGGCGTGCGTTTCGCCGGGGTTGCGTTCATCGTCGTCCTGGATCCCGCGAAAAAAGGGAGCGATGGTAACACACCCGGCTAGCGCCTGAGAGCGACCTCGACGGCGTCGGCAATCCCCTTCGGAGTCGGCGCGGAAGCGATGGCCGCGACCTTGCAGTCGCCGGCGCGGATGGCCTCCGCGGTGGTCCCCCCGATGGCGACGAGCGCGATACATCCCAAGTTTTCCGAGGCGCGAGCGCCGCACGCTTCCGACAACCGGACAAACGCCGACGGCGAGCCGAAGACGATCGCCTCGTAGCTGCCGGCGGCGACTTCTCTCGCCACTGCGCCGACGTCCTCGGCGGCGCGGTTGCGGTAGTACGAGACCGCATGCACCTCCGCACCCAGCTCGCCGAGTCGCTCGGCGAGCCCTTCGCGCGCCTTCTCCGGCCGGACAATCAGGACCCGTTGACCCCGTTGGACACGCCCCTCGAGCGTGGCGGCCAGGCCCAGACCGTCGGGGGGA
>JABAOH010009499.1_pt2 | contig 16583 bp, 14 predicted proteins | sample 7062181 | NCBI WGS metagenome assembly JABAOH01 (sample SAMN14538630, study PRJNA623070) | marine sediment metagenome | biome: marine biome [ENVO:00000428]; feature: marine pelagic biome [ENVO:01000023]; material: deep marine sediment [ENVO:00002113]; isolation source: pool of 5 deep marine...
TAATTACACCTCTCTTTCTCTCACACCCGCTCTATCCTCACCCATCCCCACAACCCGTAGGGCCTGAACAACAACACGACGATCATGACCACAAAGGGGAACAACGACTTGATACCGCCGGGGAAGATCCTGATCCCAGCAATCATTAACTGGTCAAGGTAGCCACCAGCCAGATTCTGCAAGACGCCTATGGTGATGCCGCCCACGATGGCCCCAGGGATAGAATTCAGGCCACCCAGCACCACAGCAGGCAAAACCAGGAGACTCTGACCAGCCACAGTAATGTTCAGCCCGGTGTCGTTGCCCAGGAAGATGCCACCGATGCCAGCCGTCATAAAGGCAATGGCCCAGGCGATAGCATAAACGAACTTGGCGCTGATACCCAGTGACAGAGCGGCCATCTCGTCGTCGGCTGTAGCCTGCATGGACAACCCCCAACGGGTGAGTTGGAAGAATCCCACGAAAATAGGCAACAAGACAAGTGCCGCCAGCAGACTCCAGGCATAGATAGGACGGATAGGAATTGGCCCCAGGTGGATGGGATCAGGAGGGAAAACATAAGGTTGGAAGACCTGAGTGACCGTGCCCCATAACACGCCGATGATCCCCCGGAAGAGAAAGGACAGACCGACTGTGACCATAATCACCGCCAGCACCGGTTCGCCGATCATGGGCCGCAGCACGAGGCGTTCGGTAAACAGGCCCAAGATGGTGCCGATGATCAGAGTGCCAGTCACAGCCGTGGCGAAGGCCGGCACCACCGGCACATTCATCTCGACCGCATTCCGGTACAGTGTCAGGCAGACATAGCCACCCATGAGGGTCAACTCGCCCATAGCCAGGTTGAGCACCCCTGAACACTTGTAGATCAGTGTCCAACCCAAGGCAGCCAGCGCGTACACACTGCCCACCATCACACCGGTAATGAGATACTGAAGAAACCGGATGAAAAACGTACCAGGGTCCTGGAAACTCTTAGGCAGGGCCAGAATGAAGCAGGTCAAGATCACCAGGACAATAGCCGCCAGCACTTTCAACACGATGGAGATCAGGACCCGACCGGATCGGTACCACGACTTCTGAGCTTCTAACAACACTTCAGTCCTCCTTTATCTCCCTTTACTCTTTCCATTTTCTGACGACACTTCCATCACCTTGAGGTCTGTCTTGATATGCGCCACCCGGCCATCCTCGTAAGTAATCGTGGTGTCCATGTGCACAACGTCCGTGTCAGCGTAAAGGGCCTCCAAGATGTCGCGATAACGCTCGGCCACGAAGGCCCGGCGCAGCTTGCGGGTGCGGGTCAACTCGTCATCGTCAGGGTCGAACTCTTTGTACAGATTGACGAATTTCCTGATCCGCGCTGTCTCGGGCAAATGTTTGTTCACTTCTCTGATGGCGTCCTCTACCAGTTCGTAGACCTCGGGCTTCTGGGACAGTTCGGGGTAGCTGGTGTAGGCCAGGCCCCGGTCCTCGGCCCACTTGCCTACCACCTTATAGGCAATACATAGCACGGCTGTAACGTAGGGCCGTTCGTCTCCGATGACCCAAGCGTCCTGCAAATAGGGACTGAACTTTAAGCGTGCTTCCATGTACTGAGGGGAGAACTTGCGGCCGTCGCTGAGGATCATGATGTCCTTGGTGCGGTCAAAGACCACCAGATGGCCATCGTCATCAATGTAGCCCGTGTCACCGGAATGGAGCCAGCCATCCTTCAGAGTTTCGGCCGTAGTTTCAGGGTTTTTGTAATAGCCCTTGAAAACGCTGGGACTATGGGAAATAATCTCCCCTGTCTCAGTAATCCGCACCTCGGTTTCGGGGATGGGCTTGCCCACCGTGTCGAATTTGATGTCATCCGAGTGGTGCACCACCGAGATGCCAGCGATCTCCGTCTGGCCGTAGATCTGCTTCAAGTTGACGCCCATGGCGTGGAAGAAGCGAAAATGATCGGGCCCCATGGCCGCGCCGCCGCTGTAGGCGTTGCGGATGCGCGACAATCCCAGGTTGTCGCGCAGTGACCAAAAAAGAGTCCAGTAGGCCAACCAGTTCAGGGCCTTCAGCCACCGGGGGATGGGCTGTTTGCTGAATTTGAGGTCGGCCACCCGATAGCCGACAGACATACCCCACTGGTAGACCTTACGTTTGAGCCAACTGGCGTCCAGGTGCTTGACCTGCACGGTGCGCACCCACCCTTCGTAGATGCGAGGCGGAGCGAAGAGCATCTGGGGAGCGATCTCCCGGATGTTCTCCTGAGCTGTCTCCGGCTCCTCGGGAAAGTTGATGGTAAAGCCAGCTTGAAGCCCACAAGAGACGGACATCATCTGCTCCCCGATCCAGGCAAAGGGCAGATAGGAGACAAAGTCATCGTCTTCGTAGCAGGGGTCCACTCGCATTAGATTCTGTCCCATTTTCAGCATATTGTAATGAGTCAGTAGCGCCCCTTTGGGCAAGGCGGTGGTGCCTGATGTATAGAACAGGAGGCAGATGTCATCGGCTTTGCCCTGGGCCACCATCTCCTCGAAGAGGCCAGGTTTTTCCTTCTCCAGCTCCCGACCCAACCGCTGCACCTCTTTGAAGCTGATGAGGATGGGGTCGTTGTAAAAACGCATCCCTTTGGGATCGTCCCAGATTACTCGCTGCAATTTGGGGCATTGCTCCCTAACGCTCAGCGCCTTATCCACCTCCTCCTGGCCTTCCCCTATCAGAAACCTGGCATCGGAGTGGTCAATGATGTACTGTACCTCATCCATCAAAGAGTCCTGAAACAGCCATACGCCAATGCCACCCGCGCAGAGGGTTGCCATCTCGGCCCACAGCCCTTCCGGGCGGTTGTCGCCAATCATGACCACCTTGTCTCCCCGCCTCAGTCCCAGGGCCACCAGCCCCAGAGCGAACTGTTTTACATTCTCCAGGTAGTCTTTCCAAGTAATAGGCCGCCAGATGCCAAATTCTTTCTCTCGCATGGCCACCTTCCGATCGCCATATTTCTCGGCTGCCCGGAGCAAGAGCTTGGGTAAGGTCAGATCTTCAGTGATCTCGATCTCGGCCATTCTGGCCTTATCTGCGGGTGACATAAAGCTCCTCCACCTCACCTAAGTACGCCTTGATAACATGGGGATCATTCTGAATTTCTTCGGGGGAACCCTCGGCGATCTTTTCACCGAAATTCAGAGCTACCACCCGGTCAGAGATGTCCATCACCACTCCCATGTCGTGTTCCACTAGCAGACAAGTCACCTGCCACCGTTCTTCCTCATTGATGTCCAGGATAAAACGGGCCATATCCTCCACCTCTTCCAGATTCAGACCAGCCATAGGCTCATCGAGGAGGATGATTTTGGGGTTCAAAGCCAGAGCTCGAGCCAGCTCCACCCGCTTCTGTAAGCCGTAGGGCAACATGCCCACGATCTTGTGGCGGATGTGTTCGATCTCCAACAGGTCAATAATTTCCTCCTCAATGAAGTGGCGGTGCCTGATCTCTTCGCGCGCCGCCCGCCCGAAGTAAAGAGCACCATCGAAAAGGTTGGTCTTCATGCGAATGTGGCGGCCCAGCCGGATATTGTCCAGCACCGTCATTCCCCGGAAAAGCTCGATCTTCTGGAACGTTCGGGCAATGCCCAACTCTGCACGCTGATAAGGTTTGAGCTTGCCAACGTCTTTTCCCTCAAAGTAGATCGTACCCCTCTGGGGTTTATATAGCCCGTTGATGCAGTTCAGAGTCACTGTTTTGCCAGCTCCATTGGGTCCGATGAGAGAGAAAATCTCTCCCTTTTTCACCTCAAAACTGACGCCATAAAGAGCAGTGACCCCGCCAAAGGCCATGTAGAGGTTTTCGACCTTCAGTTGCGCTATGTCATCAGAAGATTGATTTTTGCTGCTTTGCACCATTTGGATCCTCGTCCAGATTGACCTCGAAACCCAGTAGATCGCAAATTGCTCCCGCTGGATTTGTAATCCAGCGGCCCAGCGGCGGATCTGCAATCCGCCGTGAGCAAAAACAGAATTTACTGAAACACACAAGCTGCTATTACAAAAAACGCCTTAACCCTGAAGCCACCAGGATGGCAGGGTAAAGGCATCATTGCCAACAGGCACCACAGCCTGGTCATCGTCATCAAAAACGCAAGAGCCTCCCGGTTGGGAGGCTCTGTAACTTGCCAACCTATAGGCATATCACCCCGTTTCTCTCCCAACCACCATGAGTTCCTTAAATCACAAGGAACTCTACCAGTACAAGGATAATAATGCTGGCAATGGGGTTGGAATTCAGGGTCTGGTTCATTTTTAGGAGAAACTGCCGATTGGCTGATATGTAGTCCCAGTATACCACACTTTTTGGGGTTTGTCAATAGTCCAGCGCTTTGAAATTTTGTGGGCTATTCTCCTGACATTGCACAGTGTTCAGCCTGACTCGCTCTACGGTTCAACGTACAGATATTGCAGGGAGGGCCGGCCTTCCAGATCGAGCAGCTTCGCCAGGTCGAAGGGCTGGAAGGGGCTGACCAGAGAACCGAAAAAGCTCTCGAACAGAGTCGGGGGGCGGTGGTACTCCACCAGCCGGGGTTCGCCCTCAATGCCTCCTAGTTCAGCGGCCCGGTCAATGGCCTCAGGCAGGTTGCCCAGTTCATCTACCAGACCCAACTCCATGGCCTGCTTGCCGGTGTAGACCCGGCCGTCGGCTATCTCTCTGACCTTCTCTTCCGGCAGGTCCCTCCCTTCAGCCACAATAGCCACAAACTGGCCGTAGGCCTCGTCAATGATGGCCTGCCAGATGGCCTTCTCCTCCTCGGTCATCTCGCGGAAGGGGCTGCCCTCGTCCTTGTGGATGCCGCTCTTGATGACCACCACTTCCACCCCGATCTTTTCCATCAACTCCTCCAGGTTGGGCACCTGGGTGATGACCCCAATGCTGCCCGTCAGGGTGGCCGGGTTGGCCATGATGACATCGGCCGGAGCGGAGATGTAGTAGCCGCCGGAGGCAGCCAGTTCGCCCATGGAGACGACGATGGGCTTTTCCACTTCCAGCATTTGCTGGTAGATTTCGTCCGAGGCCACCACGCTCCCGCCGGGGCTGTTGACGCGCAGGACGATGGCTTTGACCGACGAGTCTTCCTGGGCTTGCTCCAGGTGCTCGACGATCTGATCAGAGTAGGCTCCGCCGTCGCCGAAAGGGCTGACCGGCGGGGAGCCGGACAGGATGACCCCTTCCACCCGCACGATGGCTACCGCTTCACCCAGCCCCATCCCTCCTCCTGTGGCCAACGCCACCAGGACCACCATTCCAGCACATGTCCCTATGACCAGGACGATCACTACTCCCAACACGATCCACAACTGCTTGCGTTTTTTCATCTTTTGCTCCTCTTCATACCTCATCAACCTTATACCTCACTCATCCCGGATGAGCCTCACGAACCTGCGCTTGCCCACCTGCAGGATCATGCCATCCTGGACGGACACCATCAACTCGATGCTGCCCACTTTCTCCCCATCCAGTTTCACACCCCCTTGTTGGATGAGCCGCCGGGCTTCGCTCTTGGATTTGGCCAGGTCGGTGGCCACCAGCAGGTCAACGATGTTCATTTCTGGGGCGCTGGGACGATGGGTGGGCATCTCTCTGGGCAACTCGCCCTTCTGGAAAACCTTCTTGAAGTGGGCTTCAGCCCGGGCTGCTGCCTCATCGCTGTGGAAGATGGATACGATCTCCCGCGCCAGTTGCATTTTGGCTTCCATGGGGTGCAGGCTGCCATCGGCCAGGCCACGCTCCACGGCTGCCACCTCGTCCGGGCTGAAACGGGTGACCAGGGTGTAGTAGTCGAGCATGGCATGGTCAGGGATGCTCATCACTTTGCCATACATCTCCTCGGGGGGCTCGTTGATGCCGATGTAATTGCCGGTGCTCTTGGACATGCGCAAGTGGCCATCGGTGCCCACCAGGATGGGCGTGGTGAGAGCGATTTGGGGCTTCTGGCCGAAGGCTTCCTGCAGCTTGCGGCCGGCCATCAGGTTGAACAGTTGGTCGGTGCCGCCGACTTGCACGTCGGTGTTCATGGCCACGGCATCGTAGCCCTGCATCAGGGCGTACATGAACTCGTGTACCCAGATGGGATCGCCCCGCCCATAACGCTGAGCGAACAGGTCACGGGCCAGGAACTGCTGCACGGTGAAATGAGAGGCCAGTTTGATCACATCCTCAAAGGTCAGTTTGGCCAGCCAGTCAGCGTTGTAACGGATGAGGGTTTTCTCCCGGTCCAGGATCTTGAAAGCCTGGTCGGCGTAGGTTTCGGCTTTCTCCATCAGTTCCTCGGCCGTCTGCTGTCTGCGTACGCTGTCTTTATCGCTGGGGTCGCCGATGAGGCCGGTAAAGTTGCCGATGAGAAAGGTCACCTCGTGGCCCAATTCCTGGAACTGGCGTAGTTTGCGCATGGTGACGGTGTGGCCCAGGTGGATGTCGGGTGCCGTCGGGTCGTAGCCACAGTATACTCGCAAGGGCCGTCCCTCGGCCAACCGCTCCCGCAGCTCGGCCTCCATGGTCTCTTTTATTTGCTCGTCGCCGAACTCGACCCCTTGCATCAGAATCGCCATTTGTTCGTCTATGGATTTCATTTGTAGTCTACTCCTAAGATCTGTGAGGTCATGAGACTCGCTCGGCCTGGATTGCCAAATCCAGGCCATACCCGCCGGATTTGGCAATCCGGCGGGAGCAGAGGTCTTTTTCTACCGTCGTTTCATAAGACACGACCCACAGGCGTTTTGTGGGTCGGTGGGGAAGCGGATTGCAGGACAGCATGACTCGGCGGTCACGCCGCGCTCTACAATCCGCTGGAATAGATGTAGGGTCTGTGAGGTGGAAAACTTCTCATAACTATACCTCAAACGCAATCTCTGCTGAATTATAGCCGAAGATGGAGGAAAAGGCAAGAGCGCATTGGCCTGCGCAATAGTGCCAGAGTCGAGTTTGTCAAAGGATAGGTTATCTGTTATACTTTCTATCATGATGCAAAGCTTGGAAAGGGCCTGGCAGGTCAGGTTGGCCCACTTTCCTATGGAAATCAAGTTCGATAACCCGGTGGACACAGCGGTCATCAGCCTGACCGGTGCGCAGTGCGCCCTGGACTGCGCCCATTGTGGGGGACATTACCTGCGAGGGATGCAACCTATCTGGCAGGCCAAGGTAGACGGAGCCACCAGTTGCCTCATCTCCGGCGGTTGCGATGCCCTGGGCCGGGTGCCCGTCACCGCTCACCTGGACAGGATAAAGGCCATCCGCCAGGGTCGGGTCATGAACTGGCACGTGGGCTTGATAGGAGAGGACGAGATCAGGGCCATCGCTCCCTATGTTGATGTCATCTCTTTTGATTTTGTGGGCGACGACGAGACGATCCGTGAGGTCTATGGCCTGGATTTGACGGTCGAGGAGTACGTGCAAAGCTATCAGCTTCTCAGGCGATATGCCAAGGTCGTGCCTCACATCACCATTGGCCTGCGGGGTGGGGAGATCGGTCACGAGGTTCGAGCTCTGGAAATCCTGGGCGATGTAGGGATCGAGGGGCTGGTGCTGATTGTATTCATTCCCACCGCTGGCACTCGCTACGCTGACCGCCAGCCGCCCGAAATCGGGGAAGTGGTGGACATACTGATCGAAGCCCGTTTGCGCTTTCCAGATAAACCCCTCTATCTGGGTTGCATGAGGCCCCGGGGGCGCTACCGGATCGAGTTAGACCCGTTAGCCGTGCGAGCGGGCGTCAACGCCATCGTCAACCCAGCCAGGGAGGCAGTGCGCCTCGCCGAGGAGTTGGGCCTGGCCATTAGGTGGGGCCAGGAGTGTTGTGTCATTAGCTATTGACAACCAGGGCAGCTTGTTATATAATCGAGACAAATCAATTCACAGGTAGGTGTGTCATGAGACTTGCGGGAGAGACCTCCCTTGTAGGATGGGGGCACCGAAGGGGCAAGCCAGCCAGANNGGGACGTGCGGGAGAGACCTCCCTTGTGAGACGGGGGCACCGAAGGGGCAAGCCAGCCGGAGGGCCTGACTGGCTGGTGAAACTCTCAGGTAAAAGGACCGCATGTCTTGACACCCCTGGAGAGTCTGCGACAGACACCGACGGGGCAAATCTCACTTGCCGCATCTTCAGTGGCTGAGGAGGAATCTCTCAGGTACAGAGACAGGGGGAACGCTGGGTAGTTGTTATTTGGCGTCCCCCCTTTGTGTTTTAGGGCCGTCAGATAAGCAGTAGAGCCCCCCTTGGGGCACCAAACACAAAACAGAAAGGAAGGTGGAACGATGAAGCTTGACAAGGATTGCCGTTACGCGAAGAGCCACGAGTGGGTGCGCGTTGACGGGGACGAGGCTACGGTGGGCATCACCGACTATGCCCAGCAGCAGCTCTCTGACGTCGTCTACGTAGAGTTGCCCGAGATCGGCGACGTCTTCGAGAAGGGCGAGGTCTTTGCCACCGTGGAATCGGTCAAAGCGGCCGCCGATGTCTACATGCCCATCGGCGGCGAGATTACCGAGGTCAACGAGGAACTGGAGGACGCTCCGCAGTTGGTCAACGAGGACCCCTTTGGGGCGGCCTGGTTCGCCAAGTTTACCGCCAGCGACCTTTCAGAACTAGACGACCTCCTGGATGCCGACGGTTACGAAAAGTTCGTGGCCGAAGAAGAAGCGGAAGGGGGATAGCAGATGACCTACATACCCCATAGCGATGCCGACCGGCAAGCCATGTTGGCCGAGATTGGGGTGGAGAGTGTCGAAGAGCTCTTCCTGGACGTGCCGGAGGCGGTGCGCTATCCGGAGGTCAAGTTGCCCAGGCCCCTCTCGGAGATGGAGATCCTGGCCGAACTGCAGGCCATGAGCGAGCAGAACGCCGACCTCAACCATTATGCTTGCTTCCTGGGCGCAGGGGCCTACGACCATTTCGTGCCCAGCGTGGTGGGACACGTAACGGGCCGCTCAGAGTTCTACACCGCCTACACGCCCTACCAGGCTGAGGTGAGCCAGGGCACCCTGCAGTCCATCTTTGAGTACCAGAGCATGGTCTGTGCCCTGACGGGCATGGAGGTGGCCAACGCCTCCCACTACGATGGCGCTACATCCATGGCCGAGGCGGTCATCATGGCCCTGGCCGTGGGCCGTGGGAAGCGCAAAAAAGTGGTCATCGCCCCCACCGTCCACCCCGAATATCGGGCCACGGTGCGCACCTACACCCAGGGCATGGGCCTGACCATCGTCGGCGATGAACCTCCGCATGGCGAGGGAGTGCCGCCCACTTCGCTTCTTTTGGAGCCAGCCGGGGCTGGCCTGGAGAGGCTGAAAGCTCTCATTGACGACGACACAGCCTGTGTCATCGTCCAGAACCCCGATTTCTTCGGCCAACTGGAGAGCCCGGCGGCCCTGCAATCGCTGGCTGACGCCGTCCACGAGGCCAAAGCCCTCTTCATCGTCAGTGCCGACCCCATCTCGCTGGGCCTCTTCAAGCCTCCCGGCCAGTACGGGGCCGACATCGTGGTCGGCGAGGGCCAGGCCCTGGGCAACCACCCCAACTTTGGCGGGCCTTACCTGGGCTATTTCACCTGCAAGCAAAAGTACGTGCGCAAGATGGCCGGGCGGCTGATCGGCCAGACGGTGGATACCAAGGGGCGACGCGGCTTTGTGATGACCCTGGTGGCCCGCGAACAGCACATCCGCCGCGAGAGGGCCACCTCCAACATCTGCACCAATGAGGCCCTGGTGGCCCTGGCGGCTGGGGTCTACCTGGCGGCCTTGGGCAAGTGCGGCCTGCGCACCGTGGCCGAGTTGTGCTACCACAAGGCCCACTACGCGGCCCGGCAGATCGGAGCCCTGGAAGGCTTTGACGTCATGGGGGAGAGACCCTTCTTCAAGGAGTTCGTGGTGCGCTGCCCCCTGCCTGTGGCAGAGCTTAACAGGCACCTGCTGGAGGACTGGTGCATCGTCGGCGGCTACGACCTGGGCCGTGACTACCCCGGTATGGAGAACTATGTGCTCCTCTGTGTCACGGAGACGAACACTCAGGAGGAGATGGATCGCCTGGTGAAAGCTTTGTGGGAGGTGGTATCATGACCGAACCATTGATCTACGAGCTAAGTTCCCCTGGTCGTTGTGGCGTCTTCCTGCCCGAATTGGACGTGCCCCGGGCGGCGCTTCCCGAAGAGTACCTGCGCGACGACCTGCCCCTGCCCGAGGTGAGCGAAGTGGACCTGGTCCGCCACTACATGCGGCTCTCCCAGCTCAACTGGGGGGTGGACATCGGCTTCTATCCCCTGGGCTCCTGTACGATGAAATACAACCCCAAGGTCAACGAAGAAGCGGCCAGGCTGCCCGGCTTTGCCCGCACCCATCCCTATCAGGACCATTGCAGCGTGCAGGGCAACCTGCAGCTCATGTACGAGTTGCAGGAGTTCCTGAAGGAACTGGGCGGCTTTGCCGGGGTGAGCCTGCAGCCCGCAGCCGGGGCCCACGGCGAGTTCACCGGCATCCTGATGGTGCGGGCCTATCACGAGGAGCGGGGCGACACAGGGCGCAACGTGATCCTCATCCCCGATTCGGCCCACGGCACCAACCCGGCCTCGACCACCATGAGCGGTTACACCATGGTGGAGATCAAATCCGACGAGCGGGGCAACGTGGACCTGGAGGAACTGAAGGCCCACTGCGATGAGAGGGTGGCCGGGCTGATGCTGACCAACCCCAACACCCTGGGCCTTTTCGACGAGCACTTGATGGAAGTCTGCCAGTTGGTGCACGACTGCGGCGGCCTGGTCTACGGCGACGGGGCCAACTTTAACGCCATCATGGGCATCTGCAAGCAGGTGGATTTGGGCTTTGACGTGATGCACTACAACCTGCACAAGACCTTCTCCACGCCCCACGGCGGCGGCGGGCCGGGCGCTGGCCCGGTGGGAGCCAATGAGAAGCTGGCCCCCTACCTGCCGGGACCTATCGTAGTCAAAAACGGTGAATGTGACTGCGGGTGCGAGCACGAGGAGCACTGCTACCACCTGGTCATGCCGGAGAAAAGCATCGGCCGCATGAAGTCTTTCTACGGCAACTTTGGGGTCTTTGTCAAAGCCTATACCTACATCCGCATGTTGGGTGCTGAGGGGTTGAAACAGGTGAGCCAGGACGCGGTGCTCAACGCCAATTACCTGCGGGCCAGGCTGAAAGGACTCTACCCGATGTCTCACGACCGCGTCTGCATGCACGAGTTTGTGGCCATGGCCAGGATAGGCGGGGCACCCGACGTCCATGCCCTGGACATCTCCAAGCGGCTCATGGATTACCGCTTCCACCCGCCGACCAACTACTTCCCGCTGATCGTGCCGGAGGCGCTGATGATCGAGCCCACGGAGACGGAGAGCAAAGAGACGCTGGACGCCTTTGCCAATGCCTTGATCCAGATCGCGGACGAGGCGGTGAAAGATCCTGAGCTCTTGCACAACGCCCCCCACACCACCCCTGTGGGCCGTCTGGACGAGGTCAAGGCAGCCCGCGAGCCGATCCTGCGCTACGTGCCGGAGTAGGGTGCATCTCCTCGATTAGGAGGCTACCTCCCAAACAGAAAATTGGGCTGGCGATTGGAAATCGCGCCTGAAGAGCCGATGGCTGGTCATCCGCCTGCGCGGACGGGGCGCATCCACGCCGGTGGATGCCTGGCTGAAGGCCCTGCAGAGGCGACTTTAAGTCGCTGAATTGAATTTTCAGACACGCTCTAATACTTTGGGCAGGGTTTCCACCTGCTCATCCAGTGGGCTGCGCACGGCCATGGGACCTCGATTGAGGACGTGGGTGTAAATCATCGTTGTTTTCACGTCCTTGTGCCCCAGCAGTTCTTGCACGGTGCGGATATCGTAGCCATTCTCCAGCAGATGTGTGGCGAAGCTATGGCGGAAGGTGTGGCAGGTGACGCGCTTGGCGATGCCTGTCCGGCGGGCGGCCTCTCTGACAGCTTTTTGCAAACTGCTCTCGTCCACGTGATGGCGGCGCACGGTGTTGGTACGGGGGTCAACGGAAAGCCGATTGGCGGGAAAGACGTATTGCCAGATCCACTCCCGGTCAGCATTGGGATATTTTCGTTCCAAGGCAAAAGGCAGGTAGACGGAGCCATATCCTTTGGCCAGGTCTTCTTCGTGCAGCCGTTTCACACGCTGGAGATGCTCCTGCAGCGGCATGACCACGCTATCGGGCAGCATCGTCACCCGGTCTTCCATCCCCTTGCCATCCCGAACGACAACCTGCCGTTGGCCAAAGTCAATAGCCTGGACGCGCAATCGCACACACTCCATCAGCCGCAGGCCGCTGCCGTAGAGCAGTTTCGCCATCAACTGGTGCGTGCCCGATAACTGGATGATGACCTGGCGTGCCTCCTCTTTGGTCAGAACGGTGGGTAGCCGTTTGGGTTTTTTGGCCCAGACGGGGTCAATCAGGCCTTCCAGGTCTTTCTTGAGCACCACGCGGTACAGGAACAACAGGGCGCTGAGGGCCTGGTTCTGGGTAGAGGCGGCGACCTTTTGATCTACGGCCAGATGGGTGAGGAAGGCTTCAATTTCGGCGCTACCCATGTCCTTGGGATGGCGCTTGTTGTGAAACAGAATATGGCGCGTGATCCAGTTGACGTAAGCTTCCTCGGTGCGGATGGAATAGTGTTTGAGGCGTATGGCATCGCGGACTTGATCGAGGAGTTTTTTGGGAGCAGGCTCCATCGCTTTTCCCTCCGAAAGCATCTTGACTAATTCCGATCTTTGTTGTATAATCCAATCAACGAGGTAATGCCGGACATTCCGTAAAAGAGCATATATGGGGTTATTATACGGAAAATTTCCGTAAATGCAACCCCCAGGGGTGAGTTAGATGGATTCCATCTAAGATACCGATGTGGGTAGAAAAGATGGATTCCGTCTAAGAAATAGTTATGAGTGTAGATAATATTCAAAATCCAGGAGAAGTGAAATGAGTATTGGAAATAATCAAATAGAGGAATCTCAAAAGAATTCATTATCACAACCTCGTCTACTTCGCGATTTAATAATTGTTGCCTCTCCAATTATCATTATGGGAGTGATTGGGAATCTTATCGAACAAAATTTGCTCGTCGATCTCGGCTATTTGTTGATGATTGTTTTAGGCTCTATACTCCTAAAATTCCAATCTAATAGTTGGGCTAAAATCGGATTAAACTATCCTTCCAGTTGGATTAGAACCATATTACTCGGGATAGGAAGCTTTATTGGAGCGATCTTCTTGTTTGTTGCCGTTCAAGTCATTTTCTTTGCTATTTTTAACGCTTTAGGCTTGGTTCCTTCTGAAGTAGATCAAAGTCGGTTTAATCCTATTCAAGGTAATTTCCCATTACTTCTGTTGATGATTATATTGGCATGGACGACAATAGCATTTGGTGAAGAATTATTCTTCAGGTCTTTCCTTATTTCACGAATGCAGGACATTGCATCCATTAAGCGATGGCATACGATATTAATTGCCGGAACAATATTTGGGCTTGCGCACTTTGCTGAAGGTCCGATTGGAATAATCGCAAATGCGTCTTTTGGGATTTTTTTCGGGTGGGTATTCGTGAAGAGTTCTCGAAATCTATGGATCACTATCATTGGTCATGGAATACTGAATACAATGCGATTCATAATCCTATTCTATGGTATCCAATAAAATAGGTTTCTATGCTCATTAAATTGGCAATTTATTTTAAAATTCATTTCGAAGGTAATTAATTGTAATTAGCAAGTTGCGCATAACCCGCGGTTCAAGTCTGACGCAAAACGCGTTTTGGTTTTTTGAAAAAGAGAGTTTAGAGTTCAGTTGCCCAATCCTAAAGCTTTGGCGATACTTGTCCGTGTCACGGAAAGCACTTCGCCGATTTCCACCATGAGCAGTTTCAATACCAGTTCGCAGTTTGTCTCCTGTGCATACTTCTTACTGGGATCTTAGCACGCTTCGCGGGTTTGCCTCTGCACTCCTGCTTCCGATCATTCTTTAAGGGCCACGGACCAAAGATCCGTAGCCCTTTGGCGAGATCCTGTTCTGCTTGGGAAAAACCTCCATCCCCTCCTCAACCACACGTTCAAGCACCTTCCTCACGGGCTTGGCAGCAAGTGGCTCAAGGAACATCCAGAGGTGTCCCCTTCCCTGGCGAGACTCCTCGATGTATGAGGGAATCTCAAGCCCTTTCAGCCTTTGGCTTACCCTCTGAAGGAGCTTCTGCCCATCCTCGCTGTCAGCGTCCACACAAGCCCATTTGATCTGGTTGGCTTTATTGAGGCAATACCACCCACCAGTTATCCTCCCTTTAAGGTGATCGACCAGAACTTGGTCGCTGACCTCCTTCTTTTGACAGATATAGCTTCCACCCCTCCTCTGGGTGGCATAGGCATCCTCACGGTTGATGAATAGGTCTCTGTATTGCTCTATCTCCTTCACAGTGTCTTTCCTCCTGTAATCTTTGCCAATATATTATCATTTTTAGGGATGGGATTTACTCTTTTGGGGCAAAGTGTAGTGACCCGCCGTCTTGTATAATCACGCCTTATCGAGTACAATACGGGCAGTGAGAGCGAGGACAAATGTTTGCCTATTGTGATTACCAGCATGACTATTGGGTCTGTGGATACAGGAATCTACGGACTCAGAGAAGCAGACTGATGACCCGCAGGATCACTTACCATCCAATCAGGTGGTGCGCTGTCCTTCCTGCGGCCGGGTGATGCAACGACGATCCATACCACATTGGTAAGGAGAAAGCTACTATGCAACCTTGCGACGAACTCAAAAACATTGTCCTCCACCATTATGGGAAATTCGATTCCGGCACACAGGCTGATTCCGTCAAGGAGATTTATTCGCTCCAGGAGGGTGTGACCATCATCGGGAATGATCCGAACGAATGGTTTGATGATCGCGATTCGATCGTGGCATTTATGAACGCGGGGAGTTCCAGCAAGGTGGAAATTGCTGTCCGGAATCTACAGGACTGTTCCGAAGGTAGCGTGGGCTGGACCATGGATCAGGTCACGGTCAAACTGCCCAATGGCGCTGAACTCCCGGTGCGTCATACCCGCATTTTCCACAAAGAGAATGGTGCGTGGAAAATGGTTCACCTGCATGTTTCCATTGCCGTTCCCAATGAAAGTATCGGGGGATGAGAAAGTGATAATGAGAAAAATAATCCATTGGGAGAGCGCCGCCCAACACACGCTTGCACCTGACGGCTTCGCCTCGCTGTGCTCGGCTCGCCGCAGGTGAAGCGCAGGCCGTTAGCCGCCTTCGACGTGACGACAGATTACACGGTGAAACATCAAAAGGAGTTTGGGCATGGGCGACACATCGCCTGAACTTAATCCTGACTTGGTGTATGACCTCTTTTGGGGCATCTTCAAGCCCCAATGCATTCGGCTTGCTTTGCAACTCGATGTTTTCACCCCGCTTGCGGCTGGCTCAACTACCGTGGAGCAGGTTGCGCAATCCTGCCACTGTGACACCTTTGGAATAAAGAGTTTGTTGGACTACCTTTGTAGTCTGCAAGTGCTTGAATGTCACGGCAACATTTATGCGCTCACCCCCACAGCCGCCACTTTTTTGGTCAAGGGTCGAAAAGCGTATGTTGGCGACATGATATTGCACTACACAGACAAGGCGCTATTCGATAACATTCAGCAGTCTCTCCGTAGTGGTAAGCCTTTTTCTTTGGGAGAGAATTTCGTCCAAGATGCGTGGCTTGAAAGTTATCTGCCGTGGCGCATCCCGAAAAGTTTGGAGATGTGGCAAGCCGCAGGCGTCAAGACCGAGCATCAGGAAAGTTTGCGAATACTCGATATCGCCTGTGGCTGCGCCATCAAGAGTTTGGCGCTTGCTCAGGCTTCGCCAAACGTGCGGGTTACTTGTCTGGATTCTGCTGAGGTGCTTTTGGTTGCGCGTGACTTGGCGCAACGAATGGGGGTTGAGTCTCAAGTCGTTTTCAAGCCGGCCAATCTATTGGACGCCGACTTTGGTGAGAATCAATTTGATGCTGCTCTTTCAGGGCAAATCACGCACTACCTTACGGAAGCACAAAACGCCCGCCTTTTCCGCCGCATCTATTCTGCCTTGTTGCCAAACGGCGTATTTGTCATTGATTGTCCGATGGCAACGGACGAGCCTGCTGAGACAACCAGTTTCCTGACTCTGGTTTTGTGGGCTAATAGTGGCGGTGCTGCTCATTCGTTTGAAATGTATCGGGCTTGGTTAAGTGACAGTGGTTTTCGCCAGATAAAGCAGTTGAGCGAGCGATGGGTGGTAGCCATCAAATAAAGCGGCGGCTAACAACGGCTTGGTGCGACACGAGGCTGCTCGTGTAGCTGTTGTACATTGAAAGAGTGATACAACCGGTTGTTCTGCCAACCGTATCCTACCCAGGCGTGCGTCACTGGCAACGGTGAGGTGCGAAGCCCTGGGGACAAAGCCGCCACGTCTGCAAGGACGGCAGTGGAAACGCGAGTGGAAGCTGTTACTGCCAGCGCCGGGCGGTTAAGGCGGCCAGGATGGTGTGGTATGGTCAACGTAAGTGAACCTC
>JABAOH010029917.1_pt1 | contig 16583 bp, 15 predicted proteins | sample 7062181 | NCBI WGS metagenome assembly JABAOH01 (sample SAMN14538630, study PRJNA623070) | marine sediment metagenome | biome: marine biome [ENVO:00000428]; feature: marine pelagic biome [ENVO:01000023]; material: deep marine sediment [ENVO:00002113]; isolation source: pool of 5 deep marine...
CAATAGGCATTCCCTTCGGTCACATGCGGGTCCGCACGGGGCGTTTCACCGTGGGATGATTTAACACCTAATGCAAAAGATAAAAGTTCTTTCACATTAACAAGGCTGGCGGATGTCTGTGCGCCGTCCTGTAGCTACCCTTGTCAGGGATTATTGCCCAGAATCGAGCACGACAAGGCTACTATGACCTTGGCTGACTTCACGCCAAAGCGCATCTTCGACTGCCTGATCATCTCGCAAGTTACCTTGCGGGACGCCATGCTAACTGATTATGTGGTGCTATCCTATTTCGTGTATTCCCGAAGGCTCTTATCAGACGATAACGTTCTGATAAGCCAGGACCTTGGTCAACTAGTTGGGGCCCACGTCTGGTAATTCACATATCAAGCATATGGCTCGTCAGGCAGATCTCCCCGGATAAGCGACCGAAGGAAATGCCTGTGGTAATCATATACTGTAGCGACACAACCGCGTCATTTACCGTACTCGCTGGATCATGGGCTTCGTTATCCTTGGCTAACTCACCCACGAGCTCGGCCTGCTATGACGTTCTTGTTTCCCAAATCAGGTTCGGGATAGGCTCTGGCTCATCGCTTTGCTACAGGCTTTACCCAAAGGGCATGGGCCTCCAGACAAAGCCTCACAGCTTTGCCCTTGCCTTTCGCTAGTCGTTCAGATATTCTTGAAAGAATATCGTGATCCACCGACAAGGGACTTGCACCCCATTAGTTCATGGACATGCCAAGCTAACACATATTAATCCACTTGACTGGAACAGCGATGTGCGCATCCGAATGGACAGAGCTACGCAGAACTTTTCTTTGAATACTAACGCACTGTGCTCTGCAAGTTCCAGCAAGTTATTTTTAGATGGCTAATCAGAAAATGTAGAGTAGAAATTGAAAAAATTATTAGTAAGGAGGTTTTCTTTCTATGAATTCATTAGCGAGTAACAAAGTATGGAAAGATCGATTAAAAGAAATTGATACAAAGGTAGAAAAAATTCAAGTTCTTAAATTTAGTTCAAAACAAAATAACATCCCTCAAGATGAAGAATGGTGTGAAGTGTGTGTTGATGGGAAAAATAAACGTATTAGACTCCATGATTATGGGAAAATTTATGAAATCCCTGGACTATACGAAAAATTATTTTACGATAAGTTAAAATGTTGTTCCCCAAGTGTTGTTGTGAATTTATTAGAAGATGTGGCTTCAGATTTTGGCGAAGATACCGATGAATTTAAAGTCTTAGATGTTGGAGCGGGTAATGGAATGGTTGGCGATGAGTTAGATAATATCGGTATTGATTCTGTTGTGTGTATTGACATATTGCCAGAAGCAAAAGAGGCAACTTTTAAGGATAGGCCTGAGATTTATGAAGATTATCTTATTACAAATCTTTCAGATATGCCCAAGAAACACGAAATCAAATTAGAAGAAGATTTTAATTGTTTAACTACGGTAGCAGCTTTGGGTTTTGGCGATATTTCGCCTCAAGCTTTTTAAAATTACCAGATTTTATAAAGCTGTGAAAAAACATTAAGTTTTCGCATTCAAAACTGCTCTACAATATAATCCAAATCATATCCAATCTTCAGTCCAACCTAAAAACATTAAAATTGATTGATAATTTGTACAACGATAATTGAAACTTTAATTATTTAAGTATTGACATTTAAAGTTTAAATTATTATCTTTAGGATACTATAATTAAAACCAAGCACAGTGAAGCCGCAATCAGAGAATTAATAATATAAATAAGTGATCAATCAATTTTGAAATGATGCTTGATTCTTGATACTGGATTTTTTCTATCAAGTATCCAGCATCCAGTATCACTTACTTATACAATCACATTTGCTTTGTTAATTCTTTTGCATAAAAAACGAAGCTTTGACTTGTAATACAATACAACAAGGATATTGATATGGATACTGAATTCAAGAATAGTATAAAAAGTATTGTTTGGGCACTTAGACGAATCGTAAGTCTAATCTATCAAGATTCAAAAAATATGAATAAACAATATGGATTTACAGGTCCTCAAAGTCTTGTAATAAAAAGTCTTTATTCTTCTAATAAACCTCTATCATCTGTAGCTCTGAGCCGGAATCTTTGCGTAACTCCTGCTAATATTACTGGTATCATTGATCGACTCGAAGAAAAAGAGATAGTAAAACGCATAAAGAGGCAGGACGATCGTCGACAAAATCTTATAGAATTAACTGAGCAGGGTAAAAAATATGGTGAAAAATTGCCAGATTTGATAGAAGAAAAACTGATAAAAGGACTGGCAAATCTTAATCCTACTGAAATTTACGGCATTTACTCAGCGCTTGATAATATCATTAATATAATTGGTGTAAAAGAAGTGCAAGGATTTATTTCGGATCACGATTGACAATATCTTCATTTATGCTCGCAGAACACATCTTTGAATATCATCAACAAAGACCAAATTTATTTTTAATATTAATTATAAATTAGTGAGGATTGGAAAGTGAATACAAAATTGATAAACTCAATTCCAATAACAGTACCCAAAGAACCTTTATTAAAGCTAATAGGGCTTAACACTCATAAAAATGTTTCGAAGAGAGTAGAAATTAATATGGATGAAGCAATACATCAAGTTCAATGCTATGCAGAAGCCAAAGCCATATACAAAGAGATTTTAATTCGAAATAAAAATGGCTCGGTTACCTTGGATGGAGGAGTTACATTCGATAGTAAAATACTTACAAAAGTGTTATCGACTTGTGATAAGGTTGCCGTTTTTTTGGTGACAATAGGAAACAAGATAGATAAAATGGTTCAACAAAAGTTAAAACATCGTTCATATTCTGGTTTCATTTTAGATGCGGCTGCTTCAGTTGCTGTAGAATCCGCAGCTAAACATATTCAACACTTTTTTGATAGACGCTTTACTGAAAGTGGAAAAACAACCTTACGTTACAGTCCTGGTTATTGTGATTGGCCATTGCAGGAACAGCAAAAAATATTTCAAATATTGCAATCTAAACGAATCGACGTCGAACTCTCAGATAACTGTTTAATGTCTCCTCGAAAAACGATTTCAGGAGTTATCGGCATCTGTACAAATGGTTGTGATCATTTCTATCGGAATGCTTGTCGAAAATGTAAAAATGTGAATTGTCAATATCGAAGAGTTACATAAAATAATAGTAAGGAGAATTATGATTTCCAATGAAAGCAAAATGGATGAGGAGAAAGCAGAAAAACGGTGGCAATACCAACCGTTGACATTAGCAGAGGTGAAGAAAATCCATGAAACGAGTATGCAGGTATTAGAGGAGATTGGTTTTGAAGTACAGGGACCAGAAGCATTGGAGTTATTTAAAAAAGCTGGCGCTCAAGTGGATCATGAGAAAAGAATTGTTCGGTTAAAAGAAACCCAAATTAAGAAAATTATCTCAACTGTTCCTTCTCAAATAACGCTCTATGGGCGGGAGCCAAAAAAGCATAACCTTACGTTGGGTGCCGATAATGTTTATTTCGGTACTGGCGGCACAGCCTTAAATATACTTGATTATGATACTGGTATACATCGCCCTGCAAATATACAGGATCTACTAGATATTATCCGAATCGTGAATAAATTAGAAAATATTCACTTAATGTTATTGCCAACATATCCCAGTGATTTAGCAATTGAAGATGTTGATGTGAATCGGTTCTTGGCTGGTATGATGTATACATCTAAGCATGTCATGGGCGGTATTTATACGTCGCAAGGAATCGATGATGTGATAGCCATGGCAGAAAAAGTTGTTGGTAGTGCAAAAGCATTACGAGCAAGACCTTTTATTTCAATGATTGCCTGCGGCATTAGTCCGCTTCGAATCGACAATAAATACGGCGGATTTATTATTCATATTGCTCGGCAAGGCATCCCATTAGCTGTACCAGTAGAACCGTTATGTGGAGCCACAGCTCCAGTAACATTAGCAGGTACGCTCGTCATACAGAATTGCGACGGTCTTATTCATATGATGCTAACACAGTTAGCTAAGCCTTGTGCACCGGCAATATATGGGTGTGTCGCAACCTCAGTTAATTTACATGATATTAAATATTTAGGAGGTCCTGTGGAAAGTGGAATACTCAATGCCGCTACTACTCAACTCGCAAAATATTATGGTTTCCCTTATTACTCAACTGCTGGAATTAGCGATTCAAAAACATTGGATACGCAATGTGGCTATGAAACAGCAATTAATAATCTATTAGTCGCTCTCGCTGGTGGAGATTTTATTCATGATGCTGCAGGATTAATGGAATTTGCAACTACCGTTAGCAAAGAAAAATTAGTAATTGACAATGAAATTCTGGGGATGGTTCATCGAGCGGTTAAAGGCATTGATGTAAATAAAGATACATTGGCTTTTGAAGTCATCCGTAAAGTCGGACCTGGTGGTAATTTTGTCGCAAATCGCCATACTCGAAAATATATGTACAAAGAACATTATATTCCCACCCTTTGCAATAGAGAAAATCGTGAAGTTTGGGATAGCAAAGGTAGAATAACAACAGCGGAAGAAGCAAGTAAAAGAGTAAAAGAAATTCTCTCCGAACATCCATCTCTTTATATAAACGATGAGCTTCTTCGAAACTTAATAAATTCTTTTCCTAATATCAAAATAAACAGGTTTCAAAAAAATATATAAGGAAAGGCAAACTATGATAATTATCGGCGAGAAAATTAATGCAACCAGAAAGAGAATCACTGAAGCGATCTTATCACGCGATCGAGAAGCAATCAAAGAACAAATTGAAAATCAAGACAACGCAGGAGCTCATTACATTGATCTCAATGCAGGGACGGGTAGTGGTGATGAGCAAAAAGAAATTGATGATATGTGCTGGTTGATTGATATCGCATTGGAAACAACGGAAAAAGCATTAAGTATTGATTCTGCGAATCCTAAAATTATTCAAAAAGCAGTTGACTATTTAAATAATCGACGTCCGTGGCTTATCAATTCAGTGAAAAATGAAAAACATATTCTTGAACAATTACTGCCATTAACTGCACAATATAAGGCTTCTATTATTGCATTAGCTATGGACGCTGAGGGAATACCTGAAACGGTAGAACAACGTCTTGAAGTCTGTCGGAGTATTTATGAACAGGCAGACAAAGTAGGTATCTTGAAAGAAAATATCTTTTTTGACCCTTTGGTCATACCTCTTTCTTCGAATAGCACTCATGGCTCAGTTACTTTGGAAACATTGCGAACCATTAAAATTGAATTTCCAGACTCAAAAACAACGATGGGTATTTCCAATGTTTCTTTTGGGCTTTTAAAAAGAGCAAGAATAAATGAGGCATTCATCATAGCTGCGATTGTTAATGGACTTGATTCAGCAATTTGTGATCCCACCAAAGATGGTATTCGTAAATCAATATTATTAGGTGAATTAATTGCAGGTAAAGACAAATATTGTCGTCGTTATAATCGCGCTGTTAGAAAAGGTGACTTTGATAAACCCGAAAACTAGGTTAATCAAAAAGAAGTTTCATCAGGATAAAATATATTTATACTATTAATTGAGTGCTTTTTAACAAGAATTACATGATCGCTGAATGCTCTCTTTTTCCTGAAGAACTGAATTAACTAAGGAAAGATATCATGAATAATAATTATCGAGCAGGAACCTTAGTAAAACCAAAAACGAGAATTACACAAGAACAAATAGATGATTTGCATCAAGCGTCAATAAGTCTTTTGGATAATCCGGGTATCACCTGTTTCAATGAACATGCTGCAGAAATATTAAAAAATGCTGGATGTAAAGTAAATCCTGACAATGGAAACACGAATGCATGGCGTATACACTTCACTGAAAATGTGGTTATGCAAGCATTAGAAAGTGTTCCTAACGAGATTGTGTTAGGTGCGAGAGACCCTGATAAAAAATTGCTAATCAATTCAGAAGTGCCGAACATTTATTTTGGAACAGGTTCGGAAACAAATATTTATCTTGACGTTGAATTAGCTGATTTTCAAGCTAAAAATGATATGTCTCTTAATTTAACAAAACCAATATTTCACAAAAAAAGAGGATCAGTTAAACATCTTTGTCAATCTGCCAAATTATGCAACCATCTGGACAATGTTGATTTTTTTATTCGAAATGTCAATATCCAGGATTCTGAAATCTCTCTGGATAATAAAGATGTTAATATTTTTATGGCATCGTTAATGTATATGACAAAACATGTCCAGGCTGGACTGGTGAATTTAAATCGTTTTGATGATGTACTTAAATTGGCAGAAATTATAGCTGGTGGACCGGAAAAATTTAAAGAAAATCCGATTATATCATTTATTACCTGTCTAATTAAAAGCCCGTTCCAAATGGTGGAAGATACCACGGAAAAGTTAATTGCCATTGCCCAAAAAGGGGCACCAGTTGTTATTTCAAGCTCTCCCCAGGGAGGTTCAACCGCACCTATCCGTGAAGAAGGGATGGTTGCTATGATAAATGCGGAAATTTTGGCAGGAATTACACTTGCTCAATTAGTCAATCCTGGAACACCAGTATTATATGGAGCCGTACCGGTTAGAGCACGGTTGGATACGTTGCATGATTTTTATGGAGCACCGGAATTCATTCATTATAACATTGACTGCGTTCAAATGGCGCGGCACTATAACATACCATGCTACTCAACAGCCGGGGTTGGTGACGCTAAAGTCCCTGGATTACAGTCAACAATTGAGAAAGTTTTTTCTCAATTAGAAATTGCTACTGCCGGCGCTCAATACATTCACTATGCGTTTGGATTACTTGATAAAACCAATATCTTTTGCCCGTTGCAAGCAATACTTGACGATGCGCATATTGATATTGTTCGGCAAATTGTACGACAACCAGTTTTTACTAAACAAGATGTCGAGTCAGCGATTGAGGAAATCAGACAAGTTATTAATTCAAAATCAAAGCTTTTTGCAAGACATATTCGAAAGGCGTTAAGAAAAGGTCTGGTGAGTTTACCTTATCCATTAGAAACACAAAAGGAAGATGATGAGGTGCTTATTCAGGCATATCATCGGCTTCAAGAAATTCTTAATGGACCAGATGAAAAGATGGAGGATACTTTAATAGAATCCATCTATGATAAAGTTCCAGGACTTTTATCAAAAGATTATTTTGAAATTTAGCATTGTGTATTTAAAAAATCATTTCGAATAATTAAATCTTAAGAAGGAGTTAATAATGAGTGATATTTTAGACAAAATAAAGGAAAACCTAATTGCAGGTCGTGTAGATAGCCAGGATGAAGGTTTTTCCGGAGATATGGAAGGACAACCGGGGGTTATCGAATTGGTGCAAGAGGCCATTGATAAAAACATTTCACCAAGTGATATATTAACAAGATCACTTAAACCAGGCATGGAAGAAGTAGGGCAATTATACGAAAACGGTGAATATCTCATACCAGATATGTTAGCCTCAGCAGAATGCGTTGGCGAAGCTATGGATGTACTTGGACCTCTTTTAGTTAAAGAAGATGTTGAGAAGAGTAAAAAATTTGTGATCGCTACTGTAGAAGGCGACCTACATGATATTGGGAAAAATATAGTTGCTACTTTACTTCAGGGTTCTGGATTTGACGTTATTGATATGGGAAGTGGAGTAAAAGCAGAAAAAATTGTTGACAAAGTAAAAGAGACTAACGCTCAATATCTGGGACTTTCTTCGCTGCTAACGACAACAATGGAACATATGAAAGAAGTAATAGAGAAATTAGAAGAAGAAAAAATACGGGAAAAAGTAAAAGTTGTAATTGGTGGAGCTCCCGTTTCTGAAGAATTTGCCCAAAAGATTGGAGCTGATTATTATTGTGATGATGCGTTTGATGCTATTGAAAAATTAAGTTAAATTTATTAGAAAGGAAATTGTGGTTTTACATAAAGAAAAAGAAGATGCTTATTCACAAGCGGTCGCCAGTGGAAAATATAATCGGAAGAATGGAATTCACGGAAAATATGATAATGTTAGAATATATTGGGAGGATGAAGTTACTAGATTTTTTTTGCGACCATATCTTGAACATATTATTCAGCTAAGAGTAAAAACTGGAAAAAAGATACGTATTCTTGATCTTGGATGCGGAAGTGGTGATGGCTATGAATTATTGACTGATATAAATCGAAGTGATTCAAAATTAAGTGATAATGAAATACACCTTATCACAGATGATAATTTGGATCATTATAAAGGTATTGAAATTAATAAAGACCTTCTTAATCAAAATGTAGATCGTTGGGGTGAAAACTCTAAAATACAATGTGTATGGGGCGATTTTTCACAAGGACTACCAGTAGAAAAGACGGAACAGCCGTTCGATATTTATTTAACGTCTTATGGCGCCCTGTCACATCTTAATGAAGAAAAAACCGTGAGATTGTTTGTTGATATTGTCAATCATGCTGAAAATGGTTCTATTCTGGTAGGAGATTGGCTGGGTCGTTTCTCTTATGAATGGCAACAATTGTGGAATAATGATCTTTCCAAAGAGTATTGGATGGATTATGTCATTTCTTATATCTATCCTGCTCAATTCAGAGACAAAGTTGAACTTGCTTCGCTCAATTTGCGATTGCTATGTCAAGAAGAAATAAATAGTATTATCAAACGAGTACGAGAAGAGTCAGGAGTTAAATTAGAGTTAGAATGTCTTTTCGACCGTTCGATTTTTGTTGGACGACACATAGATACAGCTGATTATAATCCATATTTAAAATCTCAGCAATTGCGTAGATTGGTTAATTCTCTTTTTGAACGAAATTATCGAACAGACTTGAATCAATTGCTAATTGAGTATCACTATCATACCGAAATAACCTTTGTCAATAAATTTTTTGAACAATTTCAATTTTGCTGGAATAAATTGATTCAACATACTGTGCAACTTCTACATACTTGTGATCAAGGAAATGTGAATAAAGTAAGCCATGAAATGAGCGAAACGACATCATATCCTGACGTCTTACAACAGGCGATACAGTACATGGATCTAATTATGAAAGGAATTAACTGGTTTCAACAAGATGATCCTCGTGCAAATATTATTGAACCGCAACTTGCCTACGCCTTAAGAAATTTAGAAATTTCTTTACAACAAGGGGCTGGTAATGGCCATTGTATCGTCGGTATTTTCACAATTCAAAAGTAAATATAAGGAGTAAAAATAGCTATAGAAACAATTCTTGAATTAAAAAAAATAGATGGCTTAAAAGGTATTCATCTTATGCCGTTGATGTGGGAAAGTATAACCCCCCGAATTTTAGAATGTACTGGATTGTTAAACTGATTATGCTTTAGAATATAAAGAGGAGTTTTTATGAGTGGTTTTGTTGCAGGATATGGAAAACCTAAACTGGAAAATATTCATAAATCATTTGAAAAAATTAGACATCGAGGACCTTACATCTCAGGAATAATCAACAATAAAAAGGCTATATTAGCACAAAATTATCTTCAAGCTGACACATTGGACGAAAATAAAAATGCGGTGGTTCCAATATCAAGTGAAGATAGTAACAATCTGATGATTTGTTATGATGGTCAAATCGGAAATTGGGCGCAACTCGCATCAAAGTTTAATATTGAAGACGGCTCGTTTCGCGAAGAAAGACTCTTACTTCGGATGTATCAAAAATTAGGTGACAAAATGCTGCAGCATCTTACAGATGCAATATTTGCGTTTATCATTATAGATGGTGATAAATTTTTAGCAGCAAGAGACCTTCTGGGAATCAAAACACTTTTTTATACTGAGCAAAATAATGCTTTCTATTTTTCATCCGAACTCAAAGGATTAATTCTCATATCGGAGAATATCAATGAATTCCCTGAAGCTCATTTTATGGGCAAAAATGGTCAATTGAAACGGTTTTTAGAATTACCACAAGAGCCACCGAAAGTGTTTGAAAAAGATATTGAAACATTTACAAAAGAAATTAGAGAGATTATTCTACGAAGTGTTAAGAATCGCGTTGATTTTTCCCGTCCATCCGCTGGACTTTTAAGTGGTGGGATGGATAGCAGTGTTATATGTTACCTTTCCAATCAGGTGTATCAGGAAAAATATGGCGATGACGCTCGTTTAAAAACTTTTTCTATTGGTTTGGGAGAAAGTGAAGATATTAAAAATGCACGTTTGATGGCAGATCATATACAATCAGAGCATCATGAATTAATAGTGGATATTAACCAGGTGTTGAAAGTATTACCTGATGTCATTTACTATCTGGAAAGCTTCGATCCATCACTGGTACGGAGTTCAGTATCAAATTATCTCATTTCAAGGTATGCAATGGATCATGGTATTGAAATATTGCTTTCTGGTGAAGGTGGTGATGAAATATTTTGTGGGTACATTTATCTAAAGGATTTTCCGCCAGAAGAATTAGTGATGAGGCAAATAGAATGTCTAGGATTTCTACATAACAATGCATCTCTAAGGCTGGATCGAATGAATCAATGTAATTCTGTGAAAGTTGTTGCTCCATTAATTTCTGGTGAATTATTAGAATATGCATTTCATATCCCACCGCAATATAAACAAAGACAACATGAAGGTACTAAGATCGAGAAATGGATATTCAGAAAAGCATACGAGTCCATGTTGCCGACACCAATTACAAAAAGGATTAAACAAGAATTTTCTCAGGGATCCGGTTCGGCTGCAGTATTGCCGAAATATTTCGAAGAAAAAGTTACTTCTGCTGATTTAGCTTCTATCCAGGCGAAATATCCATTCATACGAAGTAAAGAAGAATCTTACTATTTTCGTATCTTTTCAAAACATTTTGGTACTGGTCGTGCAGTGAAAACCGTTGGACAATGGATTTCACTATAAAAAGTAATACCTAAAATAAAAAATCTAAAGTTGTTGGTGTCAAAAATGTGTTAAAAAAAGATTGATGTCAGATGTCCCAGTTGGTGTCTTTTTGAGTGGTGGTGTAGATTCTAGTATTATTGCTGCTTTGATGAAAGAAGCTATTCCTGAACTTCATTCATTTTCAGTCGGATTAACAGGATCAGAGGATTTAAAAGCGGCACGAATTATGGCAGATTATCTTGGGACAATTCATCATGAATACATCTATACTGAAAATGAAATGGTAGACATTCTACCTGATGTGATTTATTATTTGGAATCATTTGATCCTGCACTGGTTCGTAGTTCTATTCCGTGTTATTTTGTTTCTCGTTTAGCAAGTAAATACGTAAAGGCTATACTCGCTGGTGAAGGCTCCGATGAGCTTTTTGCAGGTTATAGCTATTTCAACAATTATAATAATCCGTATGATTTACATAAAGAATCAATACGCATCATCAACGGTTTGCATAACATAAATTTACAAAGAGTTGATCGGATGACAATGGCGCATGGTTTGGAAGGTAGAGTTCCATTTCTGGATACTGAATTTATAAAAACTGCATTAAAAATTGATCCTCATTTGAAATTCCATAATACATTCGGATTCGAAAAATGGCTTTTACGGAAAGCATTTGAAGACATATGAAGACATACTACCCAATGAAATAGTATGGCGAAACAAAATGGAATTTGCTCAAGGCTGCGGTTCATCAACTATAATTGAACAAAGATCAAAAAATATCTCCTCTGATGAATTAGAACAAGCTCAGAAACAAGGATACCCCGTATCTTCAAAAGAAGAATTGTTTTATTATCAGATATTCAAACGTCATTTTGATCATCCCGATGCAACAAAATTAGTAGGTCGTTGGCAAGGTACGCTCTATTGAATAATCATCGATAATTATTACTCTGAATAGACTAATTTACTGCAATATATTTTTGACTTTTAGAGTTTAAATATGATCGAAGTATTAAATCTTACCAAAAAATTTAATGGATTAACAGCGGTTGATAACATCTCGTTTTCAGTAGAAAAAGGTGAAACACTTATTCTACTCGGGACAAGTGGCTGCGGCAAAACAACTACTTTAAAGATGATTAACAGGCTAATTGAACCAACGAGTGGTAAGATATTTATCGAAGGAAAAAACGTTCAAGATCAGAAATCTGAAGAATTGAGAAAACGCATCGGATATGTCATTCAAAGTATTGGGCTTTTTCCTCATTATACAGTAGAACAGAATGTTGCCATTGTGCCCAATCTTTTAAAATGGGGTAAAAAACAAACTGTTTCTCGAACACGGGAACTTTTAGAACTGGTAGGCTTGCCGCCTGATGATTTTTTGAAACGTAGACCAGAAGAACTCAGCGGCGGCCAACAACAACGAATTGGATTGGCTCGTGCATTAGCTGCTGATCCTTCTGTTGTACTTTTGGATGAGCCTTTCGGTGCATTAGATCCAATTACTCGAAGGCAAATAAAAAAGGAATTTATAAATATGGAAAGCATGCTTCAGAAAACAATGATTCTGGTTACGCATGATGTTTTTGAGGCTTGTGAACTTGGAGATAAGATTTGCTTAATGGATGAAGGGAATATTAAACAAATTGGTACAGCAAAAGAATTAATTTTCTCTCCGCAAAATGATTTCGTTATAAATTTTTTTCAGGCGAATCGATTCCAACTTGAATTAACGGTGTTAACATTAATGGATATTATGGATGAAATTACAATAAAGGAGTACAAAGGAGAAGCCATTCATGAATTTAATGAATACACAAGAATTTTAGACGTTCTCGAAGCAATGGAAAATACACCTCATATGGCGTCAATCCTTAGAATAAAAAATAATGATCATAAAAAAATTTTACATACAACTTCTGAAATAATAATGTCAGCTTTTTATAAAAAAAGAGCAAAGTTACTACAATGAATTTTATAGAATTTATTTTCACACATCAAGAAGAAATTATTGAACAGACTGGCGAACACATTGGATTAACAGTTGTCGCTTTAGCAATTGCTATTTTTTTAGGTCTTCCTCTTGGTATTTTGCTGACACGATATAAAAAGTTTTCGCCATCTGTATTAGGAGTCATAGGGATTATTCAAACGATTCCCAGTGTTGCTTTATTAGGATTTCTTTTACCGTTATTAGGAATTGGAGTGGCACCCGCTATTGTGGCGCTTTTTCTCTATGCCCTTCTTCCAATCGTCAGGAACACATATACAGGTATTGATGAAGTTGATCCTGCTGTTCGGGAAGCTGCCAAAGGAATGGGGATGTCTGACCTGCAAATATTATTCAAAGTGGAACTCCCTTTAGCCGTTCCTGTTATTTTTGCGGGTATTAGAACAGCGACAGTAATCAACGTTGGAGTTGCTACACTCTGCGCGCTTATTGGCTCTGGTGGACTTGGCGAATTTATCTTTCGTGGAATCGCACTCAATAATGTTTATATGATCCTTGCTGGCGCCATTCCAGCAGCAATTTTAGCATTACTTTTTGATATGATTTTAGGCTTATTACAAAAATTTATTCGACAGTTGATTAAGCCAATCCTTATTCTTTCATCTTTCGTTATTTTTGTTATTATCCCTTTTATCATAGTCCCATCATTTTTGGTACATCCTTTCACCGCTGGTTTCACTGCAGAATTTATGGAACGATCCGATGGGTATCCTGGGCTAAAAAAACATTACAACCTTTCAATGAATACCGTCGAACTTGATCCAGGATTGATGTATCAAGCATTAAAAGAAAAAAAAGTAGATGTAATCTGTGGTTTCTCTACGGACGGTCGAATTCGAGCGTTTAACTTTACCGTTCTTAAAGATGACAAACATTATTTTCCGCCTTATCATGCTGCCCCTATTGTAAGAGGAGAAACATTAAGAAAGTATCCTGTTCTTCATGAATTGTTCTCAAGAATCGCTGATTTAATAACAGATAAAAAGATGACAGAATTAAATTATCGGGTTGACCATAAGAAGGAATCACCATCACTGGTTGCAGAAAATTTTTTAACTCAAATGGGATTAGATGTTAATAAAAATAAAAAGGAGAAAGCTGATATCATCATTGGATCTAAAAATTTTACGGAGCAATATATTTTAGCACATATATTCGAACTATTAATCGAAAGTAATAGTGATTTGAATGTAGAGCTAAAAACAGGACTCGCTGGGACGAAAATTTGTTTTGATGCTTTAATCAATGGAGAAATAGATATCTATCCAGAATACACTGGTACAGGTTTACATGTTATCTTAAAAGCAGACAAAGAAATACAAAATACGACACTCAGAAATGAGAAAATGATTTATAATTTTGTTAAAAAGGAATCAAAAAAAAGATATGATCTGGAATGGCTCCAGCCATTGGGTTTTAACAATACTTATGCTTTAATGATGAGAGAAAGCCAGGCGAATAAATTAGATATAGAAACTATTTCTGAATTAGAATATTTCCTCAAAAAAAGCGATTGAAATTATTTAAACAGTGTAATAATCTTGTTAATTCTATAAAAGGCCATCTAAGCGGGTAAGGGCAGGTTTTGCTACTGCCCTCCCCACAACACCCCGTACCAATAGGCATCCCTTTGGTCACATGCGGGGCCGCACGGGGCGTTTCACCGTGGGATGATTTAACACAATGCAAAAGATAAAAGTTCTTTCACATTAACAAGGCTGGCGAATGTCTGTGCGCCGTCCTGTAGCTACCCTTGTCAGGGATTATTGCCCAGAATCGAGCACGACAAGGCTCGTCCTTGACCCATTGGATATTCGTTGAATAGCAGAAAAATGTTGCAACCAACTTTTCTTCAATCGATGATTGTTAAAATTCAATGTACATAAAATAAGGATTGGGAAAAAATTTTTTCACTTGACAATGGCTATCACAGATACTATTATAATAATATTAAGGATAACTATCTCTTTAAACTCTTCCGATCTGTTTATATATGAGAGGGGCTTTTCATGATAACTACCTTTTATAATTTATTAAAATTAAATAGAATTGTAAAAAGCCACCGAATAAAGTTTACCTCATTATTGCTTGCGGATTTATTTGGTTTGCGATATTTATGCCTACGGTTTGATCCTATACTTTCGTGCAATTTAAGGTGTGAAATGTGTTATTTTAGTAATAAAGATTGGCGGAAAAGAAATAAAGGTTCGTTCAATCAAGCAGATATAGAGCGATTAGCGGAATTATTCTTTAAAAAGACTTATCAGTTGTATATCGGCTGTGGAGCGGAACCCACTCTTTATAAAAACTTTACTAATTTGGTTAAACTTGGAAAAAATTATAAAATACCATTTATTGGTTTTGTTACTAATGGTCAACTCCTCACAGAAGAACACATAAGGCAGTTCATTTTCTATGGATTAGACGAACTTTGTCTATCAACGCATGGCGTTAAAAAAGAGACATTTGAAAAATTGATGGTTAATGCGTCATATGATAAATTTAAAAAGCTTCTCTGTACAATTGATAGGTTAAAACAAGAAAATAATTCAAGATTGCCGGTTTTACGAATTAATTATACCGTCAATGCTGATAATTTGGATGAACTGGAAGATTTTTTTGATGATTTTGGTAACTATAACATAGGTGCCTTTCAAATCAGACCTATTTTTGATTTAGGTGATACCGTTTATAAAAATAAGAATTTCGCACCCTGTGTAAATAAGTACAATACAATAATTGATATATTACATAAAAAATGCAAAGAGAGAAAAATTATCTTTATGGCAAATAAAATAGATCCGACGTATAGTGGTATTAATTATGCTGGTGTAATTATTAATTATGTTAAACGGTATATTTCACCGCAAAATGTATGGGAAAATGACTTTGATTGGCGAAATGAGAGTTATATAGACTATTGTAAGAAGATAGAATGGCGGAAAACACTTTTTAAAAACATTTTTCTGAAGATAGATAAAATTGCTACCACTACACCTGCTCTCTCTTATGAAGTAGATTAATAAAGAAATGAGAAATGCAGAACTCAAAATTTGGCGATGTTGCACAGGTAGGTGGTATTTAAACCAAAGGTAGATTTACACATAATCCGTGCATCCAGTTGACCGAAGGACGAATTGGTTTTCTGATAATTTTAAGCTTTCGGTAAAGTTTTGTGGTGAAGTGAAAATTCAGTGCTCGTAAATCCTTTGGCAATTGATGCTATGATTGCAGCGACATAATAATAGGAGTGCAAATAATGAAAATTAATTTTCAATGTAAAAAATGTAAGAAAGAGTTCGATTGCGACGTGGGTAGCGTTTCGATCGATTATAAAAAAGGTCGACCAATATTTGAGAAAGATATAATGTGCCCTCAGTGTGGGAAGCGGTCAATGGACGATGTCTCCCTGACTGAACTTGGTCAGAGTCAACTGACAGAAGCAACTTGGGATCTCTAGTCGATATTGGTAGAGTGACTATAGGTGCAACTCATTTATTGTACGATTAAAATGACGGTCAGCATTTAGGTGATTCACAATTCAATGTCCAATTTCCTGATAAACATTGTAAAAGCTGCTAACCATCGTGTTGAGCCGTTAAAGTCTTATCCCCGAGTGCCAAAAGCTGAGTGGGATCAATTTGCCTTGTTTAAAGCATTACCTGACTTTACCCAAAAGTCTAGCT
>JABAOH010152492.1_pt1 | contig 16582 bp, 13 predicted proteins | sample 7062181 | NCBI WGS metagenome assembly JABAOH01 (sample SAMN14538630, study PRJNA623070) | marine sediment metagenome | biome: marine biome [ENVO:00000428]; feature: marine pelagic biome [ENVO:01000023]; material: deep marine sediment [ENVO:00002113]; isolation source: pool of 5 deep marine...
ATCCCTGTTCCACAGGTCGAACGGTGCTCTCGACGGTAAGTACAGGAGGCTTGTGTATTCCCTCTTGCCCTCGACCCGGTTATGGCTCCAGCAAAGCGGGTCGACAAAATCGTGCGCGATGTGCTTGTAGAACTCCCTGTATTCATCATCGCTGATCTCCGTGCGTGAGCGGGTCCACAAAGCGGTCGCGGAATTCACCGTTTTCGGTTCACTGTCGGCGTCGGCGAGATTCTTTAGCAGCACCGGGAAGCCGATGTGGTCCGAGTACTTTCTGATCAGCGAATCGAGACGGACCTCGTCCGCAAACTCCACTTCCGCGTCCTTCAGGTGCAGGGTAACCGTGGTGCCGCGTTTCTCGACATCAGCCGACTCGATCGTGAATTCCCCCTGTCCGTCGGACTCCCAGCGGACGCCGTCGCCAGCTTCCAGCCCGGCCCGCCGTGTCACGACCTCGACTTTGTCGGCAACGATAAACGAAGAGTAGAAACCGACGCCAAATTGACCAATAAGACTGGCGTCCTTCTTGGCGTCCCCCGTCATTCTTTGCAGAAATTCGGCGGTGCCAGATTTTGCAATAGTCCCGAGGTTCTCGGTCAGCTCGTCGCGCGACATGCCGATGCCGTTGTCCGTGACCGAAATCGTCCTGGCTTCGGGTTCGAACGCGACGTCTATCTGCAGGTCGGGCCTATTCTCCAGCAGTTCGGGAACCGCTAGCGCCTCGAACCTGAGCTTGTCTGCAGCATCCGAAGCATTTGAAATCAGCTCTCTCAGGAATATCTCCTTGTTGCTGTACAGCGAATGGATCATCAGCTGCAACAGCTGCCGAACCTCCGTCTGGAATCCCAGCGTCTCACGGCCTTTCTTGTTGCTCACCTGGTCTTACTCCTGCATGAACTCGAGCCGGCCGCGATATACGCGTCCGGCGCGGACAGACACGATAGTGCCTGCACAGGGATTTTCAAGCCTCGATCAGGCCGCTCGGATTGAAGTTTTTTTGGCGTAGGCTTTTGGTGACTGTCCGACAACGGCGTCGAACAATACGGATACGGCAAGCAGCGCTGCGATAGCAAGTGCGATAGGGGGATGTCTCAATGCAACCAGGACACAGACAACCTGCAGCGCTGCTGCGGTGACCACAAACAGGAAGAAAATGATAGCCGCGCGGATTCGCTCTGCTTTAAGCGCAATAGCGAAGATCAGATCTTCGAGATCATCAAGATATTGAACCAGGCGTTCCATCGGTAGCGGGCTCTCAGCGCGTTATCTTGCGATCGAAAGAGTCGGACGCGGGCTTTCAGGTTCACTCGCGTCTGCATCCGAATCCTGCAGGGCACTGAAGTTTGACTGTTTGGCGTGTGCTATAGCGCGATGAAAATATTCCCAACGCTGTCGCGCCGTGTCGTCTTTGAGCGTCGCTACCGGTGAATCTTTGGCTACGGACTTGTTTGACATACTTCCATGTTCAAGGGTGTTGTCCATTAACCGGAACTATAGTCCTGTCGTTTTTTGCTCACCGTGAGATGCATCACAGCTTGCTGTACGAGCATCTAATCTTAGGTAACTAATTTCCGAAATAGAGAACTCGTTCGAACTTTTTGCCGATTTCATTTCGTTTGACTGAAAGCATGAAAACGAACCGCACAGAATCATACGTGATATGAATCACATCGCGGAGCGGTGGGGATTTTTCGGGGCGGGCTTAGCCGAACGGACTAGTTGTCGGACCAGTTGCGCTTGATCTGTTCGGTCCAGTTGCGATAACCCTTCCATGTGTAGAGCGACGAGTCGATTCCGGCTCTTCGGCTGCGGGGGGCGGGCGCTTTGGAAATCCACCTGCGATACTTTTGCCAGCCATCCTCGTCGGACTTGTCCCCGGCGTGCACGTTGGCTTCGCGATCTTTTACTTTAGAATCGCCTTCCTCATCCGCGCTGTAATCGCTTGCCCAGGTAATCTCTTTGCTGTCCTGCATAAGCGTCTGCTCTATTAATCCTTTGAGCAGATGCTACGTGGCAGGGAAGCCCGGGCACAGGAACTACATCACAATGCAGAAAGCCATTTTTTACATAAATTTCAATGTTTTATAGCGTATTTTTACTTAATGAAGAGGGCCTGCCNNCTTAATGAAGAGGGCCTGCCGGCCGGGCTCCGAGGCCTTTTTTACTAAATGCAAAACGATCGCGGAAACGCGGTTCGACTGCCGTAGATGTTATTTCGCGACCCTGTAGCAGGGTGCGTAAGCTTCGCTCGCAAGCTTCATGCGACCGTGTTTGACAAAATTCGTCAACAAAGTATCGAGCAGATCCATCAGCTGACGCGACCCGCCGATTTCGAAAGGACCGTGTTTTTCGATCTCTGCCATGGTGTCGTCGCGCACATTTCCAGACACGATTCCCGAGAAAACCCGTCGCAGGTTAACAGCAAGATCATGCACCGGCAGGTCGGTCGTCAGCTCGAGCGAGCGCATCGATTCGTGTGTAGCCTTGAACGGTGACTGGAATTCTTCGTCGATGTTTAATCGCCAGTTGAAATAATAAGCTTCGCCGTGTCTCTTGCGGAATCGCCGGACCTCGTCGACCCCATCCGAGATTCGTCTCGCTACTAGTTCCGAATCATCGATGATGATCTTGTATCGCTTCCGGGCGTCGGGCCCGAGCGTTTCCGATACAAACTCGTCGATTTGCCGAAAATACGATTCGGACTCCCGCGGTCCCGTCATGATCAGGGGCAAAGGAAGCTCGCGATTGTCCGGGTGCAGCAATATTCCCAGCAGATACAGCATTTCCTCGGTCGTGCCAACACCGCCGGGAAATACGACTACACCATGCGCAATCCTGACGAACGCTTCGAGACGCTTTTCCATGTCCGGCATGATGACGAGGGAATTGACGATCGGGTTTGGCGACTCGGCCGCGATAATGCCGGGTTCCGTAATGCCGATGTAGCGGCCGTCGTGAATGCGCTGCTTGGCATGACCGATGGTCGCACCCTTCATCGGGCCCTTCATCGCGCCCGGGCCGCATCCCGTACACACGTTCAACCCGCGCAAGCCGAGTTCGTAACCGACCTTCTTCGTATAGTCGTATTCTTCCCTGCTTATCGCGTGACCCCCCCAGCAGATGACGAGGTTCGGCCGGCTGGGCGATTCCAGGATCCGTGCATTGCGCAGGATGTGGAAAATCGCATTGCTTACGTTGGGCGAAGTCTTCAGGTGAAAGCGACCGCCTTCGTGCAACTCGTGGTTTGTATAGACGATATCGCGCAGCACGGCGAACAGCAGTTCGCGAATACCACGAATCATCTTGCCGTCGACGAAAGCAGTTGCCGGCGCGCCCTTCAGTGTTACCTGCAGCCCGCGATCCTGTTGCAGGAATCCGACCTCGAAATCCTTGTACTTTTCGAGCACCGCCCGCGTATCGTCGAGATCCGAGCCGGTATTCAGTACTGCCAGGATGGAACGCCGCAACACCTCATGCAGCCCGCCTTCGCCATGCTGGCGAAGCTGCTCCATTTCCACTTGAGACAGAACCTCTAGACTGCCTTCCGGCCAGACTTCGGCATCGACCGTCTCATCACTATCGGCTCGCAGGGACGAGCCTGTGACTATCTTTGCCTGTTGCAATTGACTTCCTCGCTGATTGGCGCTCAGGGGAGGATTTCGATCGGCGTATCGTTTTTCGTCATGAGCCAGATATCGATCATGTCGGAGTTCGAAACCGCGATGCAGCCGTTGGTCCAGTCCTGGGTCCGGTAATACGCGGCCGAGTAGGTCGGCGCATTTGGCTGGCCATGAATCATGATCTGGCCGCCCGGATCGAACCCGCGGTACCTGGCGTATGCGCGGTCCTCCGAATTGGGATACGAGATACGAATGGCCAGGAAGAAATCGCTTTCCGCATATCGGATATCCAGCATGTACTGGCCTTCCGGCGTCTTCTGGTCTCCTTCTCGTTCCTTGTCACCGACTGGTTCGATGCCCAGCGCGATATCAAACGTGCGAAATGCCTCGCCGTCCTTCAACAGGTGCAACTTGCGATTGGCCTTTTCGACGACGACCTTGTCCGCTATTGGAAAATCCGCAGCGGCGACGGGAAACGTAGTAAGGCCGGGGCCTCCCAGCAACGTAGCCACACCCGCCCAAAACGCAAGATTTCTACCCGAGCTCATCAGCATCTCCGGAATTTCCGGCAGATTACCAAACCGCGCGGAGCAAGAAAACGGAATAGCGCACGGTGTGGCGTCCCGGCTAGATGTTTCGACCGGCTATCCAGCCTATCGCAAAACCTATGGCCCCGGCGACCATCGTGTAGGCGGGCAGGAATCGAAACAGCTGCATTGGATAGACAGCATCGGCGAACAAGCCTTCGAGATTCACCGCATAGGCGTAGTGCAGGTAAAGCGACAGCCCGAGCGCGGGAATGGCGAAGCCCAGCGTAGCGAGTGGCCAGCGCCAGCCGGCGCCAGTCCAGCTGCCACGCCCCTTGTACAAAGTCAGGGCCGACAGCGCAATGACGATCAGCATCGGCGTGACATTCCTGATGACATAAGCGTCACGGCCCTCGACGTCGGCCACGTATGCCATAGAGGCGATGGTCAGGAGTAAGACAGGAAGCAGCCGAATGACATAGAGGCCCGGCCGCACAAGTTTCATCCCGGCGTGTTGCTTTCGAGTACCGGGAAATTGAGGCGCGTGCCACGCTGCACATTATGCAGATCGAGTTCCGGATTGTACTGGCGAAACAACCACACGGGGACGTCGTATTTTCGGAGCGCGAGTATCCACACCGACTCACCGCTTTTCACCACATGCTCGGTTATGCCGGTGATCGTGTAATTGCGGAAGAAAGTATCCTGCTGTTCCTTGTGGTAGGTAGCGCGAAGGTTTTCGAACGACTGGGCATCGACCTCGCTCAGATCGAGCTTGATGCGCTGACCCACCTCGACAGGAGTCCTGAACGCGAGCCCGTTGATATCGCGCAGACGTTGCGTCTTGATGCCGAGCCAGTCGGCGTAGTGGCCAAGCGTTTCCAGCGGATGAACCTCGATCGTCTTATCCGGCGCGATGGTGTAGTCGCTCGGGTCAGAGAGCAGCGACGCCTGCAGGCTGCCGATCAGCTGACCGACCTGGTCGGCAAGCACGAACGGCACCTCGACTTCTTCGGCTATCGCTGCGGCGGCGACCGCCTCCGCCGCTTCAGCGATCGCAGGCGCATCCGCGATCACACCTCCTGGCGGCGGCGTGGCAGGTGCCGCGGCGGCGGCTACCTGCACCGGAGCCGGCCCTGCCGCCGGCAGTCGCAATTGCTGACCTGCCCTGATGCGGTTCCTGTTGCGCAGATTGTTTAGCGCCATGAGTGTCGATACTCGCGTATCGTACTCTGCCGCGATTTCCGACAAGGTTTCACCACGCCTTATCGTGTGAAAAAGATCCGGCAACTGTTCGTCGAACAGGGCATCGCCGGAGAGATTCGCCAGCAGTTCGGGCAACGCGGCACTCAGCATGTCGTTCGGCATCCTGATGACATAGTTCTTCGGCAAATGCTTGGTGCCTTGCCACACGGTTGCCTGCACTGCCGGGTTGTGCCTTGCCAGGTCGCGTTGTCGAACGTTCAGGGTCGCCGCGATATTTTCGGCGGGTATATAGGCCGGCAGCGGCATCGTCGCATAAGCGATCGGGCTGTCCGGCACCAGCCCGGGGAAATAACGCTGCGGGTCCTGATCGACGTGCATCGCCGCCAGGAACGCGACGTAAAAGTTACGCGAAGCAAATCCGAAAGTGCGGCTCTTGTAATTGCGCATGATCTCCGCGTACGCGTTGTCGCCGAACTGTCGCATGGCACGCCGGGCTCCCGACAGGCCATGATTGTAGGCGGTAATCGCCATCGGCCAGTTACCGGTTATCGAATAGTTGTAGGCGAGAAGCTTGCCGGCAGCGGTCGTTGCAAGAAATGGATCGTTGCGCTCGTCGAGGATGTGGTCTACTTGCAGAAAACGTCTGCCTGTACTGCGCGTAAATTGCCAGATGCCCGACGCTCCGACATGTGAACGGGCATCCGGATTATAAGAAGATTCGACATGCGGCAATGCCGCAAGCTCGATTGGCACACCGAGTCGTGAAAACTCCGAATTGACATGGTCGCGCCAGCGGCCGGACCGTATCAAACCTTCGCGAAAACGGTCAGATAGTCCGAGCTGAAATCTTATTCGGTTCGCCGCGTCGGAAAGTTCCTTGTTGCTAACGTCTGCGGGCCACATATCGAGCACTCGATATTCATCAGCGCTCAGCTTTTCGCGCTTGCCATTTGCCAGCGTTCGTAGAATCTTCTTGTAATGCTCGCGGCGATCCTTGCTCAACCTGTTACGCGTGCGGCGGCTTGCATCTTCTGGCAAATCAATCTTTTCATAGACGACCGCAAGATTACGACTGTCATGCAGCACACCTTCACGAGTCGAATACTCGGTGAAAATCGCGATCCAGAATTCGACGTCCCGCTCGAGTGCCCTGGGCTTGGGAAAGTGCGCCTCGTTGTTTGCGATTGCCGCCTGAACGCCAAGCAAAAACAGCGTAAAGACTGTGATTCTTGCGAATTTGCTTGTCATTTGCTGCATTTATGGTTCAATCGAGAAATCAATGCTAAATGCTTGAATAGTTCACAGAAATATAGCGCCTGTACTGGTATTTTGCTGTAGCGGAGTTTGACCTGCAAATCGCCGCTTCGTGCGGCCGCCATGCAAGCATAAACATGACCAAGCACAGATTTTCAATCAGTCACCTCCCGGTAGCTGCTGCCCTCGCAGTTGCGCTTGTGACTGCCAGCGCGGCGTGGCGTGTTTCCGCTACCGAGGAGACGGCCGCTTCAGCAAACGAGATTGTCCCTGAATCTGACAATCTTGGCGACGCAACAGGTCACATAGCAGATATCCCCGTCGTTCCGCTTGCCGATGCGGTAACGACCGCTGACGGCGTTGCCAGGACCCTGCGGATTCTCGACTCGCATATTTTCCCGAACAGCAGTCAGAGAATTTCCTGGGCGGCGACGGAGTTGTTCGAAGGCGTGCCTGTGTCGACGCCGGTACTCGTCGTCAACGGCAAGTTTGCGGGGCCGACGTTGTGTCTTACGGCTGCCGTGCATGGCGACGAACTCAATGGCATAGAAATGGTACGCAGGGTCATGCACGACCTGAATCCGGAAAAATTATCCGGCGCTGTGATCGGTGTGCCGATCGTTAATTTGCAAGGATTCCGTCGCGGCTCACGATACCTGCCGGACCGGCGCGATCTGAATCGTTTTTTCCCGGGGAATCCGAACGGGTCCGCGGCTTCGAGAATTGCCTATTCATTCTTCACCGAAATCATTCAGCATTGCGCCGCCTTGATCGACCTGCACACCGGTTCGTTCGAACGTGCAAATCTTCCGCAGTTGCGCGCGGACCTGCGTGATCCTGATGTCGTTACGCTGACCCAGGGCTTCGGTGCGACGGTTATCCTGCACAGCGAACCGGCCGAAGGAACGCTGCGCTTCGCAGCGACCGCTGCCGGAATACCAACGGTGACGCTCGAAGCCGGTGGGCCGTCCGAACTGGAACTCAAGGAAGTCAAACACGGTGTCAAGGGAATCGAAACATTGCTGAACACACTCGGCATGGTAAAGAAGATCCGCCTGTGGGGTGAGGCAGAGCCGGTCTACTACCGTTCGACGTGGGTGCGCGCCAACCGCGGCGGGATACTGCTGGCTGACGTGACCCTCGGTACCACCGTCCGGCAAGGGGATTTGCTCGGCACGATTACCGACCCGATGAACAATGCAAGCACCAAGCTTTTTTCGCCGCATTCCGGACGCATCATCGGTATGGCTAGGAACCAGGTGGTCATGCCGGGATTCGCGGTTTTCCACGTGGGCATCCAGACCGACGAAGCCGCTCTGGAAGTATCCNNACTGTCCGAATAAGCTCGGTACATTTCTTGGCGCCGCGCGCACCGCGGCGATAAACTCGCGTCGCATGATAATAAAAGGCTCGATGCGACATGCCGCGACCTGAGCGTCCTCCGCTCCGTCATTACTGGGCACCGAAATACTGGCTGATTTGGGTCGGCATTGCTTTCCTGCGCCTCTCCTGCCTGCTGCCATTCAAATGGCAGATCGGTCTTGGCAAAGCGATCGGCCGGCTGGCACATCGTATCGGCGCCGAGCGGCGTGCCATTACCAGGCGCAACATTGAATTGTGCTTTCCGGAGTTATCCGAGGCGGAGCGCAACAAACTGGCGCGAGAGCATTTCGAGGCGCTGGGCGCCTCGCTCATGGAACTGGCGCTGGCTCGCTGGGCCAGGAAGGAAAAGTTGCTCGCGATGACGAAAGTCGAGGGTGGACATCATATCCAGGAAACGCTCGACGCCGGCTACGGTGTCATGCTGATCAGCGCGCACTTTACCTCGCTCGAAATTTCGGGCCATGCATTGCGTCAGCATTGCCCGTCTTTCGATGTCGTTTACCGTCGCTTTCGCAATCCGTTGACTACCGAGATTGTTGCTGGCACCCGGGAGGTGACGGCGAGACACGTGATCAACAAGAACGACATCAAGAGTATGATTCGCAGCCTTCGCGAAGGAGTGCCGGTCTGGTATGCGCCGGATCAGAGCTATCATCTGAAGCAATCCGCCCTGGTGCCGTTTTTTGGCGTACCCGCGATGACCAATATCGCAACGACGACGATTGCAAAGCTCGGTCGCGCCAAAGCTATTCCTTTCTGGCCGCGGCGCCTGGCGGAAGGCGGCTACGAAATCCGCATAGAGCCGCCGATCGAGGGATTGCCAAGCGACGATCCTGAAGCGGATACGAGAAAATATGTCGCGGCACTCGAGGCGCAGATTCGGCGCTGTCCCGAGCAATATTACTGGGTCCATCGAAAATTCAAGAATCGCCCTGGCGATTTGCCGGACGTTTACGCGGACCTCGACGCGCTGAAGTAACCTTCGAGGAATTCGTTCCAGTCCGCTTCCGAGTAATGGATATTGCTGTCCGCCTGCCTGATCTTGCGCAAAGAGCGGTGCAGTCGCGCGATGTTTTTTTGTCTCCATGGACCGGGCGGCATGATTTTCCCGCGATCGAAATCCAGGAGAAACATTTCGTCGTTCTTCCCCACTTGCAGGTTATAGGCATTGAGGTCCGCGTGATTGACGCCCGATGCATGGAACCGGTGCAATTCGGTACCGAGGTTCTGCCAGAATGTTGCGTCGCCGGGACGTTCCGCGAGCCGATCCGCGAGTGAGCGGATGTCGGGAAGTCGCATTGTCAGAAGGTCAGCGGTGTAGAAAGGCCCCGAGCGGCAGTAGCGGGCAGCTGCCGGACGAGGTACCGGCAGGCCGAGCGAATTCAGTTTGGCCAGGAGATGCCATTCGGCGAAGGAACGTGTCTTGCGTTCGCCGAGCCAGAAATATGAATCACGGATCAAGCGTCCCGGCAGTCCGCCGCGCATGTAATGCCGCAACACGAACTCGTGTTCTCCGTCGCTGACCATCAGCGTCTTGCCACGCCCGGCGGAGCGCAAGGTTCCCTTGATCGGCTGCGCGACCGGCCAGCCGTTCGCGTGAAACGCGCGTTCGGAAATCTGGTTGATGATCGCAGTATCGTATAGGATTGCGCCGTTTCTGGTCTTCTCGACAGTGTCGCTCAAGCCTTAAAGTTCCTTCTCGACAATTTCTGAAACCTGGTCCAGCAAGGATGTTCGAGCAAACGCCACCGGAAAATATCTGCGTCGTCCGTCTTTCATCGATTGGCGACACCTGCCATGCGCTCGCCGTCATCCGCGCGATTCAGGATAGCTGGCCGGAAACGGCTATCACCTGGATTATCGGCAAAACTGAAGCCACCCTGATGGCGGATATTCCGGACATCGAGTTTATCATTTTCGATAAATCCAAAGGCCGCGCTGCCTATGCCGAGGCCAGGCGTCAACTGGCCGATCGCAAATTCGACATCGCACTTTGCATGCATGCGTCTTTGCGTGCCAACCTGCTCTGTCGCCTTATTTCAACGCCGGTACGTCTCGGATTCGACGTCGCCCGGGCACGCGATTTCCAGTGGCTGTTTACGAACCGGCGCATCCAGGCGACACCGCGCGAGCATGCGCTCGAAGCCATGATGGGTTTCGCCCGGCACATCGGAATCCCGCAACGTGATCTGCGCTGGGATATTCCGTTGTCTGCCGCCCATCGCGAGTTTGCCGAAACATTCCGCTCGGCCGGGCGGCCGATACTCGTGATCAGTCCCTGCAGCAGTCTTCGGGCGAGGAATTTTCGCAACTGGAGCGCGGAGAATTACGCCGCCGCGGCCAATCACGCCAGAAACAAATTCGATTGCGCGGTCATCCTGACCGGCGGCAACTCCGAGCTCGAGCAGGATTACGGCCGCAAGATCAGCGCGCTGTGCGACGGCAAAGTCGAAAACCTGATCGGCAGGACCAGCCTGAAGGAGCTGTACGCCCTCCTGTGCGCCGCCGAGGCGCTGATCTGTCCGGATTCCGGCCCGGCCCATATGGCCACGGCGGCCGGCACGCCGGTCATCGGCCTTTACGCCAGTTCGAATCCCGATCGCACCGGGCCCTATCTGAGCCGCGAGCTCTGCGTCAACATGTACCCGGACGCCGTCGGCAAGTATCTCGGGAAAAAGGTGAGCGATCTCCGCTGGGGTCAGCGGGTCCGCAATCCGGCAGCGATGGGACTGATACGCCTCGCGAGCGTGAAGGAGCGCATCGACCGGGTTTTCTCGGGCGATTTCCGAAGTTAAGCGATTTTTAGCCAATATCTTTGCTATTTAGCTGATCTTAGCCGATTTTAATCGCAAGCAGGGGCCCCGATTGGGGCCGGCCGGGCGCCCGTTGGACACAATTCTTCCCTGAAATACCGTCCGTGAAACCCAAAAAACGACAGATTTTCAGTAGTTGGCGTGTTTTAACGGCAGAAATGAAGATTTTAGCTGATTTTTATTGAAGATTTTTTTCGAAAAAAAGTTGGTGCATTCCCGATAGGGAAACCCGGGAAACCGTGATTTCGCCGATTTTATCTGGATTTTGCAGCCTGATCGCCGATTATGAGGCCTATTCTGCCGCGTCTTCGAGAAAATACTGCGCACCGCAGTACGGGCACTTGGCCTCGCCGGTTTCCTGAATCGGGAGATACACCTTGGGGTGGGAGTTCCACAGGTACATCCCCGGCATCGGACAGGAAAGCGGTATATCGTCCGCGCGCACACCGTAGCGGTGCTGCGCATTGGCCGCGATCAATTTTTCGTCGACTGTTCCTGCTCTTTCGGCCATGGTGCCCCCGCCGTCTGCCAAGTCTCGCGGAATTATAGGCCAAGCAGCCGAGCGGCGACTAGGCGAGTTCCCGCTCCCAGACGCCGACCACGAATCGCCGTTCGTCCGGGAACTCCTCGCTTGGCACCAGCGGCGGTTTTTCGTCCAGCGCCAAGCGGTGCAGGCGCAGGCGATAGGCTTTGTAGATCTCCTGCAACCTCACGACGTCGGCTTCCTCGAGGCAAGCGGCAGCACCCAGCGTGCCGAGCTGCCGAATGTTGTCCGGATAATGAATCACCGCGGGATGTTCGTCGGCATTCTTCAGAACGAGGTACTGCACGATAAATTCGATGTCGCCGATGCCGCCCACACCCTGTTTGAGGTCGAAATCCCGGTCGCTGCTCTTGTCGAGCTGTTTGCGCATTTTCGCGCGCATCGCAAGCACATCCTCGAGCAGGGACTCTCGCCGAACCCGGTGACGCAGCGTCTCGGATCGTATGCGCTCGAACTCGCGAGCGATGACCGCGCTGCCAGCAACCGGCCGGCTGCGCAACAGCGCCTGGTGTTCCCAGGTCCAGGCATTGTCTTCCTGGTAGCGCTCGAATCCCTCGACGGTACTGACGAGCAGCCCCGAGCGGCCACTGGGCCGCAATCGCGTGTCGACTTCGTACAGTGCCCCGGATGCTGTCTGCGTCGTCAGGAAATGCGTCAATCGTCTCACGAGGCGGCCGAAAAACATGCTGTTATCGAGTGGATTCTCGCCGTCGGTTTGCTGCGTCGGCCCGCTCGAGTCATGCAGAAACACCAGGTCCAGGTCGGAGCGATACGACAGCTCCATGCCGCCGAACTTGCCATAGGCGATGACGCCGAAGCCGGCGCGTCGCCGGTCCTTTCCCGTGCCGCAGGTCGGTATACCGTATTTCCGTGTCAGGTCGGACCAGGCGATTTCCAGCGCACGTCCGAGCACGATTTCCGCGAGTTCCGTCAGCCTGTCGCTGACTTTCATGATTGGCAGGTTCCCGCCGTGATCGGCGATCGCGATGCGAAACAGGCTGGCGCGCTGGAATTGCCCTAGCGTCTCAATCTGCCGTTCGCTGTCGGCATCATCGATGTTCCTTACGCGGCTCTCGAGATCTTCGCGCATCGTGGCTGCCGTGATCGCCGCCGATTGCAAACGCGAGTCCAGCAATTCGTCCAGCAGTAACGGGTAACGAGCGATTTCCTGTGCCAGGTAGGCGCTTCTTTCGCACAAGCCGACGAGTCGCCCGAGGACAGCAGGGTTCTCGATGAGCAGCGACACATAAGCGCTGCGCCGCAAAATCCCTTCAATGATTTTCAAAACGCGATCGAGAATCAGGTCGGGATAACGCCTGTCCCGCAATTGCTGCACCAGCAGCGGAATGAAGCGGTCGAGTCGCCGTTCCGCCGTCTTGTCCATCTGCCGTTTGGGCAAAGCTGTGGCAAATCTCGTAAGCGTTTCGCCGAGCCGTTCTGCATCCCGATACTCGTTCTTCCGCAGCACGGCTTCCCATTGCTCGGGCGAAGCGCCCGACTCCCACAGATTCGCGAGTTCGCGAACCAGGCCGGACTCTGGCGACTGGTCCTCCACCTTGAACAACAGCTCGTCGAAATACTCGCCGACGCGTCGCCGATGCAATGCCAAGTCGCTTGTCAACGCCTGCCAGTCATCGTAGTTCAGCGCCAGCATGAGACGTTGCTGGTCGATCGCGTCTGTCGGTATTTCATGCGTCTGGCGGTCGCGTATGGCCTGCATGGCATTCTCGAGCCCGCGCAGGAACCGGTATGCATCCAGCAGTCCGCCGACAGTTGCCGTTGCCAGTCCTTTCTTGGTGGCCAGGGCCGGCAGTACCTTTTGCAATTCGGGACTGCGAAGAGCAGGATCGCCGCCGCCGCGAACGAGCTGCAGGGATTGTGCGATAAATTCGATTTCGCGAATGCCGCCGGGCCCGAGCTTGATATTCGATGCCAGTTCGCGCTTTTTGACTTCGGCGCTAATCAGTGCCTTCATATCGCGCAGCGATTCGAACACACCGTAGTCGAGGTAACGCCTGTAGACGAACGGCTCGATGATGTCACCCATCAGTTCACGAACTGTCGGCAAATCGTCCGCCGGGCTCACGACCCTCGCTTTTATATAGGCATAACGCTCCCAGCCCCGGCCGTGCTGCAGGAGATAGGACTCGAGGGACGCAAAACTGGTGACCGGCGGACCGGACTCGCCGAAAGGTCGCAGGCGGGTATCGACCCGGTAAACGAAACCGTCCGCGGTTACTTCCTCGAGGAGTGCGATGACCTGGCGCGCCTGCCGGGTGAAATATTCATGCGCACTCAGCGTCCGCGGACCGTCCGTTTCGCCCTCCTCGCGGTAAAGGAACACGAGATCCACATCGGATGAGAAATTCAGCTCGTGGCCGCCCAGCTTGCCCATCGCCAGGACCACCAGTGGAATCGGCTGGCCGCTGGCATTCCTCGGCTGACCGAATCGCGATTCAAGCTGCTTGCCCGAACAGCCGACCGCGGCCCGGATCAGGTTGTCGGCGAGACCAGACAATGATGAGAGCGATTCGCCGAGGTCCGCGGATCCGTCAATCGTGCGCCACAAGATGTGCACGAGATTCCGATTGCGGGTCCGGCGCAGTTGTGACTTGATTTCGTCAGTCTCGGCATCGGCCGCACGGAGATCGGCCACGAATTCACGCCACACGTCGGGACGCGGCGGTACAGACAACGCGCCTGTCGACCAGGCCGATTCGAACCAGTCCCATTCACGCAGCAATACGCTTGCCGCGAAATCGCTCGTCGCAGCGAGGCGCAGCAGGGTATCGAGATCGCGCTTCTTTCCGGGCAACCCGGCAGGTTGCTGGTCAAGGCGGTCCAGCCACTTGGTGACCACCTGTTGTAACGCAGTCGGCAATTCCGCGATTGCCAGCTCGATCGTCTTTATGGTGGACGCAGCCATCCACGCAAGGGTACCTCTTATTCGGGCTCAGCGGACGACGCGGTACGACCCTCGTCTCAATTGGCGACGTCTTGCACCTCGCCGACAAGGTCCAGCAAAACATCATCGAGCGCGACGGGTCTGCCGATCCCGAATCCCTGTGCGCAGTCAACGCCGAGCCGCGCGACCAGTTCCCTGGTTTCGGAGTTCTCTACATACTCGGCGACGGTTTCGAGGTCCATAACCTTGGCGACCTGCGTGATCGCCGCAACCATGGATTCGGAGATGCGGTTCTCCGTTATGTCGCGGATAAAGCTGCCATCGATTTTCAGCGTATCGACCTCGAAGTTCTTGAGATAGGCAAACGAACTCAGACCCGCACCGAAGTCGTCGAGCGAGAACCTGCAGCCCCTCTTTCTCAATGCGTCGATGAATGCCTGCGCTTTGCGGAGGTTCGATACAGCGGCGGATTCAGTAACCTCAAAGCACAACGAGGTCCACGGTACTCCGCTGGATTCCATTTCCTCTTCGATGAAATTCAGAATTTCGTCATCCCCGAGGGACTGGCCGGACAGGTTGATCGCGAATATCGCGCCATTGTCCTTGAGATAATCAACGTGTGGGGAAAGACGGGCGAGCGTGTTCGACACGACCCAACGGTCGATCTGCGGCATCAGCTGGTAGCGTTCGGCCGCGGAAAACAGCGCTTTCGACGAGACCGGATTGCCCAGGTTGTCACTCATGCGCAACAGTATTTCGAAACGTTTCTTTTTGTCCCTGGCCGCCAATGCGACGATCGGCTGCGCCAGCATGCTGAAGCCGTCGGAATCGAGCGTCTGCTGAATCTGTGAGATCAGGTGCATATCGTCATAGCGGCGAATCGCACTTTGATTATCGTCTTCGTAGATCTCGACCCGATCCCTGCCATGATCCTTGGCCAAATCACATGCCAGTCTCGCAGCGGTCAGTGCAGTACCCTCCTCAAGCAATGATGCGAACTCCGCGACGCCGGCACTGATGGTTACCTGGAGCGACTTATCCCCCTGCAGATACCCCAGCTCGTCACTGCTCTTGCGGATTTTTTCCGCGAGATCGACCGCCTGCTTCGAGGTGCTGTGAGTCATGAGAATGACGAAGTCATCCTCGGTAAGTCGTGTCACGACGGCATTCTTGGGGAGGAACCGTTCGAGCAATTGCGCGAATCTTATGATGACCTCGTCACNNCCGAAAGTGTCGTTGACGAGCTGCATGTTGTCGAGGTCGAAATAGATGATCTGGTGAGAGTCATCTGATTCCCCAAGCGCCATACTCGACTCGTGAAGTTGTGTCTCGAAACCCTGCCGGTTCATCAGGCCTGTCATGGCGTCGAATGACTGCTCGATAACGTATTCGACCTTGCGCGCGATGTGTGACATGAAACGAATATGTGACTGCTCGAACGGCTTCGAATTAACCCGCCCCATTTGCGCGAGCATCCCCTCGACGTTGCCGGCGTTGTCGAAGATCGGGCAGAGGAGTACCTGGTAACCCCGTTCCCACGGATTCTCCGATCCTTCGACTGCCGGGATCTCGAAGATGATCGGCATCCGCTGGCCCTCGAGTTCCGGTAGCAGCTTGTCGATCAGGTATTTGTCCAATGACTTGCGATTGACGTTTTTCCAGCTCGAATGTGTAGCGCTGATCCTGATTCGCTTGGACGGGAGCAGGAGAATGCTGTACGCAATATTCAGGAAGCGCCCGCTCTGCCCGATGAGTTGCCCGAGGCTCGCATGACTGCGGGACGCACCGTGCAGCTTTTCGTCGACCTGGTAGACAAACGCGAGTTCCTTGTCGAACGTACCGGCCCGCTCGTCGGCCAGCCTCAGTTCCTGCTGCAGGCGAAATGTCTCTCCGATGACCTGTACCGCCGGCAGCAAGGTGTTCTGTAAGGTGTCCGGATCGAACGAAGACGACATGCCGGCATTTTTCGAGAATACCGTGACGAGTATGCCGAGACTTTCGGGCTGGCCCCCGAATACCGGTAATACCAGCACAGCTCTCCCCGACGGCAATGTGCGGCGCAGCAGCGTCGACTGTGAATCCGTGCCATTGAGTATGCCGTCCGGCAGGTCGGATACGAAGTTGTTGAGCTCGAAGTCGTCCGTCCCGTTGCTGCTCCAGACACTGTTTCTTTCGAGATCGTAAAAACAGAAGAACTGGGCGCGGGGCACGAGGGCCTGCAGGAGGCCCTTGGCCGTGCTGATGTTCTTGCGTGCTAGGAAATCGTCTACTTCCGCGACCATGGCAGCCCTCACCCGGCGCCAGCAACGGCCCAGGCATCAGTGGCGACAATG
>JABAOH010064361.1_pt1 | contig 16581 bp, 11 predicted proteins | sample 7062181 | NCBI WGS metagenome assembly JABAOH01 (sample SAMN14538630, study PRJNA623070) | marine sediment metagenome | biome: marine biome [ENVO:00000428]; feature: marine pelagic biome [ENVO:01000023]; material: deep marine sediment [ENVO:00002113]; isolation source: pool of 5 deep marine...
AATGTGCCCAATGGTCCCGACGTTTACGTGCTCTTTCGTCCGTACAAATTTTTGCTTGGCCATCCCTGGCTCCTCCCGTGTCTAGCTACTTTACTCCCCTTCGTCTGTTTCTACGCAGTCGAGCTTCGACCCACCGTCCGCCCAATGATCTCCTCGGCAATGTTTGCAGGGAGCGGCTCATACCGGGCGAACTGCATCGTGTACGTCGCCCGGCCCTGCGTTGCCGATCTCAGATCGGTCGCGTACCCAAACATCGCCGCCAACGGAACCTCAGCCCGAACGACCCGGGCCGCTGGCCGCGTGTCGATCCCCACGATCCGACCCCTGCGGGAATTCAAATCTCCGATCACTTCTCCCAGAAATTCCTCCGGCACGACGACATCCACCTGCATGATCGGCTCCAAGAGGATGGGGTCGCCCTGTTTCACCGCCTCCTTGAAGGCCATCGAGCCGGCGATCTTGAAGGCCAGATCGGAGGAGTCCACCTCATGGTAAGAACCGTCGGTGAGCGTCACCTTGATATCCACCACTGGATACCCTGCCAGCACGCCGCTCTCGGCCGCCTCCCGAACACCCTTCCCAACGGAAGGGATGTACTCGCGAGGGATCACCCCCCCCACGATCTTGTTCTCAAACTGTAAACCACCTCCCGCCTCCTGGGGCTCCACGTGAAGGAAGACATGGCCGTACTGCCCCCGACCACCGGTCTGCCGCACGAACTTCTTTTCCACCTCGACCGGGCGCGTAATGGTTTCCCGGTACGCCACCTGAGGCCGACCCACGTTAGCCTCCACCTTAAATTCCCGAAGGAGGCGATCGACGATGATCTCAAGGTGGAGTTCTCCCATTCCGGAAATGATGGTCTGACCGGTATCCTCGTCCACCCGGGTGTGGAAGGTGGGATCTTCGTTGGCCAGGGCCTGCAGTGCCATGGAAAGTCTTTCCGCTCCCTCCTTGGTCCTGGGCTCGATGGCCACCGCAAGGACGGGGACGGGGAACTCGATCGCTTCGAGGAGGATTGGGTGGGCTTCCTTGCACAGGGTATCACCCGTTTTGGCATTTTTCAGACCAACAGCGGCTGCTATGTTCCCCGCCTGAACGGTCTTCACATCCTCCCGTTTATTCGCATGCATGCGGAGCAAGCGGCCGATCCGCTCCCGGGTCCCTTTCGTGGAGTTATAGACGTGGGAACCGGACTCCATGATCCCGGAATACACTCGAAAATAACAGAGCTGACCCACGTAAGGGTCAGCCACAAGCTTGAAGGCCAATGCAGCCAGTGGTTCTTTATCGGCCGGCGATCGTTTTTCTTCCTTTCCCGTCTTCGGATTCACCCCGGCGACTGGCGGGAGATCCACGGGGGAGGGAAGATAATCTACGACCGCATCGAGCAAGGGTTGAACCCCCTTGTTTTTGAACGAGGCTCCGCAGAGGACAGGCGTAATCCTCAGGGACAACGTGGCCTTCCGGATGGCCGCCCGAATCTCCTGGTCAGAGATCTCCCCCCCCTCGACATACTTGCGCAGCAGGGACTCATCCTGCTCCGCAACGGCCTCCAAGAGCTTTTCACGGTACTGGAGGGCCTGATCCGCATAGACCGAGGGGATCTCCCGCATATGAAACTCGGCCCCTAACGTTTCTTCTTCCCAGACAATCGCCTGCATCCGGATCAAATCGATGACGCCGGCAAAGCTGGCCTCGTGCCCAATCGGAAGCTGGATAGGCACCGGACAAGCCCCGAGGCGCTCGGCGATGGACCTCACCGACATGAAGAAGTCCGCTCCCACCCGGTCCATCTTGTTGATGAAGGCGATGCGCGGAACCTGGTACTTGTCCGCCTGCCGCCAGACGGTCTCCGACTGCGGCTCCACCCCCGAGACCGCATCAAAGATGATCACAGCCCCGTCAAGGACCCTGAGGGACCGCTCGACCTCCACGGTGAAATCGACATGCCCAGGCGTATCAATGATATTGATCTGATGATCGCGCCAAAAGCAGGTCGTGGAGGCAGCGGTGATGGTAATCCCCCGCTCCTTCTCTTGCTCCATCCAGTCCATCTCCGCCGAGCCCGTATCCACCTCACCCATCCGATGCGTCCGTCCCGTATAGTAGAGGACGCGTTCGGTCGTGGTGGTCTTGCCCGCATCGATGTGCGCCATAATTCCGATGTTCCGAATGTGATCTTTGGAAACCTTCACTGTTCCCTTACCTTGCCCTTCCCCCCGGGACATTGAAGGCCCCTCTCCCGATGCTACACCACCCGAATGGTCGGGATGGGGGCCTTTTTACCAACGGTAGTGAGCAAAGGCCTTGTTGGCCTCCGCCATGCGATGCGTGTCTTCCTTCTTCTTAACCGCCGTTCCGCGATTGTTGGCCGCTTCGATCAGCTCAGCGGCCAACCGTTCCTCCATAGTCTTCTCCGAGCGTTGTCGGGCGTACGTGATCAGCCACCGGAATGCCATGGAGAGGCGGCGCTCGGAGCGGACCTCCACCGGGACTTGGTAGGTTGCTCCCCCAACCCTTCGGGACTTGACCTGCACCACCGGTTTTACATTATCTACCGCCTGCTTGAAGACCGCCAAGGGATCGGTTTTCATTCGCCCTTCAATGATCCCCATGGACTGGTAAAAAATCTGCTCGGCCAGCGATTTCTTGCCTGCTCGCATCATGCAGTTCACAAATTTGGCCACCAGCCGGTTATGATAAACCGGGTCGGGAAGGATCTCTCGCTTTTCCGCGACGCGCCGTCTGGGCATCCAATCACCTCATCTGCCACCCGAAACGAAAAGCGGCACCGAGGATTGAAAACAAATGAACCTCAGTGCCGCATCCGATCAACTCGACTTGGGTCGCTTCGCCCCGTAAAGGGAACGCCCCTGCCGGCGATCCTGAACCCCTGCCGCGTCCAGGGTCCCGCGGATCACATGATACCGGACACCGGGTAGGTCTTTCACCCGTCCTCCACGGATTAGGACGATGGAGTGCTCCTGTAGGTTATGTCCGATCCCTGGAATATAGGTTGTGACCTCGATCCCATTGGTCAAGCGAACCCTTGCCACCTTCCGAAGGGCCGAATTCGGCTTCTTCGGGGTAGTGGTGTAGACCCGGATGCAGACGCCCCGTTTCTGGGGCGACCGGTGTAGCGCAGGGGCCTTCTCTTTCTTCCGAATTTCCAGTCGGCCCTTGCGAACCAGTTGATTAATCGTTGGCACCGACAAACCCCCGGTCAATTGTCCCTAAACTTTCTGAGGTTAACGTTCAAGGTCCCTATTGTCAAGGACTTTTTCGCCTCCCTGCCCCTCTCAACTCGTAACGTTCCACCTCCTGGTGCCAACTATCTTGACGCACTCGCTGACGACCCCTGCAACACGGCAAGCCTCTAAATCAGCTTATCACGTTGGAACGGCACAAATGCAAACGTATTAAGTCTTGTGATAATGGAGCAATAGAGCATTAGACCGCCCCTCGATCTTCCCCCTCGATCTTCCCCGGGGTGGTGAGCCTGTCGAACCACTGCTCCATTGCTTCAAAGTAAACGCACTTAGTGCGTTTACTCTAGAGGTCGATCTCCATCGGTTCCATCGTCGCAGTCGCCTCCTCGGACGTCTGCTGGCTCTCTTCCAGTCGCGGCTGAACCTCCGGGACATTGATACCCGTCTCACGATACCACGCCATTCCCGTGCCTGCCGGGATCAAGCGGCCCATGATGACGTTTTCCTTGAGCCCCCTCAGCTCGTCCCGCGCCCCATTAATGGCGGCCTCGGTGAGGACCTTGGTGGTCTCCTGGAAGGACGCCGCGGAGATGAAACTGTCCGTGGACAGCGAAGCCTTCGTGATACCGAGGAGGAGCGGCTTGGCGGTGGCGGGGGCCCCGCCAGCGGCCAGAACCCTCTGGTTCTCCTCGAGGAATACGTGCTTGTCCACGTGTTCCCCTACGAGGAAGTTGGTGTCCCCGACCGTCTCGATGCGTACTCGCTTGAGCATCTGTCGGACAATCACTTCAATGTGCTTATCGTTGATGTTGACCCCTTGGAGGCGATAGACCTCTTGGACTTCGTTGACGAGGTACCGCTGCAGTTCCTGATCGCCAAGGACATCCAAGATATCGTGGGGATTGATGGGCCCATCCATGAGGGGTTCTCCAGCTTTGATCTCATCTCCCTCGAGCACATTGATATGCTTGCCCCGAGGGATCAGATATTCCTTTTTCTCACCATTCTCCGCCACGATCTCGATCTTTCGCATTCCCTTCGCCATGCCAGCAAACTTTACTCGTCCGTCGATCTCCGAGATGACCGCCGCCTCCCGGGGCCGCCGAGCTTCAAAGAGCTCTGCAACCCGTGGCAGACCCCCGGTAATGTCCTTGGTCTTTGTCGTCTCCCGAGGGATCTTGACAATCGGATCACCGGCGGAGATCGCTTGACCATCCTGCACCGTGAGGTGGGCACCCACCGGCAGCAGCGTCCGAAAGACGGTGACGCCTCTTTCGTCCTTCACCGAAGCCCGGGGTTGGAGCTCTTCTTTGCCGTGCTCCACAATGACCCGTTGAGCCAGCCCGGTGACCTCATCCACCTCCTCTTGCATGGTCACCCCCTCACTCACATCTTTGACCACCACGTGGCCAGATGCCTCAGAGAGAATCACCGAGGTGAAGGGATCCCACTCCGCTAACGTTGTGCCCGAGGCCACTCGCTGGCCATCCTGCACCTTCAATCGGGCCCCGTAAACCACTTGATAGATCTCTTTCTTACGGCCCTTTTCATCCACGATCGTGATGGCGCCATTCCGGTTCATGACAACCAGATCTCCGGCTGCATTTCGGACCGTCCGGATGGCGTGGAACTGCACGGTCCCCGCAAACTTGTTCTCTAGCGTGGTCTGCTCTGCCAGGCGCGTCGCGGTACCCCCGATGTGGAAGGTCCTCATGGTCAACTGCGTCCCCGGCTCACCGATTGACTGGGCGGCCAAGACGCCGACCGCCTCCCCGAGCTCTACCATTCGACCGGTAGCCAGATTTCGGCCATAGCACTTGACGCACACTCCTCGCCTGGCCTCACAGGTGAGGACGGATCGAATCTTTACCTTGTCGATGCCCGCATCTTCGATTCGCGCCGCTAACGGTTCCGTCATCTCCTCATTGGCCTCAAGGATGGTCTCGCCCGTGAATGGATCGGTGACATCATCCAGCGCGACCCGACCCAGGATCCGGTCCCGGAGCGGCTGGATGATTTCACCCGCCTCCACCAGAGCGGTGACCCAGATCCCGTTGGGGGTACCACAATCCACCTCGGTGACGAGAACATCCTGGGCCACATCCACCAGCCGCCGGGTGAGATACCCCGAGTCGGCGGTCTTGAGCGCCGTGTCGGCCAACCCCTTCCGGGCCCCGTGGGTCGAGATGAAGTACTGGAGCACCGTGAGGCCCTCCCTAAAATTACTGGTGATCGGCGTTTCGATGATCTCCCCCGAGGGCTTGGCCATGAGACCTCGCATCCCAGCCAGCTGACGGATCTGCTGCTTGCTCCCCCGGGCCCCGGAGTCCGCCATCATGAAGACCGGGTTAAACTCCCCATCCTTCATGGCTTCGATCTCGCGGAAGAGTTCGTCGGAAACCTGCTCCGACACCTGCGTCCAGATATCGATGACCTTGTTGTACCGCTCCCCCTTGGTGATCAGACCATCCAAGTACTCCTGCTCGATCTTGATGACCTCCTTCCGCGCCGCCTCAATGATCTCCTCTTTCCTGGACGGGATGTGCAAATCATCAATCCCGATGGAGACCCCCGCCAGGGTGGCGTACCGGAAGCCCAGATCCTTGAGATTATCCAAGAGCCGGACCGTCTCGGCATTCCCCAAAACGTAGAAGCACTGGGAGGCCAGCCGAGTGAGCTCACGCTTGCTCATCTCTTGGTTAATAAATCGAAGGCTCGGGGGTAGGATCTCGTTGAAGACGACGCGGCCGACGGTGGTGTCGATCAGGTCCCCATTCCATCGCAGCTTGATCCTGGCGAGAAGCCCCACTTCGTCAGCATCATAGGCGGAGCGAACCTCCTCCATGGACCCAAAGACCTTCCCTTCTCCCTTTTCGTCGGCTCGGGCCTTGGTGACGTAGTACAGGCCGAGCACAACATCCTGACTCGGCGCGGCCAGCGGCATGCCGTTAGCCGGCGACAGAATATTGTGGGGCGCCCACATCAGGACCCGAGCTTCCAAGATCGCTTCGAAAGAGAGGGGGACATGAACGGCCATTTGGTCCCCATCGAAGTCGGCGTTGAAGGCGGCGCAGACGAGGGGATGAATCTTGATGGCCTCTCCTTCCACCAGGATGGGCTCGAAAGCCTGGATGCCCAGCCGATGCAGTGTCGGGGCCCGATTCAGGAGGACGGGATGCTCGCGGATCACCTCCTCCAGAGCGTCCCAGACCTCCGGACGACCCTTCTCGACCATCTTCTTGACACTCTTGATAGTGGTGACCTGTTCGTGTTGCTGGAGTAGTTTCCGGAATACAAACGGCTTGAACAGCTCCAGCGCCATCTTCTTCGGGAGACCACACTGGTGGAGCTTGAGTTCCGGTCCCACGACGATGACAGAGCGCCCCGAGTAATCCACCCGTTTTCCTAAAAGGTTTTGTCGAAATCGCCCTTGCTTCCCTTTCAGCATATCGGAGAGGGACTTGAGGGGGCGATTATTCTGTCCCTTCAAGGCCCGCCCCCGCCTCCCGTTGTCAAAGAGGGCGTCTACCGCCTCTTGGAGCATTCGTTTCTCGTTGCGGATGATGATATCGGGGGCCCGAAGCTCCATCAGGCGTTTCAGGCGATTATTTCGGTTAATGACCCGTCGGTACAGGTCGTTCAGGTCCGAGGTGGCGAAGCGGCCCCCGTCCAGGGGAACCAGGGGCCTCAGTTCCGGCGGGAGGACCGGGATCACTTCGAGGATCATCCACTCCGGTTTGTTCCCCGACGTCAGAAAAGCGTCCACGATTCGGAGGCGTTTCACGATCTTTTTCCGGGTTTGCTGGGAGGTCTCCCGCTGCATATGTCCCCGCAGCTCCTCTGCCAGTTTCCGGATGTCGACCTGCTTGAGGAGTGTTCGAATGGCTTCTGCGCCAATCTCCGCCTTGAAACCATTTCCATGCTCCTCTTGAAGCTTCCGATATCGGTCCTCGGTGAGGAGTTCCTTTAGCTTGAGAGGGGTACTCCCACGATCCACCACGACATACTCCTCGAAATACAGGACCTTCTCTAGGTCCCGGAGGGACATGTCGAGGAGATACCCGATCCGCGATGGAATCGACTTGAAAAACCAGATGTGGACGACGCGGGAGGCAAGTTCAATATGTCCCAGACGCTGGCGCCGGACCTTGGACCGGATCACCTCCACGCCGCACTTGTCACACACGACGTTCCGATGTTTGATCCCTTTGAACTTTCCACAGTTGCACTCCCAGTCCTTCGTCGGGCCGAAGATCTTCGCACAGAACAGTCCGTCTCGTTCCGGTTTGAAGGTCCGGTAGTTGATCGTCTCCGGCTTCTTTACCTCTCCGTGGGACCAGGAACGGATTTTCTCCGGCGAGGCCAACCCAATCCGGATGGCCTTAAAGCTTGTCGGATCGATGGGCTTTTCGTCAAAAAACCCGAAAAACTTATCCACTCGCCTTTCCTCCCTCTTCGAACGCGTCCCGCAAACCGGGCCGTTTACGGACCGAACGCCGACAACCAATCAAAAGGTGAATTCTTCTTGCCTCGAACCTGCCCGATGCCTCTCCACGCTCCTCGCTCACTTCTTTTCCGTGACCAGATCTACATCCAGGGCGAGACTTTGGAGTTCCTTGACCAGGACATTGAAGGACTCCGGAATTCCAGGCTCTAAGGTGCAGTCTCCCTTGACGATCGATTCGTACATCTTCGTCCGTCCGACCACATCGTCCGACTTGACCGTCAGGATCTCTTGCAGCGTATGGGCCGCCCCGTACGCCTCCAGGGCCCAGACTTCCATCTCCCCAAAGCGCTGACCGCCGAACTGGGCCTTTCCACCTAACGGCTGTTGGGTCACGAGCGAATAGGGGCCAATGGAACGCGCGTGAATCTTATCCTCCACGAGATGGGCCAGCTTCATGAGGTAGAGATAGCCTGCGGTAACCGGTTGGTGAAACGGCCTGCCCGTTCGCCCGTCGTAAAGGAGAGGCTTCCCAGACACGGGTAAGCCAGCTTTCTTCAACAGGTCCTTGATCTCCTTCTCCGAAGGCCCATCGAAAACCGGCGCATCCACCTTAAGGCCCAAAGTATGCGCTGCCCAACCGACGTGCGTTTCCAGGATCTGCCCGACATTCATGCGGGAAGGAACCCCTAAGGGATTGAGGATCACTTCGACCGGGGTTCCGTCGGGCAGATAAGGCATGTCCTCCTCGGGGAGGATTTTAGAGATGACCCCCTTATTTCCATGACGACCGGCCATCTTATCCCCTACCGAGAGCTTCCGCTTCATCGCTACATAGGCCTTCACCATCTTGAAGACGCCCGGAGCCAGCTCATCGCCCTTTCGCAGACGGGCAATCCGATTATCCAGGAGAGTCTGGAGCANNTCCTCGGATAAGACCTTGGCAATCTCCAGCAGCTCTTCTTCGGCGAAGGTGCTGAGTAGCTCCTCGGTCAGCTTCTTGCGTTTTGGGACCAGGACCTTCCGGCTTCCCTTGACTTTGACATCCTTCCCCACAATGCGGCCGGTGATGAGCTCTCGAATCCGCCGGTCCCGTTCATTGGCGATAATGGTAATCTCGTCGTCAAAGTCCTTCTGGAGCCGGGCAATCTCCTCATCCTCGATAGACTTGGCTCGCTCGTCCTTGTCCACGCCCTTTCGTGAAAAGACCTTCACCCCGACGACGGTACCCTGGATTCCCGGGGGAACATAGAGCGAGGCATCCCGGACATCCTCAGCCTTCTCACCGAAGATGGCGCGCAGGAGGCGCTCTTCGGGCGTCAGCACCGTCTCCCCCTTGGGGGTGACCTTGCCCACCACAATATCTCCCGGTTTCACCTCGGCACCGATCCGGATGATTCCACTCTCGTCCAGATCTTTCAATGCATCCTCGCCCACGTTGGGAATGTCCCGGGTAATTTCCTCTTTCCCCAGCTTCGTATCTCTGGCCTCGATCTCAAACTCTTCGATATGGATGGACGTGTACCGATCATCCTTCACCAAGCGCTCGCTGATGAGGACCGCGTCCTCGAAGTTATAGCCCCCCCAGGGCATGAAGGCGACCAACACGTTTTGACCCAATGCCAGCTCACCGCTCTGAGTCGCAGGACCATCCGCAATGACTTGACCTTTCTTGATCCGCTGGCCTACCCGCACGATGGGCCTCTGGTTGATACAGGTATTCTGATTGCTGCGCTCGAATTTCAGCAGGGTGTAAATGTCGACGTTGGGAACCTTGAGGTGCTCCTCGCGATCCCCATCGACCCGGATGATAATCCGATTCGCCGAGACAGACTCCACCGTTCCGGACCTCCGCGCCGTCACCACCGCCCCGGAGTCCTGTGCCGCCACTAACTCCATTCCCGTCCCTACAATCGGGGCCTTCGGACGGAGAAGGGGGACGGCCTGCCGTTGCATGTTCGCTCCCATGAGGGCCCGATTGGCGTCGTCATGTTCCAGAAACGGAATCAGGGCGCTCGACACCCCCACCAACTGCTTGGGGGAAACGTCCATGTAGGCCACTTTTTCCCGGGGAGCCATAATGAAGTTCCCGGTGAAGCGTGCCTGCACCCGCTCGTTCACGAATCGCCCCCGGGCATCGGTGGGGGCATTGGCTTGGGCGATGATAAAGCGCTCATCGACATCGGCCGTCAGATACTCGATCTCGTCTGTAACCCGGCCATCCCGGACCTTCCGGTAGGGCGTTTCGATAAAACCCAACTCGTTGACCCGGGCATAGGTGGAAAGGGACGAAATCAAACCCACGTTGGGCCCCTCAGGCGTCTCAATGGGACACATCCGCCCGCAATGGGTGGGGTGGACGTCCCGCACCTCAAAGCCGGCCCGCTCCCGGGAGAGTCCGCCAGGCCCGAGGGCGGATAACCGCCGCTTATGCGTGAGCTCGGCTAACGGATTCGTCTGATCCATAAACTGCGAGAGCTGCGAGGAACCGAAAAACTCCTTCAGGGCGGCGGTGACTGGCTTGGCATTCACCAGATCGTGAGGCATGAGGGTCTCGACTTCCTGGGTGCTCATCCGTTCTCGGACCGCCCGCTCCATCCGCCCGAGGCCAATGCGGAACTGCTCCTCAAGCAGCTCTCCTGCTGAGCGGACCCGGCGGTTACCCAGGTGATCGATGTCATCTACATGCCCCTCGCCGTGCTTCAAGTTGAGAAGGTACCGCACCACCGCCGCGATATCCTCCTTCTGGAGCGTCCGGATCTCGAGTGGTGTCTCTACCCCGAGCTTACTGTTCAACTTAAACCGGCCAACCTTGGAGAGATCGTACCGGCGCGGGTTGAAAAACATATTGTGGAGCAACGTCCGCGCACTCTCCAGCGTTGGCGGATCGCCCGGGCGCATCCGTCGGTAAATTTCGACCAGGGCATCCTCTTGCGACCTAGTGGAATCCCGCAGGATGGTATCGCGAATCTCAAAAACCTCGCGCTCATCGGTGCCTCGAAGGAGATGCAACTGCCGCACCTTTCGTTCAACCAATCGGCCCAGGACCTCCTCGGTAATCCCCTCGGCGCACTCTGCGACCACCTCGCCTGTCTGGTCATCGACGACATCCACAGCCAGGATCCGACCGATGAGGTCCTCCGGGTAGATCGGCACTTCTTTAACTCGAGCGGACTGGAGCCTCTTGAGGGCCGCGCCGGTGATCCGCTTCCCCCTCTGGAGAAGTACCTCTTTCCCCTTTGGATCGGTGAGGTCCTTGGCGGTCCGCCATCCCGAACTGACCCCCTCCAAGACCAAATCCCGGCTTCCGTCAAAGCGAACCGTATCTCGCTCATAAAAGAGGGAAAGGATCTCCTCGTTGGACCCGTAGCCGATCGCCCGGAGGAGGATGGTGACGAGAAACTTCCGGCGGCGATCCACCCGGACATGGAGGATATCGTGAGCGTCGAACTCGAACTCAAGCCACGAACCCCGGTTGGGGATCAACCGAGCGTGATAGAGGACCTTGCCACCGCTGTGGGTCCTGCCGGCATCGTGGTCGAAGAAGGCCCCAGGGGACCGGTGGAGCTGGCTCACGACCACGCGCTCCGTCCCGTTGATGATGAAGGTGCCGTGCTCACTCATCACGGGCATCTCCCCCAGGTACACTTCCTGCTCCTTCACATCCCGGATCCCCCGGGCCCCATTGCCCGATTTGTCCCAGACCACCAGGCGCAGGGTGACCTTCAAGGGAACCGAATAGGTCATTCCCTTCTCCCGACACTCCTCTGGCGTATACTTCGGTTCACCGAAATCGTACTTCACAAACTCGAGAGAGGCTGAGTCCTCGTAATCGCTGATGGGGAAAATGCTGCTGAAGACCCCCTGAAGTCCAGTCTCCTCCCGTCGCTCCGGAGACACCTCCAACTGGAGAAACTGCAGGAAAGAACCCCGCTGAATCTCGATAAGATTGGGAATGGCGATGATCTCTGGAAACTTCGCGAAGCTGATCCGGCGCTCCAGCTCCTTGGACTTCGCAACCGCCATGCTACCTCCACCTCATTGCAAAGGGTTTGCAAGCCTCTCCCCGGTTGAGAGAGGCATCCACCCGGCCTCAGTTACCCGTGACGCTCGCAATGCACACGGCTACTTGATCTCAACAGTCGCACCCGCCGCCTCTAACTTGGTCTTGATCTCTTCGGCCTCCTGCTTGGAGACTCCCTCCTTGACCGGCTTCGGCGCTCCATCGACCAGATCCTTGGCCTCCTTCAGTCCCAGGCTGGTGACAGCCCGAACTTCCTTGATCACCTGAATCTTTTTCGAGCCAGCGTTGGCCAGAACGACATTAAATTCCGTCTGCTCCTCCGCCGGCGCCGCGGCACCGGGGGCCGGCGCCCCCGCGGTCACTGCCACCGGGGCGGCGACAGCGGCGGCAGAGATCCCGTACTTCTCCTCGAGGGCCTTCACCGCCTCATGCAGTTCCCGGACAGTCCATGTGTCGATGGATTCGAGAAAATCCTGGACCGTAACCTTCGCCATCGAATCCTCCTATGGTTGATACGTGTAGGTGGTTGTAACTTCGCCCGACTTATTCTCCACTCGCCGTTTTCTTCTGCCGCACCTGACCCAAGCCCACCACGAATCCCCGCAGGGAGCCAGCCAGGACACCACCAAGTCCTCGAAGCGGCGCTACCATGAGTCCCATCAGCCGGGCCACCATCACCTCGCGAGGAGGCAGCTCCGCCATAGCCAGAACTTCCTCTCGCGGAAGGATTCGGCCCTCCACCAACCCCGCCTTGACTTGCAGAACCGGGACCTTCTTGGAAAAGGCTGTCAGCATTTTGGCGGTCGCCACCGGATCCCCAGAGGCGAAAGCAACTGCGGTAGGCCCCTCCAGGTACGGCTCAAGCTCTTGGATCCCCAGCTCGTGCGCAGCCAGTTGCGTCAGGCTGTTTTTGACGACACGATACTCAGCTGACACTTCACGAAGAACCCGCCGAAGCTCGGTGATCTCTCCGACCGTGAGGCCCCGATAATCGGTGAGAATCAAGCTCTTGGTCTCCCGAAGCCTCTCCTTGAGTCGCTCCACCTCTTCAACCCGTGCCTGCCGCCGTGCCGATACCCGGACCATCACCTCTCCTATACGTTCAAAGCCGTCCTGGCCTTTTGCCCCGTCGTACTACTATTATGATGTCTTCCCCAGTCCAGAGACGACGCCCAAGTCAATCCGAACCGACGGACCCATCGTCGATGAGACGGCAACTCCCCTCACGTACTTCCCCTTGCTGGTCGGGGGCTTTGCCCGGACCAGCGCTTCCAGGAGAGCTGTGGCGTTCTCGGTCAGGTGATCCTCCGAGAAAGAGACCTTCCCAAAGGGGGCATGGACAATGCCCGCCTTGTCCACCCGGTACTCGATCTTGCCTGCCTTAAAATCCTTCACCGCTCGCGCGATATCAAAGGTGACTGTGCCGGTCTTCGGATTCGGCATGAGCCCTCGGGGACCCAAGATCTTCCCCAGCTTCCCCACCTGACCCATCACATCAGGGGTGGCAATGGCCCGGTCAAATTCTAGCCACCCCTGTTGAACCCTTTCCATCAGGTCCTCGCCCCCGACATAATCAGCCCCAGCGTCCATGGCCTCCTTCTCTTTCTCCCCTTTGGCAAAGACCAGGACCCGGACTGACTTGCCCGTTCCGTGGGGAAGGACAACTGTGCCTCGAACCATCTGTTCCGCCTTGCGAGGATCCACGCCCAGACGGACCGCCATCTCCATGGTCTCGTTGAACTTGGCCGACGCCACTGACTTGACCGCCGAGATGGCCGTCTTGAGATCGACGGGTCCCGGCACCTGTTCGGCCACCGCCGCTGTCGCCTTCGTATACCGCTTTGAATATGTCATCCCTTCCTCCGACTTCGTCTCGGAAGACCTGTCAGAAACCAGCAGTCACCTATCAGCAACAACATAATTCTGTAGCCGACTGCTGACAGCCGATGGCTGATCGCTGTCGTCATGGTATAACCTCGATCCCCATGCTTCGCGCGGTCCCTTCAACGATCCGGACAGCCGCATCCAGCGTATTGGCATTCAGATCCGGCATCTTAGTCTTGGCGATTTCTTCCACTTGAACCCGGGTGACCTTCCCGACCTTAACCCGGTTCGGCTCCTTCGACGCCTGGGCAATCCCCGCTGCCTGTTTCAGGAGGATCGAGGCCGGTGGCGTCTTCGTAATAAATGTAAAGGAGCGATCGGCATAGACGGTGATCACTACAGGGATCACCAACCCCTCTTGGTGCTGGGTCTTGGCATTATAGGCCTTGCAGAACTCCATGATGTTCACCCCATGCTGTCCCAGCGCCGGACCGACCGGTGGGGAAGGATTTGCCTTACCCGCTGGCACCTGCAGTTTGACGATCGCCGCGACTTTCTTGGCCATTGCACCTCCAGCTCAGCCGTCAGCTGTCAGCCATCAGCAGTCAGCAGGAAATCCTTCCTGTCGTTGGCTTGTGCTGACAGCTGATAGCCGACTGCTAGTGGCTGCTCACTAGACCCTTTCCACTTGCAAGAACTCCAAGTCGACCGGAGTGGGACGACCAAAGATACTCACCATCACTTTCAGTCTTCCCTTCTCTGGCTTGACCTCCTCAACAATGCCGGTGAAGTTGGTGAAGGGCCCATCAATGACACGGACCGCCTCGCCCCGCACAAATTGGACCTTATGTCTGGGCTTCTCTGCGCCCTCCTCCACCTGCTGGCGGATCTGGGCGACCTCCTCCTCAGGGATGGGCGTCGGCCGGGTCCCGGGTCCAACGAAACCGGTCACCTTGGGGGTACTCCGGACCAGGTACCACAAATCATCCGACATCTCCATCCGGATGAGGAGATAGCCCGGAAAGAACTTGCGGGATGCGATCCGCTTCTTCCCTTTTTTGAGCTCGACCACATCCTCAGTTGGAATCAGAATCTCCGAGATCTTTTCCCGAAGGCCCAAGGCAGTTGCCCTCTGCTCAATGCTCGCCCTCACCTTGCCCTCAAACCCCGAGTACGTGTGGACCACGTACCACCGTTGCTCTTTTTGTTCCATCGTAACCATGCGTCAATTACCGGAGGACAACCGACATGATTCTTTGGAGAATCACATCGATTAGCCCCAGAAAGAATGAGACAATGAACACCGAGACAATCACCACGGCGGTTGAGCCGATGACTTCCTTGCGTGGAGGCCAGGAGACCTTCCCGAGCTCGGCCCGAACTTCTCTAAAGAACCGAACGACCTTTCGGACCCATTCCTGCATCTCAGTCCCCAGTTCAGAGTTCATGGTTCCTGGTTCATGGCAGAACTTCGGGTTCCCAAGCCCTGAACGCTGAACTATGAACCGTGAACCACACTGGCAGGCCAGGAGGGACTCGAACCCCCAACCGCCGGTTTTGGAGACCGGTGCTCTGCCAATTGAGCTACTGGCCTTCGTCCCCCGAATCGGTAACGACGCCCTGGTCGCCTCCCGAAAAACCGCCCTGCCCTATTTGACTTCCCGGTGGGTGGTATGCTTCCGGCACCACCGGCAATATTTTTTTCGCTCCAGCCGGTCTGGCGTATTCTTCTTATTCTTCATCGTCGAATAATTTCGACGCTTACAATCTCCGCACGCTAAGGCGATGATCTCTCGCACGCTCGCTCCGCTCACCACTATCCGCAATCAGCCTTTCGATCCTTGATGCTGATCGCTGACAGCCGTCTGCTCACGCCTACTTCTCCACCTCGCTCACCACCCCGGCGCCGACCGTCTTGCCCCCTTCCCGGATGGCAAACCGCAGCTCCTTCTCCAGGGCGATCGGCTGGATGAGCTCCACCGTCAAGCGCACGTTGTCCCCCGGCATCACCATCTCCACCCCCTCCGGCAGAGCGGCCACCCCCGTCACGTCCGTCGTCCGAAAGTAAAACTGGGGCCGATACCCAGAGAAAAAGGGCGTATGCCGGCCCCCCTCCTCCTTGGTCAGCACATAGCACTCCGCCTGGAACTTCGTGTGGGGCGTGATGGTCGCGGGCCGGGCCACAACCTGCCCCCGCTCGACCTCCTCCCGCTTCGTCCCTCGCAAGAGCAGTCCCACATTGTCCCCCGCCTGCCCCTGGTCTAACGTCTTCCGGAACATCTCCACCCCCGTCGCCACCGTCTTCTGGGTCTCCCGGAGGCCGACAATCTCTACCTCATCCCCTACCTTGATAACCCCCCGCTCCACCCGGCCGGTGACCACCGTCCCCCGCCCCGAGATCGTGAAAACGTCCTCCACGGGCATCAGGAAGGGCTTGTCAATCGGCCGCTCCGGCAGCGGAATGGCCGTGTCCACCGCGTCCGTGAGTTCGAAGATCGCCCTACAGTTCGCACAGCTCCGGTCCCCACAGCCGTGCTCCAGCGCCTTCAGCGCACTCCCCCGAACGATCGGAATCTGATCCCCCGGAAAACCGTAGTGACTCAACAGCTCCCGCAGCTCCAGCTCCACCAGGTCGAGGAGCTCCGGGTCATCCACCATGTCCACCTTGTTCAGGAAGACCACCAGACTCGGAACGTTGACCTGCCGCGCCAACAGGATGTGCTCCCGTGTCTGCGGCATCGGCCCATCATTGGCCGCCACCACCAGGATCGCCCCGTCCATCTGCGCCGCCCCCGTGATCATGTTCTTGATATAGTCCACATGCCCCGGACAGTCGACGTGCGCGTAGTGCCGCTTCGCCGTCTCGTACTCCACGTGCGCAATGGCGATGGTGATCCCCCGCTCCCGCTCCTCCGGCGCCTTGTCGATCTGATCAAAGGGAATGAACTGCACCTGCGGGTTCTGCGAATGCAGACACTTCGTGATGGCCGCCGTCAGCGTCGTCTTCCCATGGTCAATGTGCCCAATGGTCCCGACGTTTACGTGCTCTTTCGTCCGTACAAATTTTTGCTTGGCCA
>JABAOH010015642.1_pt1 | contig 16580 bp, 11 predicted proteins | sample 7062181 | NCBI WGS metagenome assembly JABAOH01 (sample SAMN14538630, study PRJNA623070) | marine sediment metagenome | biome: marine biome [ENVO:00000428]; feature: marine pelagic biome [ENVO:01000023]; material: deep marine sediment [ENVO:00002113]; isolation source: pool of 5 deep marine...
CGGAGACGGCCCTGCTACCAATGGTCGTCTCAGTGCGAATCCGTTTGGCAACGTAGAAGGCCCTGTGGAGTAACCGATTGAGGATCGCACCTGCGGCCTGGTGGTGGGACGCTTCGCTAAAGGCGCTTTTGACCTGTCCGAGAATCTGCGGTTCGCCCACCACCATGGAATCCAAACTGGAAGCAACGCGAAAGACGTGACGGACAGCCTCCTTACCCTGATGGACGTAGAGGAATTTCTCCAAATCCTTTCTCGGAACTCCGTGGAAATCAGAAAGGAATTCCTTGAGGACATGAATCCCCTCACCAACATCGCTCGCCGTCGCATAGACCTCCACACGGTTACAAGTCGAGAGGATCATATCCTCTTTGATCGACGCCAGGGAAAGGATCTTTTTCAGGGGCTCTCCAAGCTTGTCTTCCTCAAAGGAGACCTTCTCCCGAATCTCGATGGGCGCGGTCTTGTGATTGAGTCCGACGACAATGATATCCATTTCAATCGTTCGTCACTCTTCCTGTAGAAAGGGGTCGATCCGAGGCCAGTATGGCTCGAAAAGGTTTTATCTCCACTTGGCGTATGAATGAAGTCCGCTGAGTACGAGATTCACTCCGAGAAAGGTAAACAGAACGGCCAGAAAGCCGACGATTGCCATCATGGCAGCCTTTTTCCCTCGCCACCCGATAGCCAACCTCTGGTGTAACAGAGCCGCGTAGAGAAACCAGGTAATCAGGGACCATGTCTCCTTCGGATCCCAGCTCCAGTAAGACCCCCACGCATAGCTGGCCCAAACAGAACCGGTAATAATTCCGACCGTCAAAAGAGGAAAACCGAATGTGAGCGACCGGTAGTTCAGTTCGTCCAAAATTTTCAGAGAGGGAAGTCTCCGAAGAAAAACACCCGTTTTTTTGGACTTTATCTGGTGCTCCTGAATGAGATACATAATTCCCGTACAAAAGGCGAGGGCGAAAACGGCATTACCCAGAAATGCAAGTATTGCGTGGAATGGAAGCCAAAAACTTTTCAGAGCCGGGTGAAGCGGAAAAATCTCCTTGGGAAGGGCGAGGCCGACAACAACCAGGATCAATGCAACAGGTGCCACAAAGGCCCCGAGTACTCTGATTTGGTATTTGTAATGAACCACCAGGTAGACCAGCAGAATGGCCCAAGAGAAGAATGAAAAAGATTCATAGAGATTCGTAATGGGTAGGTATCCCGCTTCGTAGTACCGAAAGATCAAGGCGGTTGTGTGCAGGATAAAACCAACGGAGAGAAAGCCCACACCGATTTTGGAGAAAAGGTCTCTAAGAGAGACAACATAGATCAGATGACTGACAGCTCCAAACGCGTAAACAAAAGCCGCTAAGTAGTAAAAGATAAGGTTCATGGCGCCGCAATGGTCCTCGAATCTGGATTCTCTTGATCATAGCGGGCGATGGGGCCCCTTGGGCAGGCCTCGGACACGCTCTGGCAACTCGGGTCCGCTGCCTGATTCAAGGATGGTAACTTATCCGTTACCTCGAAAGAACTGAATTTTTCAAGTCGCAGCAATCAGCCATACCGAACGCTAAAGCCCTCGAACTCCCCGGTGCAAGGTTCTTCCTCCACCTGGACACGGGTGACACTCGCACCGGGTGGCCCTTTATGGCACCACTTTACGAGCTCATCCACGCGATTCTCCTCTCCTTCAACCAAGACCTCCACCGAGCCGTCCCAACGGTTTCGCACCCATCCCGAAACCTGAAGTTCACGGGCTACTTCTTGCGTCGTAGCTCGAAAAAAAACTCCCTGAACGTATCCCTCCACGATAAGCCGTTTTCTCACGCTAGCCATTGAAACTCCGCCGACGAAACAATCCTGAAATTAGCATACAGGCACCTTGAAATCAACCTTGGCGCTTTTCGGAGCGGTTTCCCATAGTTGACCCGCGGCCAGACTCATCACGGATGTGATTTGCCGAGCGCCCTTGCCTGTGGTGAACTTCATTGTTCGTGAGCGACGTTTGCGGGAGCGGTGGGGCACCCATTGGAGATGAACAGGGAGGGGAAAGATTCGCCTTCAGAGCGGGGAAGGGGCAGGTGTTCCCCGCCTGCGAACTCCAAAAGGGGTCAACGCGTAAGCAAGGGAGCGAAGGGACAACGGTGTTCTCCTCCGAAAAACTAAGACGGACAGGAGTCAATGAACAGCGAAGTCATTCATCATTGAAACCGAGGAACTTCCCATGCACCCCTCTTGAAAAGGAAAAGGAAGATCTTATATAATCATCGCCGAATTTCTCGACAGATAAACACACCCCTTTACGGCTTCATAGAGAATTATCTTTCTCGAATCAGAACAACCAGGATTCTCAGGAGAAAAAAGATGAACAGGCTCTTTGTGGGGATCGATGTCGGCTCAATCAGCGCGGACACGGTTGTTGTTGACGAGGAGAAGCGCGTCCTCGAAAAACACTATACCCGAACAAAAGGGCAACCTCTGAGAACCGTCCTGAGGGTCTTGAAGGACCTTTTGGGTCACATTTCCCGGGAACAGATCGCGGGCACCTATTTTACCGGCGTTGGAGGAAAGCTTCTGTCCGAGCTTCTGGAAGGCGAATTCGTCAACGAGATCATCGCCCAAGCGCGGAGCGTTGAGCATTTTCATCCCGACGTGAGGACGATTATCGACATTGGCGGAGAAGACTCCAAGATGATTCTGATCGAGGTCGAGGAAGATCGATGGAAGATCAGCGATTTTGCGATGAACACGCTCTGTGCGGCGGGGACGGGTTCATTTCTGGACCAGCAAGCGAGTCGATTGGGATTGACTATCGAGGAGTTTGGCAAGCTGAGCTTGCAGTCAGAGAATCCCCCCCGAATTGCTGGACGTTGCAGCGTCTTTGCCAAGTCTGACATGATTCATCTCCAACAGATCGCCACGCCCGACTACGACATCGTCGCGGGACTCTGCTATGCCCTGGCCAGGAATTTTAAGAGCAACATCGGCAAAGGGAGGGCTTTCATTAAACCCATCAGTTTTCAGGGAGGTGTGGCCGCCAACGCAGGCATGCGCCGGGCGTTTCTGGATATCCTGGAACTCGAAGAGAGGGATCTGATCATTCCGGAATACTTTCCCTTCATGGGGGCTCTCGGTGCCATCTGGGCTGGACGCGACAACGGGATCGAAAGGCCTTTTAAAGGTCTCGAACAACTTGAAGCGCATCTGGCCCACTACCAGGAGGAACGAAAATTTCATAAACCCCTTACCCTCTCAAGCCGCCATGCCAATCGCGCCTATCCGATACGAACAGACTTGCCCAAATCAGAACACATCGAAGCCTATTTAGGGCTCGATGTCGGATCGATCAGTACGAACCTTGTCGTCATCGATAAAGCAGGGAATGTCCTGGCAAAGAGGTATCTGATGACAGCCGGTCGCCCTATCGAGGCGGTCCGACGAGGGTTGAATGAAATCGACGAGGAAATCGGGAGCCGAGTGGATATCCAAGGGGTTGCGACGACCGGTTCCGGCCGATATCTGACAGCTGATTTCGTTGGAGCCGACATCGTGAGGAACGAAATCACAGCCCAGGCGACGGCCGCCGCATTCATTGATCCTGAGGTCGATACCATCTTCGAGATTGGGGGTCAGGATTCGAAATACATCAGCCTCAACGATGGGGTTGTCGTCGACTTCGAGATGAACAAAGTCTGTGCGGCTGGCACGGGCAGTTTTCTCGAGGAACAGGCTGAGAAGCTAGGCATCTCGATCAAAAACGAATTTGGCCAACTCGCTTTGTCATCAAAAGAACCCGTTCGCATGGGAGAGCGGTGCACAGTCTTCATCGAGTCCGACCTTGTCCATCACCAACAACGTGGTGCCTCAACGGTCGATCTCGTGGCCGGTCTCAGCTATTCCATCGTGGAAAACTACCTCAACCGAGTTGTCGGAGATCGACGGGTCGGAAACCGAATCTTCTTTCAGGGCGGCACCGCTTTTAACCAGGGCGTGGTGGCGGCCTTTGAGCAGGTTCTTGAAAAACCGGTTACTGTGCCCGCCCACCACGATGTAACCGGCGCCATTGGTGCCGCTTTTCTAGCCATGAAGGAGAGGACCTGGGAGAACAGTCAGTTCAAGGGCTTCGATTTGAGCCAGAGGGAATATGAGATTAGAACCTTCGAATGTAAGGGATGCGAGAATCTCTGTCTGATTCGAAAGGTCAGTGTTGAGGGAGAAAAACCCCTCTTTTACGGTAGTCGCTGCGAGAAATACGATGTTGTCAAGCGGAGCAAGGGTAGCAATCTTCCAGATCTCTTTGCGGAAAGAGAGGAACTGTTGTATGCTCCCTATCCAGGAGAAGAAGATCTTCCTCCGGATGCTCCTATTATCGGTATTCCGAGAATTCTCAACTTCCTTGATTTCCTTCCATTCTGGAAAGCCTTTTTCACCGAGCTGGGTTATCGTGTGGTTCTGAGTGAGCCGAGTAACAGGGAGCTCATTCGGAAGGGTGTAGAAACGGTGGTCGCAGAGACCTGTTTTCCAATCAAAGTCTCCCACGGTCATGTCCTTGACCTCCTAGAAAAGGGGATCAAAACAATCTTCCTCCCGAGTGTGGTGAGTCTCAAAAGCCCGCGACCGGACATTCCGGTGAGCACCGTATGCCCCTACGTCCAGAGTTTCCCTTACACGGTCAAATCTTCGATCAACTTCGAAGTTTATGGTGCGGAAATCCTTCATCCGGTTGTCCACTTTGGGTGGGAACGTAAGGACCTGGAAAAAGAGCTTATTCGATTTGGAGGGGTTCTTGGCCGGAGCGCATCCCGTGTAAGACGGGCTTATGTCAGGGCAGAGGAGCATCAGACCCGATTCAGGGAGACTATCCTGCAAAGGGGTCGGGAGATTCTCGCCACACTGAGTCCAGGCCAGAAACTGATGGCCATCATTGGCCGCCCTTATAACACTTGCGATTCGGGTGTCAATCTCGATCTTCCGAGAAAGCTCAGGGAATTAGGGGAACTGGCCATTCCTATGGATTTTCTCCCCTTGGATGAGATGGCTCATCGCGATGGAATCAGGGAGATGTACTGGCGCTACGGCCAACGGATTCTCTGCGCGGGGTATCTGGCCAAAGAGACCCCTCACCTCCATGGGGTTTATATCACCAATTTTGGTTGCGGCGCCGACTCCTTTATCGCCCATTTCTTCAGGGATTTGATGAAAGGCAAGCCCTATCTCCAATTGGAGATCGACGAACATTCTGCTGATGCCGGGGCCATCACACGATGCGAAGCTTTTTTGGATAGCCTCAAGAACGTAAAGTTAACTGCCGAAGCGATCGAGAAAAGCCGGAGAAGGGTGGCGACCGATAGAACCCGGAAAATATACATTCCCTACATGTGCGATCATGCCTACGCCACGGCGGCAGCTTTTCGAGCCTGCGGAGTGGATTCCGATGTCTTTCCTGAACAGGACGAGGAAACCCTGGCGTGGGGACGTAAGTTCACGACCGGGAAGGAGTGTTACCCCTGTATCCTGACAACGGGTGATATGGTCAAAATCGTGAAAAGGGATGAATTCGATCGTAACCGGGCCGCCTTCTTTATGCCATCAGGAAACGGCCCCTGCCGATTTGGCCAATACCATCGTTTCCATCGCCTCGTCCTCGATGAGCTCGGATTCGAGGATGTCCCCATCTATTCGCCGGATCAGGACGAGTCTCTCTATTCGGATTTCGGTATTATTGGGGGCAAGTTCTTGCGGCTCGGTTGGCAGGCAATCGTTGCCGTTGATCTCTTGACCAAAAAACTTCTCGAAACACGCCCTTACGAAAAAACTCCAGGGGGAACGAATCGGGTCTACCAGGAATGCCTCTCCCTGATCTGCAAAACGATCGAAGCTGAAGGCGATCTGGAGAAGGCGGTGATCGAATGCCGGAATCGATTCGAGGCGATTGAGACCACGGGAAATGGTCACAAGCCGTTGATCGGTATCGTCGGAGAAATCTATGTCCGATCTAATCCTTTTGCCAATGAAAGCGTCATCGCCAAGGTGGAACACTTTGGTGGAGAGGCATGGTTGGCACCGATTACCGAATGGATCCACTATGTCAACGCCATGGGACGGAGACGCACGCTCAAAAGAAAGCACTTTTCCAACCTTCTGAGGATCGCCCTGACTGAGTATTACCAGAAAAAGGATGAGCATAGACTCGAAAAGATTTTCCGCCATCACCTGCGCCATGGTCATGAGCCCTCGACCCGAGAGGTTCTCCATAAAGCCAGCCCCTATGTGCACGATTCGTTCGAGGGAGAGGCGATACTCAGTATCGGGAAAACCGTTGACTTCTGTAAGCAGGGGGCCAGCGGGGTCATCAACGTGATGCCATTTACATGCATGCCGGGAACGATTGTCAGCGCGCTCCTCAAGCGATATCGCGAGGAGAACAACAATCTTCCCGTTCTCAACATGGCCTATGATGGGCAAGAGCAGACAAACACCCTGACTCGGATCGAGGCCTTCATGCATCAGGCGAGGCAGTACCACGAACAACAAGGCCATCGGAGAAAATCGCATTGAGGCGTGAAGGAGACAGTGGTCAGGGTGCTTCCCCCCTCCAGGCTGTCATATTTGACATGGACGGCGTGATCGCCGACACAGAGCCATTACACGCCCACGCTTACACCGAAGTCCTCAAAACATTCGGCATTCACATTACCGAGAGCCAGTACCGAAAAGCCATCACGGAGGAAGGAAGGACGATCGCCGAGTGGTTTGTCGACCTCGGTGGCAATCCTGAAAAGATCGAAGACCTCTACAGACAGAAGGACCGCATCTACTTTCCCCTCTTGAAAAGACAGGGGGTTCCCAGGCCCGGTTTGCGAACCCTTCTGGCAGACCTTCGGGAAGCGGGCGTCGCATGTGCACTGGCCACAAGTGCGCGCGGGAAAAATGCGAAGTTTATTCTCGATCTCTTTGGGTTGGGACAGTTCTTTGCGGTGTGTCTGGCCCTCGAGGATGTGACCCGGGTTAAACCCCATCCCGAGGTGTTTCTCCTCGCCTTGAAACGGCTCTCTGCCCAACCTCACCGAACCGTGGTACTGGAGGACGCACCAAAGGGTGTCCGTGCCGCCATTAATGCCGGAATAAGGGTCGTTGCTGTCCCCACGTCTTGGACCCGCCACTATCGCTTCGACGGCGCTGCCCTTGTGGTTGATTCCATGGAGAATCTATCCGTTTCAACACTCAGCGAGTTGTTGACTCGATAGAAATCCCTTCGACCGGGTTGTCAACGAGAGGGGATGGATCTCCGAATACTTGAATAGACCAAACTTCAGCCTGCCTGGGTATTGTGGATCGTCAATTTCAAATGTCAAAATCCAAATGCCAAATGAAGCATCAATATCCCAACCCCAAAACTCCTAGGTTCTCTCGACGATCAGGCATTCAGCCCCATCGACAAATCCATTCCCGCCTAGGCATCCATTACAGGTTTTTCATTGGGCATTTGGCATCTTATCTTATTTGAGCTTTGTCATTTGTCATGTATAATTTTTACTTCCTATCGATTGATTCATCGGGCCCCGCTATTCCCTTATTAGGGCTATTCCACATTAGCCGATCATTTTTTTGAATTCTTCCTCTGTGACAATCTGAACCCCAAATTCCCGAGCCCGGTCGACCTTCGACCCGGGATCGACCCCGACTACCAGGTAATCGACCCTCTTGCTCACACTTGAGGCAGTCCTGCCACCCAAAGATTCAACGAGATCTCGAGCCTCATCCCGTCGCAGGGACTCAAGGGTTCCAGTAAACACAAAGGTCTTTCCCTCGAGCTTTTCCAGACGAGCCACAGACGGCTCGTCAATCATGAGTCCTGCCTTTTTCAGCCTCTTCAGAATCTCCATGTTCTTCGGATCCTGAAAGAACCTGGCCACACTCTGAGCCACTTCTGGGCCAACTTCGTCGATCGCCATGAGCTCCTCTTCATTGCTTTTGGAGAGCCGTTCCAAGGATCCGAACTCGTGGGCCAATAGTTCTGAGAGATGTTCTCCGACATGGCGGATACCGAGACCATAGAGGAATCTAGCCAGGGGTTTTTTCTTACTCTTATTTAGAGCATCGCAAATATTTTGTGCCGATTTGTCGGCCATTCGCTCCAGCGATGCGAGGGATTCACGCTCGAGGTTGTATAGGTCGGCAATGTCAGTCACCAAACCTTGATCAACCAGCTGGTCCACCAGTTTTGTGCCTAGCCCATCAATGTCCATTGCCCGTTTTGAGGCAAAGTGCCGGATGCTACCCTTCAGTTGGGCCGGGCATGAAAGGCTGATGCAACGATGTGCCGCTTCGCCGGGGAGGCGGACCACATCCCCACCGCAAACAGGACATTTTTCGGGAATTCGATAAGGGCCGGCCTCCTCGGTCCGCCTTTCTTTCAGCACCTTAACGACTTCTGGGATCACGTCACCCGCCCGTTGCACAACAACCGTGTCTCCAATACGGACATCCTTCCGAACGACTTCGTCTTGGTTGTGGAGCGTCGCATGGCTGATACGGGCGCCTCCGACCCAGACCGGTTCGAGTTCAGCAACGGGCGTAACCACACCGGTTCTCCCGACTGAAGCAATAATGTTGACGACTCTGGTAATAGCCTGATGAGCCGGAAATTTGTAAGCCAACGCCCAGCGTGGACTTCTGGAAACCTGTCCGAGTGTGGCCTGGAGGTCAAGCCGGTTGACCTTGATTACCACTCCATCGATTTCATAGGGCAGGGTTTCCCTTTTCTCGGTCATTTCGTCATAGTAAGCGATCGCCTCTTCGATACCTGCACAGCTTCTGACCACAGGGTTAACCCTCACACCCCACTTCGGTAGGGTCTGGAGAAATTCCCAGTGGGTCTCGAAAGTCACTCCCCTCGCCGTTCCCATGGCGTAACAGAATATTTTGAGCGGTCTCGAAGCGGTTACCTTAGAATCCAACTGGCGCAGAGATCCGGCCGCAGCATTGCGAGGGTTGGCAAAAACCGGCTCTCCCAACGCCTCACGCCTCCGATTCAACACCTCGAAATCCTCAATCTCCATGTAGACTTCACCCCGGATTTCGATCAGCTCTGGAACCGGCATCTCCCCTTCTTGGAGAATGAGCGGAATGGTTTTCACTGTTCTGAGGTTTTGCGTAATATTCTCTCCGGTAAAACCATCGCCTCGCGTGGAACCGACTGCGAACTTACCCTCGTCGTACAACAGTTCAACAGCCAAGCCGTCCATTTTAGGTTCGACCACGTATTCGATCTCCTCGTGAGTTCCCAGGAATCGTTTCACCCGTTGGTCGAACTCCCGAGCCTCAGTCTCATCCATTGCGTTGGCAAGACTCAACATCGGAATCGTATGCGTCACCGTTTCAAAGACATCGAGCGGCGGAGCTCCGACTCGCTGGGTGGGGGAATTTGGATCATAAAGCTCAGGGTGTTCTTTTTCAAGATCCTCCAACTCCCGCATTAGCTGGTCATACTCGGCGTCGGAGATATCTGGAGCATCCAGAACGTAATAACAGTAGTTGTGGTATTCGATCTTTTTCCGAAGGGCTTCCAATTGTTTTCGGATGGATTCCTCAGCCACTGCTACCCACCTTTTTCCATTGAACCACAATATTTTAAAAAGCAACAAACCCTTTGTCAATCAAAGCGTCCAGAGGCTTTTCATCAGTTTTGGGGACGCTCATGTTCCTCAGGGACGTTTGTGGAAGCGTTGGGGGACCCAGATAGGTTAAAGGATAAAGGCCAAGGGTTTGTTGGGAGTGGTTCTCCTTGAACCTTCTGCCTTTTTCCTTCGTCCTGGGGAAGCAAAATCTGCGAGCCCAACGAGGGTCAAGGCGAGAGCACGGAAGCGAAGGGAGGGAGACCGAAGGCCGGAATCATCGAAGGCAATTCTATATAAACTTTATGGTTTTAATTACTTAGATAGAATTAACTATAAATTATGTTCATAATAATAGCTTAAGCAACTCAAATGGTAAACTAAATGTAATATCATCTGGCATGGGGTGTAAAAAGTTCAAGAAGTTTCACAAAAATATGGGAAAAGCCCTTGACAAATGGAAGAAAACCGAATATTAATCAATGGTGGTCCAAAGTGGATTGAAGTGGCTCATTAACCTCTAGCACCGGGGCATTTGGCAGAGATGTTTCGCGGTAGATACGAACATATTATCGATGCGAAAGGAAGGATCAAACTCCCGTCCCGATACTGGGAGGTCCTCCAGAATAAGTACGATCAAAATCTGATTATCACAAATTTCGATGGATGTCTATGCGCATTTCCACTCAAAGAATGGGATCTCTTGGAAAAAAGGATCCTCGCTTTGCCAGCAATGAAACGGGAGGTCCGGTATTTCAAGAGATTCTTTCTTGGCGGCGCTGTTGACTGTTGGGTAGACAAACAACGGCGGGTCCTCATTCCACAGGCTCTTAGAGGGTATGCTAAGCTCAAGAGGGACATCGCACTGGTGGGTGTCATCAATCGATTCGAGATCTGGGCAAGAGAGAGATTGGATCCCCAAATGGAGGTGGTTCACAAGAAATTCGAAGAGATTGTTGAACCTCTTGGTGATCTCGTGTTCTAACTCATCAGTTATGTCAGCATGGGATGGAAGGAGGGGGTGAGAAGAATCACTCAATAGGTTGGGGCGTCCATGGTTGAGCACCACCCAGTTTTGTTGGAAGAAGTCATTACCTATCTGAGGTGCGAGGATGGAAAAACCTATGTTGACTGTACGCTGGGTGGTGGCGGTCATGCCGCTCACATTTTGGAAAAGAGCTCTCCCACTGGAAGGCTTCTGGGAATAGATTGGGATCCCGAGGCGATTCGTATCAGCAGGGATCGCCTAAAGGAATACGGAGGGCGAGTTTTTCTCGTCCGTGACAACTTTTCTAACCTCACCAGGATTGTCAAGGACCGGGGTTTTCAATCTGTGGACGGGATTCTGCTCGATTTGGGAGTGTCTTCTTTTCAGCTCGAGCATGGGAAAAGGGGCTTCAGCTTTAGAGGTGAGGCCCCCCTCGATATGAGGATGGACCCCAACCGCAGGGAAATGGCTGCAGATCTGATCAACAGGCTCCCAGTGAGAGAACTGGAAAGACTCCTGAAGGCTTATGGTGAAACCCGATGGGCCAAAAGGGTCACCCGGCTCATTGAGGGACGTCGAAAAAAAGGCTTCATCAGCACCACTACGGAACTGAGAAGTATTGTTCATTCCGCTATTCCTGCCCCGCTCCATCCAAGGCGAATTGATCCAGCGACCAAGACGTTTATGGCTCTTCGCATCGCGGTCAACGAGGAGCTTGACAATCTCAAAACCGTTTTGGAGGAGGCGCTTTCGGTGCTGGGCAGAGGAGGAAGAATCTGTGTCATCTCTTTCCACTCACTGGAGGATCGCCTTGTCAAGGAATTTTTCCGGATGGCAGAGAAGGGTTGCACCTGTCCTCCTCATCTTCCTCAGTGTGTGTGTCATGGGGAAAAGACCCTGAAGGTTGTAGAGCCAAAACCAATAAGACCATCCCAAAAGGAAATCGAGGAGAATCCGCGAGCGAGAAGCGCCAAGTTGAGGGTCGCCGAAAGAATCTGAGACGATTTGTCATTGTGGGCCGGTCAAGAGGTTGGCCATGGGTAAAGCCGTTTCTGGCTTTCTAGTGGAAACACAGTCCTGGGGGCGGGAACGCCGACGAGACCAATCCGTCAGAAAGAGCCTTAGACCCGTGGCCTTTACCTTTCTTGTGATCATCATGCTGGTCTTTTTCTATCTTTTTTTCGTCTGGTCGAGACTACGGGTCATCGATCTCGGCTATAGGGTCTCCAAAGCTCTGAAGGAGCAGAGCGACCTCATCAAGATGAATGGGGAACTCAGAATTGAACGAGCAACCCTGATATCTCCAGAACGGATCCGTTCGGATGCCGAAAAGAGGCTGGGGATGAGAGCACCCCAAGGGCATCAGATTCGGTATATACCATGAGGAAAAAGCAGATCAACTGGCTGAAATTTCGTATCTTTCTCATATTCTTCCTGTTTTTCATCTGTTTTGTTCTGATTCTTCTGAGGGCTTTGCAACTCCAGATTGTGGAGAGAGAAAATCTCCAGGAACTGGCGGCGAGACAACATCAGAGGATCATCGAACTCGTGCCCAACCGCGGGACCATTTTTGATCGAAATTTGAGTGTAATGGCCGAAAGCACCGAGATCGAGTCCCTCTACACTCATCCACGCCAAGTAAAAAATGTCCGCCAGGCGTCCAGGAAGATTGCTGACATCTTGGGGATGAATCCACGGACGATCGAAAGAAAGCTCAGATCCCAAAGGCCCTTTGAATGGCTTCAGCGAAAAATTCTTCCAGCTAAGGCTGAAAAGATCAGGGAACTCGAAATCGAAGGCATCAACTTCCTGAAGGAGAGCCAGCGATACTACCCGAATGGCTGGCTAGCGGCCAATCTTCTGGGATTTGTCGGGATCGATCCCGAGGGGCTTGAGGGTCTGGAATTCCAGCACGACCGTTACCTCAATGGACATCCGCACAGGGTTCTTCTCGGATTGGACGCTAAAGGTCGAGAAATCATCACTGAACTTCTTGTTGTACCGACCGACCTTCCCAGTTACAGCGTCGTCCTCACGGTTGATCTGAATATCCAATATATTGTTGAAAAAGCCCTCACGGAAGCAGTCAAAAAAACCCGGGCGAGATCTGCCATGGCGTTGGTGATGGAGCCTCAGACCGGTAGGATTCTGGCAATGGCAATCCGACCCACTTTCAACCCCAACATGGTCAGAAACTACAATGGCGACGTGATCCGGAACCGGGTCATTACCGACGCGTTCGAGCCGGGATCGATCTTCAAGGTCTTCCTCCTCGCCATCGCCCTCGAGGAAAAAGTGACCCAGAAAAATGAAATCTTCTACGGTCACAACGGAAGGTATCAGATCGGTAAAGAGATCATCCATGACCACAAGAGATTCGGCTGGCTCACCCTAGAGAAAATCATCAAGTTTTCAAGCAACATTGGGGCAAGCCAGATCGGACTTCGACTCGGTGCGGAAAAGCTTGATCGGCACATCAGGGACTTCGGGTTTGGTGCTCGCACTGGCATCAACCTCCCGGGTGAGGCCAAGGGGATCGTTCGGAACCCCAAAAGCCTATCCGAGGTCGGCGTTGCGAATACCGCTTTTGGCCAAGGTATCTCAGTCACAGCGATTCAGCTCATCACCGCGCTGTCAGCGATTGCGAATGGGGGGAACTTGATGCGCCCCTACGTGGTCGATCGAATCATTGACCAAAGCGGAAACGTGGTGAAATCATTCACTCCAGAACCCAGAAGAAGGTGTATCTCTTTAGAGACGAGCCAAGAGGTGACAAGGATCATGAAGGCGGTGGTGGAGCCAGGTGGAACCGGGACGGAGGCCGCTGTGCCAGGATATCTTGTGGCCGGGAAAACAGGGACTGCCCAGAAGATCGATCCGTTACTGAAGAAATACTCAAATGAGAACTACATCGGATCCTTCATGGGTTTTGTGCCGGCTGACGATCCGAGGCTCGTCATTCTCGTCATCCTTGACGAACCCGAGAAGACACCCTACGGAGGGGTGATTGCGGCACCCGTGTTCAAGACGATTGCCGAGAGGAGTCTCCAATACCTGAACGTTCCGCCTACCGAAGTAACTGCCTCTCCTCGAGTAGAGAGAAGCCCAAATTACTATCCGAGAACCAAGAGACGGGAGTCCTTCCCGCCAGATATTGCAGTCCAGCCAGATGGGGTCATGCCAAACCTCTTGGGTCTTAGCATGAGGAACGCGCTGGGGCGGCTTGGGAAATCGAATGTCGAAGTCCAAATGAGCGGTCGGGGACTCGTCGTGAAGCAGAAACCGCCCCCTGGCAGCCGCTTGAAAGAGGGAACGGTCTGTTATTTGAGATTGAGACCACCATCCTAACGGTGAAGGGAAATCGTAATAATATACTTTAAATGAAAGTGATTAAGCTACTATAGTTATTCAAGTTTGTTGATTATAAAATTGGTTAGTTCACAGGTTCCATCAAATGCGATTGAAAGATCTGATCGCTGATATGCCTCAGAAGAAGGTCATTGGAAATCCGGATGTCGAGATTCAAGGTATTGCCTACCATTCAGCTAAGGTGAACCGAGGGACCTTATTCGTGGCACTATACGGAATGAATGTCGACGGTCATAACTTCACGGAGGAAGCCCTTGACAGGGGAGCAGCTGCGTTGGTGGTGACCCGACACCAGGGAATAGACAAGAGCGTTCCTCTCGTCATTGTGCCCGACGGCCGTGCTGCTCTCGCCCAACTTTCAGCTACCTTTTTCGGCCATCCTTCCCGAGGAATGCGATTAATCGGTGTGACCGGAACGAATGGAAAAACCACGACATCCTACCTGATCGAGTCGATTTTCAAAAACGGATCCTTGGCCTGCGGGGTTATCGGTACCATCAACTATCGGTTCTGCGGTTGCGTCATGCCAGCTCCGATGACGACACCAGAATCCTATGACATTCAGAGAATCCTCCGAGAAATGCTGGATTCTGGGATCACTGACGTTGTCATCGAAGTTTCATCCCATGGTGTCGATCTCAAGCGGGTCGATAGCTGTCATTTCGATGTCGGGGTTTTCACCAACTTCACCCAGGATCATCTCGACTATCACACTGACCTCGACCAGTACCGCCAGTGCAAAGAACATCTCTTCACCACGATCATTCCGGGTGGCGACAAGCCGAACCGAATGGCGGTGATCAACCTCGACGACCCGACCGGAGAGAATCTCTGGCACAGGCTAAGCTACGCTAAGACCGGCTATGGGATACACAGACGAGCCTCGATTTGGGCACAGGAGGTAACAAATTCGGCCGAAGGTGTCGAGGCAACCGTCCACACCTCCGAAGGGACCCTGAGAATCCACTCTCCCCTTGTCGGTGACTTCAACATCTATAACATTATGGCCGCCATGGGAACGGCGATGGCTCTCGGTCTATCAGAAGCCTCGATCCAGGATGGGATTCAAACCCTGTCCAGCGTACCGGGGAGGATGGAGCGGATCGAAAACGATCAGAAATTGCAGATTTTTGTGGACTACGCCCATACCCCAGATGCTCTGGAAAGGGCGCTCATGGTCCTGAGACCACTCCGCACGAAGGGTCGACTCATCACGGTCCTTGGATGTGGGGGCGACCGGGACCGGACGAAACGCCCATTGATGGGTGGCGTCGTCGCTCGGTTGAGTGATCTCTCCATCATCACCTCCGACAATCCACGGAGTGAGCCTCCCGGGAAGATCATTCAGGAAATCGAGTTGGGTTTCACATCTCACGAGAGTCGCTCCCTTGAGCGGGAGGACCTAGAAGGAGGGGCTGAAACAAAGGGTTATATCAAGATCGAAAACCGAAGAGAAGCAATCAGACTCGCGATAAGGACAGCACGCCCTGGCGACATCATTCTCGTCGCGGGAAAAGGACACGAAGATTACCAAATTCTGGGAGACCGGAGAATTCCCTTCGACGACCGAACAGAGGTGAGAAGGGCTCTCCAGAAAAGATTCGCAAAACATTAACAGGAATATGAACCGGGTATTTCAATTCACCTGTTCGGAGATTCTCAAAGCCACAGGAGGTCATTTGCTCCAAGGGGATCGAGAGGCCTCATTTTTGGGTCTTTCCACAGACTCGAGGACGATCAAAGCAGGCCAAATCTTCCTCACCCTTAGGGGTGAACAATTCGATGGTCATGCCTTTGTGGGAGATGCCTTGGCCAGGGGCGCTGCTGGTGTGATTGGACAGAACGGATATCTTGACGGGGGTTCCGTCGGCACATCCGCGTCCCAGCCCATGATCGCCGTTCCCGAAACCCTACGGGCTTTGGGAGACATTGCCAGGTTTTGGAGAGATAAGTTCTCTGTGCCCGTTATCGGAATTACCGGAACAAATGGAAAGACAAGTACCAAGGAGATGATCGCCTTTCTTTTGGAAGAACGGTATCGGGTTCTCAGGAGTCTCGGAACTCTCAACAACTTGGTAGGACTTCCCCTATCCCTCTTAAATCTTGGACCCTCCCATGACATTGTGGTCCTCGAGATGGGAACGAACATGCCAGGAGAAATCAAAAGGCTTGCCGAGATCGCTCGGCCAACTGTGGGGCTCATTACCAACATCGGCGTGGCTCACCTGGAGGGAATGGGATCTCTCGAAATCCTGGTCAAAGAAAAAGGGGAGTTGTTTCGGGCAATCGGAAAAAAAGGCACGGTTGTGATCAACCAGAACGACCCTCACGTGTTGCGCCTCGCCAGGGAATGTCGAGCAAAAAAGACCCTTTTTGGGATCAATACAGAAGCCGATGTCGTGGTCGACCAGATTCAATGGCGCCGTGCCAAAGGGGTTCGATTCAGGCTCAGGATCGGAGAGGGAACCGCTTGGGTCAATTTCCCCCTCATGGGACTTCAATTTGTCAACAACGTTGCCGCAGCAACTGCAGTGGCTTCGCTCTTTGGGCTGAAAGTGGGTGACATGAAGAGGAGGTTAGAACAGTTCAAGGCTCCGCCCATGAGAATGGAG
>JABAOH010119331.1_pt2 | contig 16578 bp, 10 predicted proteins | sample 7062181 | NCBI WGS metagenome assembly JABAOH01 (sample SAMN14538630, study PRJNA623070) | marine sediment metagenome | biome: marine biome [ENVO:00000428]; feature: marine pelagic biome [ENVO:01000023]; material: deep marine sediment [ENVO:00002113]; isolation source: pool of 5 deep marine...
CATGAAACTTGATGAAGCAAAAAAAATGTTCCATGGGGAGTGGATTGCATTTCGGATAACAAAAGAATCACAAAACCCGGAGGGAGATGTATTACTTCACAATACAAACCACCGGGAATTAGGTAAAAAAATTCTCCAAAAAGGAATAAAGGATGTGTATATAACCTTTGCAGGGCCAGCGATTCCTGAAGGGTATACAGCATGCTTTTAATTAAATGATCGATGCGTAGTTCAACAGGGATACCACTTGGGTTTAAGTTTTATTAAAAATTTTCGAACTGTAATTGATTTTAAAAAGGGATTTTTAGAGATAACCTAAACCTCACTCTCCACTTCGTCAATAGTTTCCTGATCAGCCTCATTTTTCTGTAATGCATACTGGATAGCCTATGTCCCCCCACGTGATGTCCTCGGCCAAGATTCGAGGTACGGTGTCATGGTACGGTAATTTTCTGCCTGGCACGAATGCAAGTTTTTTATTTTAGCCGCGAATGATTTTTTCGTCTGGCACCTTTTTCTTTCTATTACTTTTCCCATTCTGCTTTATAAGGATTGTAACGGCACGTTAACGGTTTGGAATACCGGTTCCTATCATCGCAAAGAAACGCACGACAATCAGTACAAATATAACGAAACTCACAGTCCCGGCAAACCTCTATCATATCTTTGTTCACTGTCCACAAACTCCTGAACCCAGGGTCCGCCGCTGCTTCCTCCAATGAGGTATCGTTTATATTCCCGAAAGACGTTTGCATTGAAGGACAATTTTTGATATTCCCCTCAACATCGATGGCAATTTTTTTATTTAAACAGGTGTTATATTTTTGTGCTTCTGTAAAGCCTTCAATGGTTACGGTAAAATAACCGGGAACAATTTGACCGCATCGGGCCGCGGATTCCAGCCTCTCTTCAGTGTAATAAATAACCTTTTTAAATTTTTTGGACAGGTACTTCCGCGTAACGGGCGAAGAATGAAGGTAAACCCGCGAAATCCTCTGGTAATACAACAGTAACCGGTTCAACTCATCTTTTTTCCATTGGGGCGAATAGGTTAACAGGAGCTCCACAGACCTTAACGGACTGNNAGCGCTTTACAGCCCAGCTTTGCCAACTGGCCGAATACCCTGGAAAAATCGTGGTTACTGGAATGACCGATGTCCACCAGGGCATTGGCAATTTCACCGGAATATTCCCAGGTTAAATCAATGCCCGGAAATAAGGCCGGCTCATCACACCAAAACCCCAACTCATTGTCGATAAGAAAAGCAAAATATTCATCGATAATGTCGTCATACCGGTTATCATATGCCGATTTAATCTCGCTCACGGTTTGATTCCCGGTTTGTGTTAATATTTCCCATAACGCATTGGGAATAAAATAAAACCGGCTTCGCTGAAGATCGCAAATGATACTTCTCCTGGCACCTTGCACCGGTATACATGACGAATAGAGCATAAAATAATTTTTACCGGCCATGGGTCTGTCAGGGCAATTTGCTTAAAATTTTCGAGATGGGTTTATAATACTCCGCACACCTGAAATGCCGGGTGCGATGAAACCGGCTTTTGGCAGTAGAAGCCACAATACCACTTCTTGCTTTTCCCCGGGAGAACCGGAAGTTCAGGGGCAAGCGGTTTTCAATTTGTTGGGGTAATATGTCCGTGAGTCCGGGTTTCGGTTTTTCTTTTTTCTTTTTCATGGTTGTCCTTTTTAATTAAAAATTCCGCCACTTTTTTTTCCAGGTAATAATTGCACGGATAAGAAACCATGCCGAACTGTCCGATGGGATTGATCTCCAGGAAGACATCCCTGCCGTCCCGGGTCCTCACGATATCGACGGACCCGGTTTCAAAGCCCAGGCGTTTCATTAACCGGGTAATTTTTTCTTGCAGGGGAACGGGCAGGTTATAAGGAACCATACGATTGGGCCGCTCATAATTATATTTCCTGAAATCCACGCCGGTCTGTTTATCTTCCTGGGAGAATATGGCCATGCTGTAAAAATCACCATCCAGGTAAAATACCCGGATTTCGTATTCTTTGGAGAGCATTTCCTGGACCAAACAGGGAAAAAATACATGGGGAAATGACGCCAGGGCTGTGTCATGGATTATTTCCGTGTACAGGCCGTAATTCACTTTCTTGTAATTGAAGAAGGTGGGTTCGCCGATACACTTTGTTATAATACGTCCATGGCGGTTTTTAAATTCGCTGAGCTGGCTTTTGTTATTGGTGACCATGCTGGCCGGGATATCCAGGCCCACCGCTTTTGCTGATTGCAATACGTGCAATTTGTTTACATTGACGCAGCTTTCATCGCTTAACCAATACCTGTCTTTTAACAACCAAAACAAGAACCGACTTAAACTGTTTATTTCATAGGTCATGTGTTTGGATATGTCGTGCTTAAGATCGGGGTTGTTTATGGAATCCAAGAAATTTAAGTTGTTATAATTATACCATCGTCTAAACCATACCACATTGATCTGTTCCAGGTTAATTTCCCGTCCCTCCAGGCAGAGGTAGAATTGGGTCTCNNTCAGGTGGACGATCCAATCCATCACCTCTTCGGTGGTTGTTTCCCACGAATCCTGGCTCAGAATTAAAATCATATAACTTAACTAATGGTCTGGAAATTAATGTTTGATGGGTAACGGGCCAGACGCCCCTTGACCCGGGAAAATGAGCCAACAGGCATCGGCCCGTTTGCCCGTCATTTTGTCATTTTAAGCGAATACGCCAGAACACGTACTTAGTGCGGTGAATCATCCACTACGATTTGATCGAAGATTGTGGTACCTGATGCGGGATCAAAAGTTGCAATGTCCATGTAGGTTTTTTTGATACCGCCGTATACACTGGCGCACTGTTTTTTTGATAACCCTTTAAAAAGGGAATCATCGAGTCGTTCAAATTTGACACTCTTTTTCATGGGGCCCTCCTTTTGGATTTAATTTTTTGGCATGATTGGGTTTATTATTATAGTTTTCTTGCCTTTAATTGTCAAGAGATAATAAAATCCACCGCCTGATTTTAGCCACGAAGATACACGAAGGGACACGAAGAGAAGAAGTCAAGCAGTAAGACGAAATCAATGGGGTAATATGTAGAGAAGCATAGTACGGCGATTGACCGTGTATCAAAAATTTTTGCGGGGTCCAGGGGCAGTTTTTTTAAAAAGCGCCCCTGGCCGCCGGAGGCATATATTGGCGGTAAATCTGGGGCACCTTTTTTTCTTGACTAATCATCGAATATAGAATAGAATTCCATTTTAGCACTGCTTAGAGAAAATAAATGATACGGACTGAAAACGAATACAAAAACAGGCAGAATTGGAACATCCTGGTCCTGTTTACTTATTTTTCCCTGGGAGCTTTTGCCTTGATATCCCAAACCACGATGCTGCGAGAGTTTTTCGTGGTGGTTTACGGTAATGAATTCATCTTCGCGGTTCTGCTGACCAACTGGCTGGTGGGTATTTTTACCGGCGCATTGACTGGCGGCGCAGCAGCAGAACGAAGCAAAAACATCCTGATGATTTTTGTGGTCTCTATCATGATAATGTGTATCCTGCTGCCCATTGCCATCACCGCCACCCGCTTACTCTACAGCATCAGCAGCACACCAGCCGGTACCTATATCAGTTTTTTTAACGTCTTCCTGTATTCGGCATTTTTTATTATTCCTATTAGCTTCTTTATCGGCTTTTCCTTTCCTATTGCTGCCAAAGTCCATTCCCTTCACATCAACGAAACAAACCGGGAAGAAAGAGACTCAAAATTAAAAAACGTAAAAGGAATTTCACATATCTATATTTTTGAGGCCCTGGGTTCCCTTTTCAGCGGTATTGTTTATACCTTCTTGCTGGTGGGACATTTCAATGCCTACCTGATCGCAGCTCTTTTTATTCTGCCCCTGCTGACAGCTTCTTGTATTATCCTCTGGAAATCCAACCATTATAAAACCTTGCCTGCTGCCGGTGTATTACTTTTGCTTACCCTTATTTCCCTGCTGCCATGGATAAACGGCCGTTTTGAAACCTTTACTGTAGAGAAACGCTGGCAAAGCGTTTCTACACTGCCTTTAACGTATTCCACGGATTCCAGGTACCAGAACATCGCGGTGGCAGAGTTGTTCCACCAGCACAATCTATACTTAAATAACATGTTTGCATCGGTTTTTCCTAATGAAAACGACAACATGGTGCTGGCAGCCCACCTGATATGCCAACACCCGAACCCCAAACGAATCCTGGTTATCGGAGATGCGGTCAGCGGCCTGGCTAAATTTTTACTGCGGTATGACGTGACAGAACTGGTTTCAGTAGAAATCGACCCCAAAACCATCGACTCCATTTTAAAATACCTTCCAGAAGAGGATAAACAAATCCTGTCAGATAAACGGTTTAAAATTATTATCCGCGACGGCAGGAAGTATGTAAAAGACCTGATTCTCTCTGCGGCGAACAGTCCCGGTACGGATGCACTGGTGCCGTTCTTTAATATGGTTTACGTGAATGTACCGGAACCTTCTACTTTGCTGCTCAATCGCTTTTACACCCGGGAATTCTTTGTGGATTTATCGCGGGTATTAACCCCCGGGGGTGTGATGGCATTAAAAATCACATCATCGGAAAATTATGAACAAGGAATTATCACCGACTATACCGCTTCGGTTTACAGTACGGTAAAGTCTGTATTCCCGGAGGTGGTAGTCGCACCAGGCATGGAGAATTTTATTTTTGCTTCGAGAAACCCAGCCAGCGTCTCAGACAACCCGGGGGTCCTGGCCCGGCGCTATACGGCCACCGGCATGAAACCCCAAAAACTGGGAATGATATTCCAATCACTTTATCCTGAAGAAAAAACCCGGTTTATTAAAAACGCCCTGGAAACCAGGGGGAAATCCAACATCAATACCGATGAAACCCCTATCGCCAACCTCTATTTCAATAAAATCATCGGCTGGTACGGTAAAAGCAATATTTCCAATATCCTGGGTTTTTTTGAAAAAGTGAAATTAAGAGATGTTATGTTTATCATCCTGGTGCTTTTCTTATTCCGCATGTTTTACCTATCCACGGCGAAGCCAAAGAACCCCGGGGCTGCGGACCGGTTTTTGCGGTTCCACACTCTCCTGGCTGTGTTTTCCGGCGGCATGGCAGGTTTATCCCTGGAACTGGTGATTTTGTACACCTTTCAAAATAACTTTGGCAATATCTACCATATCGTCGGGTTTATTATCGCGGTTTTCATGTTCGGGTTACCCCTGGGAGCAGCGGCTTCCAACCGGTTGATCACCAGGAAAAAATTGAATCACGATACCCGCATCATCAAATGGATTATTTGCATTCAACTCCTGGTTGCTGGTATTTCCTTATTGCTTCCCCGTCTGACAAAATTGTTTCTCAACGCGGCGTTTCTCAATCAACTCATTATTTTTATAGAAACCATGATAATCGGCTTTGCCATTGGTTTAATTTTTCCGCTTTCCATCCATGTTTACATGGGCAAGACGCATCAAAAAACAGGAAAGACTGCCGGAACCGTTGATGCCTTTGATCATCTTGGAGCAGCCATGGGTGCCTTTTTTATCGGGATGTTATTTCTTCCTGTTATTGGTTTACAAAAAGTGTGCATCCTGGTTGCTTTGTTCCCGTTTATTACGTCTGTTCTGCTGTTTACAGATATTTTGCGCATGAAAATTAAAAGGTGAGAAGAGAAAGAAGTAAAATGACGATAATGGGAAATACCGATATGGAGCGTGGTACAATGGTTGACCGTGTATGAAAAGTTTTGCGGGGTCCAGGGGCGGTTTTACAAAAGAGCCCCTGGCCGCCGGAGGCAACGATGAAAAATTAAGTACGAAGGACTTGTTCTATATCTGCCATTTTATAGGGTTTGAAAAGAACAGCGGTGAAACCTTCTCTTTTCAACATATTTATCTCGGTATCATTAGAAAACCCGCTGATGGCAACGGCTTTAACCTGGGGGTCCAGTTTAAGCAATTCTCCCAGCGTTTCCCTGCCTCCCATGCCTTGCTTATTAATTAAATCCAGTAGTGCTACATCAAAGGGGTTATTGGATTCCATGGCTTTTTTATAGGCTTTTATGGCTTGCAGTCCTTCGTTGAAGATTTCCACTTCATATCCCAGGCGTTTCAGCATTTGACCGGTAACATCCTGGACAACGGGATCATCATCCATCAGCAGCACGCGAGGTGTTGTGGTTTCGGTTTTAGGGGAGCCATCCGTTTCATCGGTGACGGGTGCATCCTTGGGGGTAGAGAAAGCAGGAAGATAGACATTCACTGCCGTTCCCTTGCCTTCTTCGGATTTCGCGGCAATATGACCGCCATGTTTGCGGATGATGGAATAACAAATGGTCATTCCCAGTCCCAGTCCTTTTTTTGAACTCTTTTCTTTGGTGGTAAAATAAGGATCGAATATATTACCCAGGAACTCTTCAGGTATGCCAGAACCTTTATCTTCAATGGTAATTTTTGCATATTGTCCTTTTTTCAATGGGGACTGGGCATTTTCTTCCAGTATCTCAATATTCTTGGCCGTAATGGTAATTCCTTTTTCAACCCCCCCGGCCTCCACAGCATTGAGTAACAGGTTAACAAATACTTGTTTCAATTTATTTTCGTCGCCATCCACTGGCAGCAGATTATGGGGGATATTCACTTTTATTTTTTCAGCCGCTTCACTGTTGGCAAAGCGATCCTGGATCACCTCCTCCAGGATTTGCTGGGCATTGATTTTTTTTCGGTTTAACCACCCGCCTTTAGAAAAAGTAATGAGTTTTTGAGCCAATTCCGAAGCCTGTGCGGATGCTCTTTCCACACTTTCCAGCAATTCATACTGGCCTTCGGTAATATTGGCATCTTCTTTCACTATAGAGATTGTGCCCATAATCACAGACAACAGGTTATTGAAATCATGGGCAATCCCCCCGGCCAGTATACCAATGGCTTCTAATTTTTTGCTGGTTAGTAATTCATCTTCCAGTTTTTTTCGCACCGAAATATCAGTAATTGTGCCAATATAGCCGATTCTTTCCCTGGATTTACTTTTCAAGGCAGCGGCGTGGCCAAAGACCCAGGTGGTTTTCCCGGCAGGCGTTTGCAAGCGGAATTCCTGTTCGAATTCCAATTCCCCCCCTGACTGCGTCATGGTATACCAGGCCCTGGAGATGGTATCACGGTCCTCCGGGTGAATTGCCTTTGTCCAGGCACTGCCCATGGCTTGTTTTGGTGAAAGACCGGCGATTTCGCACCAGCGCCTGTTCACGTATATACAGTCACCTTTTGCGTCTGTTTGAAATATTCCCACCGGGGAGGAGTCCGCTAAGGTTCGGAACCGCAGCTCACTCTCCTTCAGCTTCATTTCCATTTGGTGCTTGTAAAGTGCAATCTCAATGGTGCTGTGCAATTTCTTCAGCTCAAAGGGTTTTAGTATGTAGCCAAAGGGATCAGTGGCTTTGGCCCGCTGTAACGTTTCTTCATCCGCATAAGCAGTAAGATAAACCACGGGAATGTGGAATCGCGTATGAATCTGGTCTGCGGCATCAATGCCGTCTATCGAACCGGATAACTTAATGTCCATCAACACCAGGTGGGGCTTGATTTTTGCTGCCTTTAAAATTGCTTCCTTACCGGAATTAACCACAGCAGGAACCTCATAGCCAAGTTTTTGTAATTGATTCTCCAGGTTTTGAGCCACAATCAGCTCATCTTCTACAATCATAATTCTAAATTTTGTCCTGGTTTTTTTATGCCTATGGGTATTTTCCTCTCCATTGTTGTTCATCATTGGTTTACTCCTCTAATTGTTTTTGATGAAGGTGATTGTGTATTGGTATATATAGGTGTAGATGTAGACATCGTGTCGGCTGCAGTGGTATTTTGTATTTCACTGGTCTTACCACCAACGGGGTAAGGAAATGTTACCTTAAAAGAGGTACCGCTGCGTCTCTCCACTTCAATGGTTCCCTGCAATTGTCGTGTTAACAAGGAAACCAGCTGCAGCCCCAGTGATCCTGGCCCATTGATATCTATGTCTTCGGGAAGGCCCACACCGTTATCTTGCACGATAAGGGTTAACGCTTTTTTGCCCTGGGAACGAAAGCGAATTGTAAGTTTGCCTTTTCGCCTGGGAAGGAATGCATGTTTCAATGCATTGGACAGCAGTTCCGTCAGTATCAATCCGATTGGTACAGCCGTATCCATATCCAGTGAGATATTTTCTACCTGGATATTGGGGACGATACGGTCCTCAAAATTCCCGTAAGTGGACAAAAAGTAATCCACTACACTGAGAATGTATTCTTCTGTACTGATTCGAGCCAGGTCCCCGGATTGATAGAGATTTTCGTGCACCAGAGCCATTGAACGAATGCGGTTTTTGCTGTCCTGGAACGCCTGGAGAACCGTTGGATTTCCCAGGGCATCTGACTGTAAATCCAACAGGCTTGAGATGATCTGCATATTGTTTTTAACTCGATGATGAATCTCTTTCAACAGGATTTCTTTTTCTTTCAAGGATCGCTTGATCTGTTGTTCCGCATGCTTTCGCTCGGTAATGTCCCGGCTGATGCTGAGGATAGCGGGTTTTCCCCTGTAATTGATTACAGAGGCATTCACTTCCAGGATCATTTCCGTGCCGTCTTTTCGGTATTGTATTGTCTCAAAATTGAGAAAGCTTCCCCGCTGCATCACTTCTTTTATCTTTGATTTGCCAGTGCGCACATCTTTGCTGATGGTTTCCATGGACATGCCAATAAATTCCGGTCGAGTAAATCCATACATATCACATGCTCGCTTATTTACATTATAAACGATTTCATGATTGGGATCAAACACAATAATGGCGTCATGGGCCGTATTAAAAATATCTCTTAATTCTTTTTCCGACACTTCCAACTGTTGGGTACGCTGCCTCACTTGCTCTTCCAATTGGAATGCGTAACGTTTTTTAGAGACAAAGTTGGTAATGAGAATAATCAAAAAGACCAGTACCACAATAAGCATGAAATAAAACCAGCCGGCCTGGAAAGCAGGTTTTTTTATGGTAATGATCCCGGAAACCAATATATCACTCCGGATGCCAAGGCTGTTCACTGCCTGAATATGAAACCGGTAATTCCCGGGAGGGATGTTGGTATATCGAATTTGATTGTTGGGGGATTGGAATTCATTGGTCCAATGATCATCAAAACCCTCCAATTTAAGGTTATATTTGAGGGATTTTTCATCCACAAAAGAAATTCCCCTGAAGTGAAACGTTAGATCATCATGGTTGTACTCCAGGACATTGTCCCGGTTAAGTGAATACCGGATACCGGCTGCTTCCACGTGAAGCAGCTCAAGTACAGGCGGGGCACGTTTTATCTTATCCCGTTCCCGGTTGTAGCAGGAAACTCCCTGGTCTGTTCCAATCCAGACCCTCCCTTTACTGTCTACAACTCCAGCTGCCCGGTTGGTTTCGTTTCCTGCCAGGCCATCTTGCATGGAATAATGCCGTACCTGTTGACCACCACTCCACTTAATTACACCATTATTCAAACCAAACCAGAGGTAACCATTATGATCCCTGGTTATGAAATAGACAGGATTATCCACCTGGAACCACTGGCGCTGGTATTTAATCAACTTGCCATCTTCCAGTACAAAAAGACCGGAATTTGTACCCAGAAAGAGATTCCCTTCTTTATCCGGGTAAACCGCAAAAACCGATTCGACTTCCCTTTTATTAGGAACAAAAATGGGCTCTATATGATTGCCCTTTAATCGAAATATGCCTGATTTGTTTGTGGCAATGTATATTATTCCGCTGCCCCGGAATAGCCGGCGAATATTGTCCTGGATATTTATTTTGGCTTTTATGAGAATAAACCGATTTTCCCGGGTGTTCCATTTGAACACCCGGTTATCGACACTGGCCCAGATATTCCCGGTACTGTCAACCATAATCGACGAGTAGTAATTATAACTCTTCTTGGGGTCCGGATTCAGGTCTTTAAACCATTTCATCTGCCGCGATAGGGTGATGCGTACGATACCCATCCTGCTGACAGCGGCCCAGACATTTCCCCGTTGGTCCCTGCACATATCCAGGACCCGAGAATCCACTAAAACATCTTCATCTTTCCCAGGAATTTCATGAGTAGTGATTTTATTATCGATTAAAAAAGTAAAACCACCATTATGGCCGAATACCATATCCCCCTGACCCAGTTCACTAATGGCAGTCACTTCATCGTCGTAAAGACCGTTGAGCTTACTGTAATTTTCAAAGCGAAAACTGATGATCTTTGCCAGTCCCCGAAAGGTCCCCACCCACAAATTGGCTTCCCGGTCATAAAAAATCGCATAGCCGCCATTACCCTTGAGGTTGTTTTGTTTGCCAATGTTCTCGAGGCGTCCGTTTTTGTCAATGTTTAGAAAAACAACGCGGTTGCCCAACCAGAGTCCGCCGAAGCGATCCGGGAGAGTAACCAGTTGTTTATAATGGTAATCCTTTCTAAAACCAGGCAATTGACCCTTGTAAACAAGATAGAATTTGTTTTTGCTCTGAGAGCAATACCCCACCCATTTTTCCCCTGTCAGCCATATAAGAGGTTCAGCTGTGGGTGAGGGTGCAGAACTAGATATGGAATCAAATGTCGCCAATGATTCATTTTGAATGTAAAGATAATGATCTCTTTCAATTGTAAGGGAATAAATAGGAAGTGAAGGAACGTTAATGTATTTCCGTATCCAGTCCTGCGGCTGCGCCGGGTCTACCATGAACAGGCCGTGATCTGTGCCCAGGTAAAACAAGCGATCATAACACGCAGCTGAAAAAATGGCAGGTGAACCTAAACGTAACCGTGAATCGGCGGAACCCATAGTATGAATCCAATTGCTTTGTTTGTGTTTATAGATATAAAATCCCTTCTCGGCAGTGCCGATTCCAAATTGGACATCCTCATCAACCTCTCCATCCATCATTGCCACCGCTGTTATATCGATTGGGGTTTGGTTATCATTCCGGGGGCTTTTAATGTGTATCCATTGGCTGCCATTAAAGCAAAATATCCCGTCGTTAAAATTCCTGGTAAACACCCAGGTATTGCCGTTTGTATCTGCATGGATATAGTAATACTCCGTGTCTTCCAGGCCATCTGCTTTTGAATAATTTTTCCAGGTCATCCCATCATAGCTGGTTACCCCTTTAAGAGTGGCAAACCACATGATTCCTTTTTTGTCCTGGGTAATGCCGTTAATCACGGGGCTGGCCAGGCCGTCGGAAATGGAATAGGTTTTGGTCAGGTAGCTCTGCGAATAGACAACCGTGGGAACCAGCAATAAAAACAGGATAACCAGCCTGGGGATTACTGGTTTTAATGTTTGGTTAATCATTATTCACATTTGTTCGTTCATGTAATTCGGTTTGTTCTGAAATCTCCTGGTTTCGCTTTTTATAGTTAGGGACAAAATCGTTAAAATACAACTCAACTACCGCTGCAGTCCTTTAAAGGATATAAAAATATTCATATAAAGTCAAGTGGAAATCGTTAGAAATAGATATTTTATACCCTGTCAAGCTTAAAAATCCTTATAAATCAGCCATGATCTGAAGAATGGGTTTATGAACTTGTATTCTTTTTGATATTTATAAATGATTTTTAATTGTACTAAACGGTTTAGTGCTCTTTTGATAGAGGCTGGTTGGTTTATGCCGGTAACCTTGATGAACCCGGATGAAAGGGGAGATTTGCCGCCCAAATTAGCAAGTCCTATCAGGCAGCGCAGCTGCTGCCCGGTAAGCTGGCTCAACGCAGCCTCGTATCCTTTGTACTCCCGGCTGTAAACCAGTTCCAGGGCAGAGGGAATAATGTCGTCTTTTATGTCGTTGCCGTAGGAGGTGACTTCCCAAACAGCGCCGCATAACTGTTGGATATCCCCCGGGTTGTCCTGTGCTATTTCAAATATCCTGTCAAGCAAGGATTGTGGAACCCTCCGCTTCCCTATAAGAAATTTTTTTTGCAGGAAATCGCCGAATATTTCCCTGTCCAGGGAGCCGACATCTATGGTAATCGCCGATTTAAAAAAGGGGCTGCCAGGATTATTGAAGATATCATCTATCCGGTTGCGGACGCTCTCGGCGAAAATATAAGGTATGTCGGTATGGAATTGTATTTTACTTCTCAGGATTGCCAGTGCTGCCGGGGCTTCTTTCACGTTCAAAATATCTTGAAATTCATCGAAAACCACCACCAATTTCTTCCTTTTATAGGCAGAATGAATTAAATCCATTAAACCTTCGATAGAATCGGGTTTTAACCGGACCGCAGCATCAAGAGACAGGGTAGGGGTTCCGGTTAGAGGATCAATGCCCATTACCGGTTTCAAATAAGCAAGCGATTTGAATAACTTTTCAATCAATCCTGATTTTTGTTCCATCGATACGATGGCTTTTATGATGCGGCGGCAGAAATCATCCACGGTTTTAACTTCCAGGATATCGATATAGAGAAGCCGGAGTTTGTTCATTTTACGAATTATTTCGTAAATCAATGAGGTTTTACCGATTCGTCTTTCACCTTCCAGCAAGACATTCTGGGCCGAAGAGATATGGCTCTTCAACGCTTTCTCCAATTTTGGCCTGGGACAAAAGTCCTCATCAAAAACAACCTGCCCGTATTTAAATGGATTCATATCATATCTCCATGTTACCTATTGTGCAATTCTGTTTTATACACATTAGTATAATACAAACCTGTATAAAATTCAAGCTCAAAAAAAAACCAGATAGAAAAACTATTTTTTTTGCCTCCGGCGGCCAGGGGCTCTTTTTAAAAAAACCGCCCCCTGGTCGCCGAAGGCACCGTCAATTAAAAACTGACCTGGTGCCTTCGTGGTTAAAATATGTTAAAATAGAATCCCCAAAACAAATTTGGAGGCCAGCGTGAACAGTATAGATAAAACAAAACAACTGGAACAACTCCTGGAAAAACGAATCCTGGTCCTGGACGGTGCCATGGGCACCATGATCCAATCCTATAAATTAACAGAAGCCGACTTCCGGGGAGACCGGTTCAAAAACCACCCGTGTGACCTGAAAGGCAATAATGATCTACTATCATTAACCCAGCCCCATATCATTAAAGAAATTCACCTGGCCTTCCTCGAAGCCGGGGCAGACATTATCGAAACCAACACCTTCACCGCCACAGCCGTATCCCAGGCAGATTATCAAACGGAAAACCTGGTATATGAAATAAACGAAACCAGTGCCCGCATCGCCCGGGAAACAGCAGATGAAATAACAAAAAAAGAACCGGCTAAACCACGCTTTGTGGCGGGTTCACTGGGTCCCACCAATGTCACATTATCCATATCACCGGATGTCAATAATCCCGGGTTCCGCAGCATGACGTTTGCTGAAATGGCAAACGCCTATTACAACGCAGCAGCAGGATTAATCGACGGCGGGGTGGATATTCTTCTAATCGAAACCATATTCGATACGCTAAATGCCAAAGCAGTCATATACGCCATAAAAAATTATTTTGAAGAGCATAATATCACTCGTCCTTTGATGATCTCCGGCACCATCACCGATGCCAGCGGCCGGACATTGTCCGGTCAAACAGCCGAAGCCTTCTGGTATTCGGTGGCCCATGCCAACCCCCTGTGTGTCGGCATTAATTGCGCATTGGGCGTCGGACAGATGCGGCCCCATATCCAATCCATATCTTCCGTCACCCACTGTTATACCAGTATTTACCCCAATGCCGGTCTGCCGGACGAGATGGGCCAATACAACGACACACCGGAATATATGGCCTCAGTCATCAAAGAATTTGCAGAAAGTGGATTTGTCAATATCATCGGAGGATGCTGTGGAACAACTCCGGCTCATATCCGGGCCATGGCCGAAGCCGCGGCAGCCATTCCGCCGCGGGTAAAACCCGATCCAAAATCCTATACATTTTTAAGCGGGTTGGAACCGCTCATCATTAAAGAAGACAGTTTATTTGTTAACGTTGGGGAACGCACCAATATTTCCGGCTCCCGCCGCTTTGCTAAGTTGATCAAGAACAAGAAATACGAGAAAGCACTGGAAATTGCCCGGCAGCAGGTGGAAAACGGCGCACAAATCATCGATGTGAATATGGACGAGGCGCTGCTGAATTCCGAAGAAGAGATGACTACCTTTCTAAACCTGGTGGCATCGGAACCGGATATCAGCCGCGTTCCCATCATGATCGATTCTTCCAAATGGAGCGTTATCGAAGCAGGACTTAAATGCCTCCAGGGCAAAGGTGTGGTCAATTCCATCAGCCTGAAAGAAGGTGAAGAGGTATTTATCCGGCAGGCAAAAGAAATTTTGAAATATGGTGCCGCCGCTATTGTAATGGCGTTTGATGAAAAGGGCCAGGCCGATACCCTGGAACGGCGGGTGCAAATACTGTCACGTTCGTATAAAATTCTTAGGGAAAAAGTGGGGTTCCCGGAGCGAGATATAATATTTGATCCCAATATATTTGCCATTGCCACCGGTATGGAGGAACACCGTACCTATGCCATCGATTTTCTCGAAGCCACCCGTCAGCTCAAAGAAAATTTTCCCAACTGCCTGGTCAGCGGCGGTGTCAGCAACATTTCCTTTGCTTTTCGGGGTCATGATCCCATCCGGGAAGTTATCCACAGTGTGTTTCTTTATTACGCCATCAAAGCTGGCATGGATATGGGTATTGTGAATCCCGGACAATTAACGGTCTATGAGGAAATCCCCAGGGATTTACTGGAGCGGGTGGAGGATGTGGTTTTGAACCGCAGGGAAGACGCCCTGGAGCGGCTGCTGGAGGCGGTGCACTCCTTTGAACGTTCGGCAAAATCCGAAGAAAAAATACTGGAGTGGCGAAAAAAACCGTTAAATGAACGACTGACCCATGCGTTGATTAAGGGCATCACAGAGTTTATCGAAGAGGACACCGAAACCGCCCGACAGGAATTAAAAGAAGCTATCAGAGTAATCGAAGGGCCGTTGATGGACGGCATGAACCGGGTGGGTGATCTATTTGGCGCAGGGAAAATGTTCCTGCCCCAGGTGGTGAAGAGTGCTCGGGTGATGAAAAAAGCTGTTGCCTATCTCCTGCCTTTTATTGAAGCTGAGCAATCTTCCGCTCATCAGGTGCAAACCAAAGGAAAAATCTTACTGGCAACAGTAAAAGGCGATGTTCACGATATTGGCAAAAACATCGTGGCAGTGGTACTGGGCTGCAACAATTACGATGTAATCGACATGGGGGTCATGGTGCCTGGCGAAAAGATTTTGGCAAAAGCCAGGGAAGAGAATGTGGATATTATTGGTCTCAGTGGTTTGATAACGCCGTCGTTGGATGAAATGGTAAATAATGCAGCGGAGATGGAGCGGCAAGGATTCACGATCCCGCTGTTGATTGGCGGCGCCACCACTTCCAAAATGCATACAGCAATAAAAATTGCTCCCAAATACAATGGCCCGGCCATTCATGTGCTGGATGCTTCCCGTGCTGTGGGCGTGGTGGGCAGTCTGCTGGATGAAAAAACAAGGGATGATTATTTCGCAAATATAAAAAAAGAATATGAAGAACTGCATCACAAACGCCGGTCTATTATGGACCAAACCCAATTCCTCACCCTGGAACAGGCCCGGTCCAACAAATTCAAAATTGACTGGGCTGCTTACACGCCGCCCAAACCCCGTTTCCTGGGCCTCAAAACATTTGAATCCTATTCCGTAAAGGAATTATACCCTTACATCGATTGGAATTTCTTCTTTAAAATATGGGAATTAAAGGGACGTTACCCCGACATCCTGGAGGACAAGACTGTAGGGAAAGAGGCCGCCAAATTGTTCAATGATGCGCAGGACATGCTTGAACGCATCGAAAAAGAAAACCTCTTGCAAGTGAAAGGTGTTTTCGGGCTTTTCCCGGCCAATACGGTGAATCATGATGATATCGAGGTGTACGCGGATGAGTCCCGGTCAGACGTAATGGCGGTGATCCGGATGCTGCGGCAGCAGGCTCAAAAACCGGGCAAACCCAATGGTTCGTTGGCGGACTTTATTGCCCCCAAAGAAACCGGAAAAGTCGATTACATTGGCGGATTCGCCGTCACTGCCGGGCTGGGGGTTGAGGAAGCGGTCAAAAAATTTGAANNGATTACAGTGCCATTATGATTAAAGGATTGGCAGACCGGTTGGCCGAAGCCTTTGCCGAACGACTGCATGAACGGGTCAGGAAAGAGTTCTGGGGGTATGTGCAAAACGAGAATTTAACTATTCAACAACTCTTGAAAGAAAACTACCAGGGTATCCGTCCGGCGCCCGGTTACCCGGCCTGCCCGGACCATACGGAAAAGCAAACGCTTTTCAATCTCCTGGAAGCCGCGCAGCGAACTTCCATCCAGCTCAGTGAAAGCTTTATGATGATACCTGCCGCATCGGTCAGCGGTTATTATTTTTCTCATCCCCGGTCTCATTATTTTTTTATCGGCAAACTGACCAAAGACCAGGTCGAGGATTATGCCCGGCGAAA
>JABAOH010090900.1_pt2 | contig 16575 bp, 17 predicted proteins | sample 7062181 | NCBI WGS metagenome assembly JABAOH01 (sample SAMN14538630, study PRJNA623070) | marine sediment metagenome | biome: marine biome [ENVO:00000428]; feature: marine pelagic biome [ENVO:01000023]; material: deep marine sediment [ENVO:00002113]; isolation source: pool of 5 deep marine...
CGCGCAAGCAAATTTTGCTGCGCACAAACAATTTAAATTAAGCGAATCAATGAGGGACATTGGATAAAGTGCCAGGTAAATAATTCCCAAACGTTACCACCATCAAAAAAGGAAATGAGGGAAATCAATGACAAATACAGACAATAAGAATAAAGTTCCAGGTAAATAATTTTGTGAGATCGCCGCAGGCGGTTTAAACATGTCCGAAGGACGCCCCTTTGTTTGTAATTTGGGATTTGTAATTTGGAATTTCCCCCTTTGGGGGNNCCCTTTGGGGGCTTGATCTCTCCTACCGCACGGGCACTATAAAAAACTTCTGCCCTCCGTGCGGATATACTGTCCAGTACTTTTATCTACAGGATGGACATAAAAACTAAAAAAGAAAAAACTTAAAAAATTTAAAAATGTCCATCCTGAAAATACTATGCCTCCGGCGGCCAGGGGGTTCTTTTGAAAAACCACCCCCTGGACCCCCACAAAACTTTTTATTAAGTTGAAGGCTTCCCCAAACGTTTGAAACAACATCCCTCTTTTCAATTCATGTCAATTTCAACAGTGGTTACCTGGTTGGTTGGCTCTGGTAAGGAAGCCTTCGAGATGGTCCGAAGGACCTTCTGCGGCTCCCCTCGCCGAGGGGCTACCAGGTTTCTTCGCCGGTTAAGTATTTGTGCATGGATCGCGCAGCAACACGCCCGGCTCCCATGGCCAAAATAACCGTGGCCGCCCCGGTCACAATGTCACCACCTGCCCAGACTCGTTCCAAAGAAGTCTTGCCTGTCTCCTGATCCGCTTTTATGTTTCCCCACTTTTCGGTTTCTATCTCAGGGGTGGTGTCCGGGATAATAGGATTGGGACTGTTGCCAATGGCAACCACACAAGCATCCATGGGTAACCTGAACTCTGAACCTTCGATAGGGATAGGCCTTCGCCTCCCGGATTTATCAGGCTCTCCCAATTCCATTTGTAAACATTCGATTTCTTTTAACCAACCATTTTGATCACCGAAGAGCTTAACCGGCAGGGTGAGAAAATGAAAGATGACTCCTTCTTCTTCTGCATTCTCAACTTCCTCTAAACGTGCGGGTAATTCCTTCCGGGACCTGCGGTAAACAATGTAAGAGTGTTCCGCACCGAGACGAGCGGCTGTTCTGGCACAATCCATGGCCACATTTCCGCCGCCAACGGTGGCGACATTCATGTGCTTCTTGATAGGAGTAGAAGACCGGGGATATTTAAACCCTCCCATCAAATTCATCCGGGTTAAATACTCATTGGCGGAATAAACACCGTTGAGGCTTTCACCGGGAATGTTCATAAACCAGGGCAGACCGGCACCAGTGCCGATAAATACGGCATCGTATTCATCCAGCAGCTTCCGGAGGGATTTGGTTTTTCCTACCACAAAATTTGTGATCAGTTTTACTCCCAGTTTCTGGATGTAATTGATTTCCCTTCGTACGACGCGTTTGGGCAGACGAAATTCGGGTATGCCGTAAGTCAAAACGCCCCCGGCTTCATGCAGGGCTTCATACATGGTGATGTCATGGCCGCGCATGACCAGGTCACCGGCAACGGTGACACCGGCGGGACCTGATCCCACCACAGCTACTTTTCTCCCGGTGGGGGGGTCGATTTCCGGCAATTCCACCTTTTCTTTGGTGGCTTCCATTTCAGCGGCAAATCGCTCCAGGCGGCCAATGGCAACGGGTTCTCCCTTTTTCCCCAGGACACAGTGCTGCTCACACTGCTCTTCCTGGGGGCACACGCGCCCACATACGGCGGGCAGACAGTTTTTCTCCTTTAATACACGAATGGCGCCGGTGAACTCTTCATTGGCAATACAGCGGATGAATCCCGGGATATTGATTTCTACGGGGCATCCGTCGATACAAAAGGGTTTTTTGCATTGCAGACACCGCCTGGCTTCCTGGACAGCCAATTCCCGTGTATACCCATGGGCAACTTCCTTGAAATTTCTTCGCCGAATGTGCGGCGGCTGCTTGGGCATGTCCGTTCTTTCATAAATGATCTTTTTCTTTGGTTGTTTTTGGTTCGCTTGGTTTTGATTTTCTTGGGTCATTGTTATACTCCTCCACAACCTGAATTATGAACAAGGAAAGCCTCTTCATCCAGGTATTGTTTTCTTCGTTTCAAGAGTTCTTCCCAGTCTACCAATCGTCCGTCAAAATCCGGTCCATCTACACAGGCAAACTTCATTTTCCCGTCCACAGTAACGCGGCAAACACCGCACATCCCGGTTCCATCAATCATAATGGTGTTCAAACTGACTATAATGGGAACATCGAAACGGGCATAATCTTGTGTTGTTTTGTAAACCAGGAATGTACATCCGTTGGCTATCACGCGGTTCGGGACGATCCCCATATCCTGTAAAACCTCGACGCTCTTTTTGACATGGCCTTTTGAACCGAAACTTCCATCCCTGGTAATATTGATCAGGCGGCTGCAGAAGGGGGATAATTTATCCTGCCAATAGAGTAAATTATGGCTCCTGGCTTCTAGGATAGCGATGACATTGTTTCCTTTCTCATTGAGCGCTTTGACAATGGGAAATATGGACCCCATGCCGTAACAGCCGCCAATACAGACGACGGTGCCGAATTGATCGATTTCCGTGGGCCGCCCCAGGGGGCCGACAACAGTAGGGATGGTATCACCGGGTTTCAATGAAGAGAGCTTTTCCGTAGAGGCACCCACTACCATGAAGATAGTAGTCAGGGTGCCTTGTTCCCGGTCCCAATCGGCAACAGATAAGGGTATTCGTTCAGCTTCTTCATGGGAACGTAAAATGATGAACTGCCCGGGTTGAAGCGTTTCCACCACTTCCGGGGCCCGAATTTTCAGCAGGTGAAGGTTGGGTACGAGTCTTTCTTTCTCTATTACTTCAAACATTGTTCCTCCTTAGATGTACAGGGCATGGATTGGTATTGAATACATGTGTCCGTGAGTGCGTCAGCAGGAATACAAAACCGGGTGAAATAATATTTTGCAGTTTCAGGGGATATGATTCTGCGTGACCGGCGGACTGTACATATACGGAATCTCCTTCCTGCAGACCGATTTTAGATGCATCGCCGGGATTTAAAACAATGGTGTCCTCAGGCAGGAGTTCTGCCATGCCGGCAATGACTTTACTTAAACTTACATTGTGGAATGCATGCGGGGTCCTTTCCTGGACCAAAAGGTAAGGGAACGAGGGGTCCGGTGGGGATACGTTTGTCTTTCGGGAAGGTTTGCCTTTTGTTCCCGGAGGTTTGATGGAGGGATTTTTGGGAATTTTCCCGGCGATCTCTTTGGCTGTGAATTTGACATGTTTTTTCCCCATGGCCCCGGCAATCCTGCTGAAGATCTCCTGGTTGATGAAAACCATGCCGGGTGGTTCTACCACGGCTTTGAATCTTTTGAGTTCCCCGCGGCGGCCGGCATAGGTACCGGAAATTTCACCCCAGGTGGCTGTGGGTAACATGAGGTCGGCCAGCAGCCCATCCGGGGGTGGGAAGGAACCCTGGTGAATAATGAATTCCACCTGCGGCCGTCTGGCAAACGGAGCATCACCGATGAGATAAAGCAGGTCGATTTTTTCTTCTTCTACCATTTTGTCGATTTCCTCGCTGGATTTGCACTCGATGACCGACAGCATGCCGGTTATATTACCGAAAGGGTTTGGTGCGAAAATTTTCGCCCCGGTCAGGCCAGCGATCGTTTCGATACTCTGTAAGATATCTGCTCCTTCGGTCAGGTCTGCAATTTCTGGTCCCAGGACAATGGCGGTGGACGGTGCATCTTCCAGCAGCTTTACCAGTTCTTTTATTTGAGAAGAGCCGCCTTTTCCTTTTTCAATGGCGCCAAGGATACTCCTGAAAAAGTTTTTTTCCTTTCCCGGGGGCGATGAAATGGTTTTACTGGCAAAGCGTGAGGTGGTATCCGTGGTCCATCCCACCTGGTAAAGGGGTACGCCTTTATCTGCGGCTCGTTTTACTGCCAGGGTCAGGGGGGCATAATGGTAATTTCCCCTGAGAAAAACAGAGATAATGGCAGCGGAGTTTTCAACCTCCTTCAAGGAGACAGATTTCTCAGCGAGGGAGAGAAAGGCGATCATATTCTCATTAAGGATGGAAGAGGTGATATTGTCAGTGTTCATGACTTTAGCGGCAAATTGGTTGACGGCGGCGTATTCCTCCAGGGAGAGATTCGGGGAGAGATAAAAAGCGACACGTTTGCCTTTGGCTGCGTTCAATTGCTGGGCAGCTTTTTCAACGGCCTCTTCCCAGGAAATGATGCCGTATCCTTCGGGGAAGCGAAATTGGGGTTCCTGGAGCCTGTCAGGATGGTTCTCCATTTCTGCCAGGCAAAATCGTCCTTTTACACAGAGTTCGCCCCCGGATAGATGGGGGTCACCGGGCGGCAGCGTGCCGATTACCTTGCCTTTTTTGATGACCATTTGTATTTCACAGTTCAGGCTGCATAAGGGGCAAATGGATTCCTGGTAAGCGTCTGGGACACCGGCCCATTTCCGGTATTTTTCCGAGAGGGTGCCGGTGGGGCAGACAGAGACGCAGGCACCGCAAAATTCGCATTCGGCTTTAATATGAGACTCATGAAACGCAGGTCCCACAACCATGTCTTTACCCCTTTCGTGTAGATCCAACACAAAGCTTTTACGATGCTCCTTGCAGATGCGTACACACCGGGCGCAATATATACAAAGGTTATAATCCCTGTCAAAAAAGGGATCATACTTCTCTACTTCCAGGTCCTGGTAGTAGACGGGGAATTCAATTTCTTTAATTCCCAGTTCTTCGACCACTTTCTGGAGTTCGCAGTCCCTGTCTTTGGGGCACCATCTGCATCCGGTGGTGACGCCCACTTTGCGGATGCTGTCCTGGGTACCTTTGCATTCTTCGGCCTCATCACAGATAAGACAGCCGGCAGGGTGTTCACTGAGAATGAGTTGAAGGATTTCTTTTCGCATCTCCTGGAGAATGCTGCTGTGGGTGCGAATCTTCATTCCCTCTTGCACACGGGTGGTACAGGCGATTGGGTACCCCCGCATCCCGTCAACTTCTACAATGCATAACCGGCATCCACCATAAAGGGTGAGTTCAGGATGGAAGCAGAGATGAGGGATATATATGTTATTTGTCTCTGCTGCATCAAGTATGGTTATGCCTTGGTTTACGTCAATTTCCCGGTTATCGATTGTGAGTTTCATGATGTCTTTTCCTCCATTGAAACGATCCTGATGGCATCGCCTGCAATCGCATCAAATCTGCATATTTCATAGCAGGCCCGGCATTTGATACATTTACTTTTATCCAGGAAATGAGGCTCAGACCTGGGACCGGTGATGGCGCCGGTGGGGCATACACTCACACATCGCTGGCACCCGGTGCAATTCTCCTGGATCACGCGGAATTCGATGAGAGCTTTACAAATCAAGGCCGGGCACATTTTCTCCCGGATGTGCGCGTTATATTCATCCCTGAAATATTTCAGGGTAGTAAGGACCGGGTTTGGTGCGGTTTGCCCCAACCCGCAGAGCGAGGTGGATTTGATGGTATTAGCCAGGAATTCCAACCGTTCCAGGTCGCCTTCTTCTCCATTACCATCACAAATTTTATCTAAAAGTTCCACCAGGTGCCGGGTTCCCACCCGGCAGGGGGTACATTTCCCGCAGGATTCCTCCACAGTGAATTTCAAAAAGTACCGGGCCAGGTCTACCATACAACTGTCCTCATCCATAACGATCATACCGCCCGAACCCATGATGGAACCCGCCTTAGTCAGGCTTTCATAATCGATGGGCAAGTCAAGGAGTTCTTCGGGTATGCAGCCGCCGGAAGGTCCGCCGGTCTGTACCGCTTTGAAATTCTTGCCTTTGGCAATACCACCGCCGATATCAAAGATAATTTCCCTGAGGCTGATTCCCATGGGAACCTCGACGAGCCCGGTATTGTTTATTTTACCTACCAGTGAAAATATTTTTGTGCCTTTACTGGTTTCGGTGCCGATGGAAGAGAACCAATCCGCACCTCTTAACATAATGTTGGGGACATTGGCCCAGGTTTCCACATTATTGATGCAGGTGGGTTTCCCCCAAAGGCCTTCTTCTGATGGATAGGGGGGTCTTGTCCGGGGCCTGCCTACCCTGCCCTCGAGGGAGGCAAGGAGTGCGGTTTCTTCTCCGCATACAAAGGCACCGGCACCCGGGAACACATCAATAGTAAAACTGAAATCAGTGCCCAGGATATTTTCCCCCAGCAAACCGTAGGCTTCTGCCTGTTCCAGTGCAATATACAGCCGCTTGAGTGCCAGGGGGTATTCGCTGCGCACGTAGACAAATCCTTTTTTTGCTCCTATGGCCCTGGCGCCGATGAGCATCCCCTCGAGAACCGCATGGGGATCGGCTTCTAAAACACTCCTGTCCATAAACGCACCGGGGTCACCTTCATCACCATTGCAGACAACATATTTGACACTGCCGGGTGCGTTACGGCACAGTTCCCATTTGGTACCGGTGGGGAATCCGGCGCCGCCGCGGCCCCGCAGCCCGGATTTCTTTACCTGGTCAATGATCTCTTCCGGTTCCATCCGGGCAAGTACTTTCTCCAATGCCTGGTACCCGTCAAAACCGATATATTCATCAATGTTTTCCGGGTCTAACCTGCCGCGGTTTCTCAACACCAGTAACCGTTGATGTTTAAAGAACCCGATGTCCATCATTTTGGGTACCGGCGGTTCCTTGCGCGACGGCGTATACATTAATTTCTTAACCGCTCTACCTTTTAACAGGTGCTCGGTTATCAGGTGGGGAATGTCTGCCGTGACCAGTTGCTGGTAGAAAATGCCGTCCGGCTGCACAATGACAATGGGTCCCCGTTCACAAAATCCCTGGCAGCCGGTGGTGACTACCTTTACTTCATCCTGCAGCCCCTGTTTGACAATTTCCTTCTCCAGTTCTTCCCTGATTTCAAAGGATCGGCAGGCAACACATCCGGTTCCTGCACAAACAAGTAAGTGTAATCGATGTTCCTTCATATTAATCTCCTGGTTAGCTCATAGCTCATAGGAGACTGTCCGAAAATGCCGGGTGAACACAAGGTTCACCCCTACATGCACCCCGGAAGCCTTTGTAGGGGCGAATCTTGTATTCGCCCTTATCCCTATGAGCTTCTTCTCAGTGAGTTCGTTCGCTTCCGATAGCAAGTGCATATTTTTTTAAGATATTACCGTTAATAATATGCTCCTTTAATATCTCTTCGATTTTTTCCGGGGTTAGCTCCACATACTTTATGGGCGGCTCTCCTGTTATTTCCAGGGTAGCCATGGGTTCGCTGCTGCAGAGCCCGGCACAGCCGGAGGTGGTTACGATGATATCCTTTAATTTTGCTTTCTCTATGGCCTCCAGTAATGCCGTGAGGATTTTCCGCGCACCGGCCGCTATCCCGCAGGTGCCCATGTGAATGGTCACTTTGGCCCTTGCTTTACCCTGTCTTAAACTCGAGGTCTTTCTTACCTTTTCCCTGATTTTCTCTAAATCGCCAATTTTTAGTTTCTTCATTTTATTTTCCTTCCTTTTCCAGGTCCTTTAATCCATTCTTAATGGTTTCTCGTAAATAATTCAAAACTTCAGGATTGTTGATGGGCACATCCTGTAATTCTTCCTTTATATCCCGGGTATCCAATTGAAACCCATCTCCATTCCTGCAGTGCTCATAGATAATATCGATGTCCCTGCTTTTACCGGTAATCAAGGCAATAATGGTGTCTGCTATATCACCAAGAGGTTTGCGATCAATATGATCATAGACAAATTGGACGGTTATGGTGGTTCCTTTTCCTGGTTGAGACTTAATTTCTAAATTTCCTTCGGCTTCCTTTGCCGAGTGCGCCAACATGGGAATCCCCAAACCCACTTCCCCATTTTTTTTGGTGGTGTAAAAGGGGTCAAGTACTTTTTGCTCCGTTTCTTTATCCAGGCCTTTACCGTTATCTTCTATTTCCAGTACCAGTTTATTGCCTTTGATATCTTCGTTTATTTTTATTTTAATTTTTGTTGCCCCGGCGGCGATGGAATTTTCACTGATATCCAGGATGTGGAGAGAAAGATCTTGCAATTCACGCCTCCATTATCGGTTGTTCTATTAGCAGATTTCTTCCGTCTTGTTTTTTAAACGCCTTGCGAATTTCATCGACCCCGGGTGCATCCAGCAAGAAGGATGAGGTGGCTTTGCCGATATCTTGTAAATAGTGCGCATCAGAAGAAGATATTAAGGGGAATTCTTCGATTCCCGGGTATCGTTCCAGGGCGTGAGAAGGGCTCGTATGGGATGATATTTCCAGGGCATCCAGTTCAAGGTCAGGGGGGATAAAACCCAATTGCCCAATAATACTATTATAAGCCTCACGATCAATATGAGCGGCAATGACCAGGCCGCCAAGCGTGTGAATTTCATCCACCCACTTTTCTAACGTCAATTGCGTGGCAGCCATCAATAACCGGTTGTTATAACCTTCCACATCATCGAATTCATTGGCAACGATCTGTTCACCGAAAATGTCTTCCCTGTTTTCTTCGGGGGGAAGATGTTCATAGACAATTCGCTGCAAATCCAAAACCTGGTGGAGTTCATCAAATAGGGCAATAATATGAACTTCTTCAACAGTGGTTACTTCCATCCCGGGCAATACGGTTATTTTCTTATTTGCGGCTGCTGCCATGGCTGCCCCAACATTTTCTGCCGAATTGTGATCACAAATTGCTATCATGTCAAGATTCTCTTTTACTGCTTTCTCCACCACCCGTTTGGGTGACATGGTTAAATCGGCACAGGGAGATAAACAGGTGTGAATGTGTAAATCTCCGCGAAAGCGTTTTAACATTTTTCATTATTCCTTACTCATGCAGTCCATGTATACCGAACTCATACAGCCTGCCCACCAGTTCAAAGGCAGGAAGTTCACTGGTCATAATGGGCAATTTCTTGGTTATTGCCTTTTTTACAGTCTCCTCTTCGGGTTCCAGGTTACTGATGATGATGACACCCGACAGCATCCGTAATACGCCCACCGCAACAATATTAGGGTGTACCTGGCGGGTGACCCAGATGTCCCCTTTTTTGGCATTGTTCATCACATCACTCAAGAGATCGCTGGCATAGCCGGCTTCGATCTCTCTATCCAGGTATTCTTCTCCACATGACACCTTAAGATTTAACGCGTTTGTGATGTCAAGCAGGGTGATTTTTTTTCTTTTCATGATTAATATTCCTTTTTCTTTTTTTGTTGATAAAGTGACAATCGCTCAATTTGGCTTCCCCCCGGGCAATATCATCGGCAAAGGTTTTGCAGTCCGGTGCGCCGCATACACCGCAGTCAATTCCCGGGAGTCGTTTGATCATTTTTTCTTTTTCTTTCAGTTTTTGCAGCGCCCGTAACCGGTTTTCATCCAGGGGCGGAAAGGGTTTGGGTTCCACTTTGTTCTCAAACGAGAAGAACCCTTCTTTGTATAATTGTTTTACGGTATTCGGGTTGACACTTTTTTTGCCGTGGTACATCCTGATGAGCATCATAATATTACTTTTAGCGACAAACCGGTTTTCTACGGTAAGGGGACCCCCCAGGCAGCCATCGGGACAGATCAGACATTCCAGGTATTTAATGTTTTTTAACTTGCCGGCTTCGACGTCTTTAAGAATTTTGATGGTATCATAGACCCCAGCTACTGAGACGGAATGATGGCTTACACCCCTGAGTTCACCACCCGGGACAGCCCAGCAAAGCCCAATGCCGCTGATTCGACTCTGGACCTGAAACAGTGACAGCGGTTCGGACTTTTTTAGTTTCATCATCATAGAATTATAGATTTCCCGGATGGAAATGGCGCCGTCGAGGTATGACCGTTCCAGGGAAGCCGGGTAATTGATGGAGACCATCTTGGCGGGACAGGGAGTAATATGAAATATACCGATTTCTTCTTTGGGGATATTATCTTTCCTGGAGATTTCTTCCCGTAAAATCTTGGCAGTAATCTCCCGCGGCGGTTCAATGGGGAGGATCAGGTTACACAGGCTGGGAAATAATCGCTGGATTAACCGGACCACCACCGGACAGGCAGACGATATGATTGGCACCGGCAATTTATTTTCATCCAGGTACTCGTCAATCGCGAGAGTGGTCATTTCACAGGTGATGGTTTGATCATAGACATAGTCAAAACCGATATCTTTTAAAGCTGAAAGGATTTCATTGGGCATCATGTTTTGACCGAATTGGGAGTGAAGCACAGGGGAGGGAATCGCGACTTTGTATTTGAATTTTTTCAGATCAGAGGTTTTGGTAAGAATGGGGACCACCGCGTTATGAGGGCATACGCGCAGACACTCACCGCAGTCGACGCACCTGGTATAATTAATGGCGGCTTTTTTGTTTCTGGCTCGTATGGCTTTGGTGGGGCATGTTTTCATGCAGGTGACACACCCGATACAATCTTCTTCGTCAATTTTGATGGAATGGGATTTACTTGTTTCAGTCATTTTTACGTTCTCCTTTTTACGTTTTACCTATTACGTTTTATTTTTTATCGGGTAAATTGATTATGATTTCCAATTTGGTCCCTTTGCCAACCTGGGAACTTATATTAAAGGCATCTGCATTTTCCTTGATATTGGGGAGTCCCATGCCGGCACCAAACCCCATTTCTCGTATCTCTTCGCTGGCAGTGGAATAACCATCCTGCATGGCCAATTCGATATCTTCGATGCCTCTTCCTTCATCTTCTACTTTTATTAAGACCTTATCGTTGGTAATACAAAAATCCATTGTTCCTCTTTGTGCATATATAACCACATTCATCTCCGCCTCATAAGCAGCAACGGTCACACGAAGAATAATATCGGGGTCAATGCCTACCTCCTTTAGTATGTCTCCGATGCGAATGGAGGCATCGCCTCCATTAATAAAATCGCCTCCTTTAATCTTAAACCTCTGTCTAAAAATAACATTGTCTGGCATCTTTTTCATGGTCAACGTTTAAGATTCGGAATTCCCGGTTGGCTTTTTACAAAGAACCCCTTTGATACCATTGGCATAGAGAATCCCGCAGGCATCGAACATGGATAATTCGCTGGTTAGAATTGGAATTTTATACTGCTGCGCCAGTTCGAAGGTCGAAGCAGCGGGTATCTTAGCCCTGACAAAGACAACCGCACTGATGCCGGCGATCTTTGCGGTTCGGATGGTCTGGTTATTGGTTTGCCCGGTTAAAAGCAGGGCACCTGCTCTGGCAGACCGCAGGACGTCACTCATCAGGTCCGAGGCATGGACAAATTCAATGTCAATGTCTCCATACCTATCCGGGTCGGCGTCCGCATCCCAACTGCAGTGCCGGCAGTTGAGGAATTTTTGTATTTCTATCAGTCGCATGGTTTGAACCTCGCTTTTAGTGAGAGGTCTCTTCCGGCTCAGCGTCTGTTTCTTCCTGGTATTTGTCTAAAATCGCGTCAACCTTTTGGATGGTGGTTTGACCGTGATATTCACCGTCAACCACGACAATAGGTGCAAGGGCACAGGCTCCCAGGCAATTAACGGTTTCCAGGGTGAACATATTGTCTGCCGTGGTAAATCCCGCCTTAATCCCCAACCGGTCTTCAATTCGTTTCAGGACATCGGATACACCGCGTACAAAGCAGGCGGTCCCCGAACATACGGTAATGAGATGTTCACCGCGGGGATTCAGGCTGAAGGCAGCATAAAATGTCGCAATACTGTAGATTTTACTCAACGGTACTTTCAACCGGCGGCTGATGTATTCGAGGTTCTCCCTGGGTAAATAGTTGTGCTCTTTCTGGAGCTCCGTTAATACCTGGATGATCTTCGAGTCACTGTACTCATACTTTTTCAGGATACGTTCTGTTTTTTCTATCATGATACTCACCTTCGTATAAAAATAACAATCTCGCCTAAAATCATCTTGCTTCTTTATTTGAGAAGAAGATACAATCCGTGATATCTGCCTCATTCCTGGCACAATCGTCGGCAAAGGTTTCGCAAGTGGGTGCACCACAGAGACTGCAATCTTTTTTGGGCAGCTTGGCATAGATGCGTTCCTTTTTATTCATCCGCTTGATGGAGGTGGCAATATCTGCCGGGGAGACCCTGGTAACCCGCGGCAGCACAGGACTTTCAGAATGATAATATCCTTTATTGTAGTTCTCAAGGACTTCCTGTTTATCTATGGGATTTGGCCGGCCGAACTTTTCCTGCAAAAGGATGGAATTATGGCGTGCCATATACGGGTCTTTTACACAAAATACTCCGTTTGCACACCCATGCAGACATGCCAGGGCTTCCACAAAATCGATATTGTGGAGCTTTTCGTTTTCGATATCATCGAGGACCAGTTTCACGTGGTCGATTCCTGCCACAGAAAGGGCCTTTTCTGTTCCTACATTTTGAGAAAAGTGCCCCACGATTCCCCATGCTCTGCCAAAATCGTAATTATCTTTGATATTTACCGTTTTTTCCTGTTGTATTTTGATAATTTCCGGTGTGATACGATTATAAATATCATTAATGGGAATCGCTCCGTCGATCCATGAGCGTTCTTTTTCTGCCGGCTGCTTGATGGAAACGATCTTTGCCGTACAGGGGGTGATGTAAGTTACACCGATTTCTTCTATTTTGATCCCCAGTTTCTTTGAATAATGGTATTTGAGTCCCCTGGCAACAATCTCCCTGGGGACATCAAGGGGTGAGATATATTTTACCAGGTTGGGGTAACTCACCTGGATGAAACGCACAGTGGCCGGACAAAAGGAGCTGATTAACGGTCGAACTTCAGGATGGAGTTCCAGGTGGTGGCGAAGGGCAAACCCAACCTCATCGCATACTTTTGCTACATTGGCAATTTCATCAAAACCGATATTTTTTAATGCCTGGTTGATCACTAATGGATGGATATCCGGCCCGAACTGAACATAGAGAACAACGCAGGGCATAGCAACATGGTACTTAAAGGATTTAAAATCTTCCAGGCTGTCGCTTACCGGGACAAATGCATCTTCAGGACACACATTGATGCAGTTACCACAATCGATGCAAAGGTCCTGTAAAAATGTTATCTTGTTATCACGTATTCTGAGGGCCTTTGTGGGGCAGTGGCGCACACATTTCAGCCTGCCCTTACAACGTTCCCCGACAATTTGATGCGCATGATAATATTTTGAGTTTGTCATTGTCATGTCGCTTTCTTATCTTCTTATGTTTTCCTATTTTTTTATTTTCAGGTCTTATTTTTTACAGAGAACGTCATCTCCAATTTCGTACCTTTCCCGACTTCTGATGAAATCTTGAGGTGGTCGGCATTTTTTTTGATATTGGGAAGACCCATTCCCGCCCCGAATCCCATGGCTCGTTGTTCTTCTGTTGCCGTCGAATATCCCGGCAGCATGGCCTGGCTAATATCCGGGATTCCTTTACCTTCATCATCGATAGTGATGTCAATTTCAGTATCGCTGGCGGTTAGAAAGACCTTTGCCCGGACGGCATGCATCACTACATTCATTTCGCCTTCGTAGATAGAAATGGCAATCCGCCGGATCAGTTGTATATCATAGCCGATTTCTTTAAGTATCGATTTGATCTGTGTGGACACCAGTCCGGCACTGGCAAAATCGTTTCCTTCGATACTAAATTCGTGGCGGCTGATATTTTCGTTCATTCCTGCCGTTGGCAGTGTTTTGTTAGAAGGCAAAAGGCGACCATTGATTTGGGCAATCTTTATACAGGCATCGTACATGTCCGATTTGGTGGAAAGCAGGATAAGACCCCTTTCTTTGGCAAATTTGCGAATATCGTCCCCCGGTATTTTCCCTCTCAGGAAAACAATGGCCTTAAATTCGGCCATATAGGAGGATATGGCTGCCTGGATGGAATTTAAGCCGGTCAACAGGCAGGCCCCTGACTTCCCATATGCCAATACATCGCTCATTAAGTCAGAGGCATAAATATTCGTTATTTCGGCGTTGAGAAGATCTTCTCCAACAATGACTTCTGCCTGAAGCGATTTTTTTATCTTCTCGATTTCCAGGTTTAAAGTGGAATTTTCTTGCTTCATGATATTAAACGTAATGCACGTAAAAGATAACAAGGGATAAGGTAACGAGTTTTGATGGTTTGAGGCACCTTTATTTCCTTTATCCTTTACAGTTTATAAATTATAAACCAATCTCGAGCAATTTTTTTGCCAGTTCGAAGTTAGACAGGGGCGTGGTTAAGATAATCACATGGTAGCGATTTGCCAGGTTGACCGTATTTGTGGGGACTTCTTTTCCCATGGTAACCACCACAGCTGCTATATCTACCAGGTTAGCGGCTGAGACGATATTGGTGTGGGTCTGAGTTGTGAGCCATAGATTCCCGGGTTTTGCGCTGCTCATAACGTCGGAGAGCATATCAGAGATAAACGTCCCATCAACGTCTCTTTCTTCCATATTGGTTAAAGCTTCCAATTTCACTTTTTCGATAATTTCTTGAAGCTTCATTGCTTCCTCCTTTTTCTTGGTTCCTTACTTGATGGGTCCTGTTGTGTATTGTTCATTGTTCGTTGTTCATTGTTCGTTGTTCATTGTTCATTGTTCATTTCACTTCCGGAGGTGTTAAGGAAAGCAGATGCAGGTCCCTGATTACCTCCGCGCAGCACATGGCATAACTTTTTACTAGCTCATGACCAACAATCTTTATCCTGGATTTTGCTGTCGAGGATTTTCGCCGTTGATTGAAATAGTTCTCCAGTATGGTAAGTTGTTCTTTTGAAAGCTGCTTCCTCTCGTCAGCAGGTAGAAAGCCAAAGGCCACATAAACCCAGGTGCGCTCCGGTTCAAGTTTTTTCATCAACTTGAAGGCCTCACATTCTTCAATACAGCCGGTACACATCATTAAACCCATCAGATCATTAAAATTTTCTACTTTTTTGCATTTGCTGCATTGAAGATCAAAGCGTATGGACTGGGCTGTCTCCATGACATTCCAGAAATGTTCACCGTCACGGTATTCTTCCAGGGGAGGTTCATCGTATGAGAAATAGGTAACAATCTTTTTGGTGTCCGAACATTGTTCCGTAATAATAAATCCATGCTCTACATTTGCCATTTGCCACAAATGTGAACACGTTTCATCCTGCATGTGCATGCGCGCCTCCATAGAAAGATAAGTTTCATTATAATGAAAAGAGCCGTCAAATTCAAGGGGCAAAGCGATTTTTTTGTGTTTAATGGCTAATGAAACTATTTTCTTTTTCTGGTATAATAAACCGGAGGAGTGAGTATGTTTAGATTTAGAAACAAAGATAATAAGAGCGGTAAGGATTATGAAAAAAAATCGGAACGGCTTCATGCCTGGAGTGATCTCATACGCTCCATTAGCAAATTTTTGTGGCTTATTGTGATTTTAATTGTGCTGGTGGCGGTGGGTAAGCTGTTTGTGTTTAAGTCCGGGAAAGACGCGAAAGTTGCCAAGCCGGTCAGGAAAACGGTAGTTGAAAAGGTAGATTGGAGTCAGGTGAATAAGGAAATCGAGAAGGTGATGGTGGAGGCCAGGCTGGAGACGGAAAAACTGGCATCGGAAAGGCTGGACCGGTGGGTTGATAAAAATATGTTACGGGTGGACAATGATTTTTTAAAATGGTACTTTAGTTATTGGACGCAGCAGGAATTGGGATTAAAGGCCTTGTTGGCCCAGGTGTGGCATTGGGTGGACGGTGACAGTCCTACGGCTGCGGAAAAGATTACCCAGGTGGTGCAGGAGGAATTTACCAACCGGGTTATCCGGCCCCAGATCGCCCAGTTGGAAATGGAACGCATCATCAATGACACTGTGTCTTATTATTCTGCATTGTTAAAGGGAAAGTTGGAGGGTATCCCGGAAGAATATAACATAAAACCGGCGGATTGGGATCGGTATATTTCTGATATTTCCCTGATGGTTAAGAATGTGGAGGCCAATCGCAGTACATCTATTCCTTTGAAGGCCCTGGTGGGAATCACCGCTGGGGGAGCCATACTGGTGGTCAAGGCACTGCGGCCGGTTATCACCAGGATAGGTGCCAAAATTTCGACGAAACTAGCAGCTAAATCCGCCGCTAAGATGGCGGCTAAAACCGGCGGGAAAGTAGCGGCCAAAACCGGCGGCAAGTTCCTGGGCACCATTATTGCCATTGGCATTATTATATGGGATGTCTGGGATCACCATGCCACGGTAAAAAAGGCCAAACCTGTACTGAGGCAGAATATTTATGATTATTTAAAGGAAGTCAAACGGTCCATTCTTCATGATCCTGAATATGGTATTATGACCATCATTTACCAGATGGAACAGGGTATTTCCAGTAAAGTAGGTAGTAAGGAGTAGGTAGTAGGTAGTAGGTAGTAAGCAGCAGGCGCATTCGTGCCATCTGGAAGTCTTCCTTACCTTTCCTGTTCATTTTTTCCCAAATAAAAATTTTTGCGGGGTCCAGGGGCGGTTTTTATAAAAAGCGTTCCCATGAGCCGGCGGAGC